>JAAUYH010000902.1_pt1 | contig 13160 bp, 9 predicted proteins | sample 7278061 | NCBI WGS metagenome assembly JAAUYH01 (sample SAMN14350203, study PRJNA611818) | marine sediment metagenome | isolation source: surface marine sediment (0.6m) | place: French Polynesia: Moorea | collected 2018-08
CATTCACATAGGCACTGTCGGGATGATGGCAGACGAGGTTTATGTCGTAGGAACGGCTACCACGGAGGGAGCGTGCCGACTGGCTCGGCACGTAGTCCAGTTTTTCCGCCGCTTCGCGCACTTTTCGGCGGAGCTTTTCCTGGACGTGCGGTTCGTTGTTGAGGACACGTGAAACGGTCTTGATCGACACTCCGGCGAGGTCGGCTACGTCCTTCATCTTGGCCGAGTTTTCGGATTTCGTTTTGGCCATCGGTCCCCCTCTACCGCGACAATTCATCCACGATACGAGCATGGACGTTCCGAGTCAGTGGCATAAGGAACAGCGTAATTGAAGCGATGACCAGCAAAAGAGCCGGAACCACTGCCATGTAGTTGCCCAGCGCGACGGCGGTTTCGGCAGCCTGCACCTCCCTGTCCGGTTCATACCCGATGCCCGAAAGCAGATACCCGACCGCAAGCCCGGTCAATGCGCCTGAACCTTTCTGCACGAACAGGCTTGAGCCGAACACCGCGCCCTCGTCGCGCCTGCCGTTCGAATATTGACCATATTCCACCGTGTCGGGAATGAGCGCCCAGATGATGATGGCGAATGCCGATCCGGCGAACCCGAACATCACCAGCTGGATCGGCACGCCAGCGACGAGAATTGGACCGATTGCGAAAAGCAGGAGGCCCGCTGTCGCCGTCAGCAAAGTGGCTAGGTACCAGCACTTCTTCTTTCCGACGGCCCGGGTAATCAGCGTCCACACGGGAGTGCCGGCAAGCGTCGCAAAGGCATAGGCCGAGAGAATCACTTCCTTGTTCGCAAACTCCCCGGCATTGGCCTGAATGTAGAAGGCCATCGGAATGCTCAGGCTACCGCCGGCCGCCGAATTGAGGAACAGGACGATCAGCAACAACCGCAGCGAATCGTTTTCCTTGAATGCATCGAGAAACGAACGCGGACTCCATCCCCGGGGCAGATCGTCCCCGCCAAGCGGCGGTTTCTCGCGAGTGAAGAAGAAGCAGGCCGACAGAGCGATCGTCGCGACGACCGCGCCCAGCATGGCTGTAAGGAAGAAGCCGTCGCTGGTGTATGTCTGACCCGCTCCGAATTCCCGGCTCAACGGGAAAAAGAAAGTGGTCACGCATAGCATGCCGCAAAAGGCGAAGAACATCCGCACACCGGAAAGCTCGGCGCGCTCGACAGAACTGAATGTCAGCCTTGCTGACAAGGCCGAATACGGCACCGCGACGATGGTGTAGGAAGTGCGAAATATGATCGCCGCGGCCAGGAGAGTGGCGAATTGGGCCCAGCCTTCGAGCGGCGGTGCCCAGAACAGAAGGCAAAACGAGGCTCCCAATCCGAAACTGCCGAAAAAGATGAAAGGGCGATAAACTCCATGACGGCTGCGATTGGCGGCAGCGAAGGAAGCGACGAGCGGATCGGATATCGCATCCCACAACAGGCCGAGCGCGTAGATCCAGCCGGCCAGCTTGGGGTCGAGGCCCACCACCTCGGCGTACCAGAACACCAGGATCAACGAGAGGCTGTGCCAGTAGATATTGAGCCCGAAATCACCGACCCCGTAACCCGCCAGGCGCTTAAGCTTTGCGCTGCTCATGCCCGGCGTGTCGCCCGCTGAAATTCTGGCCGCGCCACGGCTTGCCATATCAAAACCGACCTAGCCCAGACGATCTGGTGCGCACGGCTAGCAAGCGATCGGCTGCCGTGATGAAAAGGGTGCGGCCGTCCTCGCCAAACGCGCAATTCGCGGTTGCCCTGCCTGTGGCAATCCTTCCAAGGCATCTTGCGTGCCGATCGATCACCAGCACTCCGCCCGGCCCTGCGAGGAAGATATGTCCGTCCGAACCGACCGCCATCCCATCGGGCAGACCGCCATCCTCGTGCATGTAGGGGCGCGCATCGAACCACACTTCTCCCGTATCGTCCGGCATTCTCGCGCCCCTCTCCACTGCAAACCTGCGGATCAACGGAGCATTCGGGTCGGATTGGCTGACATAGAGCCAGCCTTCGTCGGCGGACAATACGATGCCGTTGGGGAAAGTCATATCGTCCACAAGCCGCACTATCTCACCGAATTTCGACAGGCTGTAGACTCCGTTCACGGGCATTTCCCTGAGCGGCGAATCGTTCAGGCCCGCAAGGCCATAGGGGGGATCGGTGAAATAGATCGTCCCGTCCGAGGCCTCGATCAGATCATTCGGGCTGTTGAACCGCTTGCCCTCAAACAGATCGACAAGCACTTGACGTTCCCCGCTCGCAAAACTGCGAGATTGCACCGCACGCGCGCCATGATTGCAGATCAGGAGATCGCCCGATCTGCCAAGCAACAACCCGTTCGCGCCGGGTTCCCGCATATCCTGTGCATCGGCCGGATCGACGCCAGAGGGTTCGAGGAAGACTTCAACACCTTCTGCCTCCGACCACGCATAGGCACGATTGCGCGGGACATCGGTGAAATACAGCTTCTGCCGCTTCCGATCCCACGCCGGGCCTTCGGACCACTGATGCCCGGTCGACAAGAGCCGCGCGGGAGTTTCGCTATCGACAATCCGATCGAATTCCGGAGCGAACGGCTCAAAGACGACGCCCGATTCCGCGACAGCCATAGCGGCGCCTCCACCCCTCATGCAGCCTGCCGACAACATGGCAAGAGACCCAGCAAGCACAGTCCTGCGCAAGACAAGCATGGCGACTCATTTCCTCCCTAAACCCTGATATTCCAATATTGACAACCTTGTCAAAAACCGCTCGTTTGGCAGTGGATTTTGAGATTCGGCGCGTCCGTACGGTTGCCGAGAGGGAGGAATGTCAGCGATGCCCGCACGCCTGATTGCGCAAGTTCTAGCCGTGGCTGCCGCCTCGACGACAGCCGCCTGCGCGACCGGTTACGGCGAACCTCCGGCCCCACAGACCGAAGCATCGGGACCCGTTCTTCAGAACATCAACAACAGCGCCGCGCCCGGGACAATCCGTCCTGAAATCTGGCCGGAACTCGAACCCGCGCCGCTCGATCCTGCCATTGAAGCGCGGATTGACGCAATGATGGCCCGGATGACGCTGGAGCAGAAAGTCGGGCAGACGATCCAGGCCGACTCCGCCTCCGTCACGCCTGAAGAGGTGAAGCGCTACCGACTTGGCTCCGTGCTGAGCGGCGGCAACTCCGCGCCGGGCCCGCTGCCCTATGCCGACGCAGCAACCTGGCTGGAGACCGCCGACGCTTATTGGAACGCCTCGACCGATCCAGAAGGTGTCGAAATCGCGATCCCGATCATCTGGGGCATCGATGCGGTCCACGGTCATACCAATCTGCTGGGTGCGACCGTCTTCCCGCACAATGTCGGCCTCGGCGCAGCACGCGATCCCGCCCTGATCGAGCGGACCATGGCTGCGACGGCACGCGAACTGGTCGTTTCGGGACACGATTGGACCTTTGCCCCCACCTTGGCCGTCCCTCGCGACGATCGATGGGGACGCGGCTACGAGGGCTTTTCCGAAGACCCCGAAATTGTGATCTCCTATTCCGATCGGATCGTCGAAGGCTTGCAGGGCGAGTTCGGAAAACCGGGCTTCATGGCTCCGGGCAAGGTCATTTCCGCGGCCAAGCACTATATTGGCGACGGTGCGACCGACGGCGGACGCGACCAGGGCGATGCCAGTATCAGCGAAGAAGAACTGCGCGACATCCATGCGTTGGGGTATCTTCCGGCGCTCGATGCCCAAGTGCAAACCGTGATGGTGTCCTTCTCCAGCTGGCAAAACATCAAGATGACCGGGAACAGGGCGCTCATCACCGACGTCCTGAAAGGCCGTATGGGATTCAACGGCTTCGTCGTCAGCGACTGGAACGCCCATGGACAAATACCCGGGTGTTCGAACACCGATTGCCCCGAAGCCTTCAACGCCGGGATCGATATGTTCATGGCGCCCGACAGCTGGCGCGGGCTCTACGAAAGCACTCTCAGGCACGTCAGATCGGGCCGCATTTCGATGGACCGCCTGGACGATGCCGTGCGGAGGATCCTGCGGGTCAAACTGCACTACAAACTGTTTGAGCGCGGTGCACCGAGCACCCGGGCCGATGCTGGCGACGTCAGCCTGTTGGCCAACGCCGATCACCGTGCGATCGCGCGCGAAGCCGTGCGCAAATCGCTCGTTCTGCTCAAAAACAACGACCGCACGCTGCCGCTCGAACCCGGCCAGACTGTTCTTGTCGTCGGAGACGGGGCCGACAGCATCGCCAAGGCCTCCGGCGGCTGGACACTGTCATGGCAGGGGGGCTCGCACGGAAACGAGGAGTTTCCTAACGGCCAATCGATCCTTGGCGGCATTCAGGAAACGGTCGAAGCCGCCGGCGGCAAAGTCATCTTTGACGTGGACGGGACGGGAAACCATCATGCCGACGTGGTCATCGCAGTCTATGGCGAAGACAGCTATGCCGAATTCCAGGGCGATCGCCCACATCTCGACTTTGCCGATGGCGCCTTCGACACTCGCTTGCTCGAGACCTATCGCGAGCGGGGAATGCCGGTCGTCTCGGTTTTCCTTTCCGGGCGGCCCATGTGGGTCAATCCCGAAATCAACGCGTCCGATGCCTTCGTTGCAGCGTGGCTTCCGGGCAGCGAAGGCGGCGGTGTCAGCGACCTGCTGTTCCACCGCGAACCGGAGTTCGATTTCACCGGTAGGCTGGCCTTTTCCTGGCCCAGGCGCGCCAATCAGGCCACTCTCAACGTTGGCGATGCGAATTACGATCCGCTCTTCGCCTATGGCTATGGGATGAGCTACTCGGACCGTTCGCAGCTGGCCCGATTGTCGGAGGAATCGGGGATAGATCCCGACGCAAACGCGTCGGGCGACGTTCTGTTTGCCGGGGGGCAGTCGCCCAATCCATGGTCGCTTTACGGCGTGGTCGACGGCACGCAAACGCGCCTGAACTCGAGCACATGGGATGGCGGTGCCCTGACCTTCACCGGACTCGATCACCTGGCACAGGAGGATTCGCTGGGCATAGTATGGCGTGAGGCAGGACCCTATCTCAGGATTGCCACCCACGATCCGGTCGACTTCTCGCGCCAAAGCAACGGAGCGATGGAACTGGCGTTCTTTGTCCGAAATCTTGGCGAAGCCCCGGCGCGGTTGCGCGTTGCATTGGGGTGCGAAACTTTCGAGCAATGCGGAAACGGCCTCACGGTGGATGCGCGCGCCAGGGACTGGCAGGAGATCAGACTTTCGCTGTCCTGCTTTGCCGATCTCGGTGGCAACCTTGAATCGATCTCGACCGGGCTGTTGCTTGCTTCGGAGGGTCCGGCAAGGATCGGTCTGTCGGACATCCGCCTCGCTCCGGATATCGACGCTACCCGAACTTGCGGGACCTGACGCTCCATGCCCCCACGCCTGATCGTCGTCATGGGGCCAAGCGGCTGCGGCAAATCGAGCGTCGCCAAGGCCCTTTCCAAAGCGATCGGTGCTCCAATGCTGGAAGGGGACGATTGCCATTCGGAATCCAACCGGGCCAAAATGGCATCCGGCTCGGCGCTAACCGATCTGGACCGAGCCGACTGGCTTGATGCGATCTGGCACGCGTTGGACGCCAGCTTGGCCCAACAAATCGTGCTCGCATGTTCGGCACTCACTCCCTATGTCCAGTCGCGATTGCGCGAAGCGTCGAACCGCGAGGTGACGTTCATCCTGCTCGATGCGCCGAGGGAGACGCTCGCCGAACGGCTCGAAGGACGAGCCGGTCATTTCATGCCAGCCACGCTCCTCGCCAGCCAGTTGGAGGCGCTCGATCCGCCGCCGGATGCAATGGTGGTCGACGCGCGGCAGCCCATCGGCGCGATGACTTCCGAAATCGTGAGCAGGCTAAAGCACCAGACCGAGCAGCAGGACGGAAACAAAACCGATCAGCCCGACGAGCGTCGAGGCGATCGTCCAGGTCTTTAGAGTCTCGCCAGCACTGAGGCCAAAATAGCGCGACACCAACCAGAAGCCCGAATCGTTCACGTGGCTGATGACGCTGGCACCGGCTGCAATCGCGATCACCATCCGGGCAAGGTCCCATCCCTGAAGACCGGCCGCTTGGGCCAAAGGCGCGCACAATCCGGCAGCGGTCAACATGGCCACGGTCGCCGATCCCTGAGCGACGCGAACTAGGGCTGCGAGGAGGAAGCCTGCGACGATCGGCCCAAGCCCGAACGCAAGAAAGCCTTCGGCCATCATCGCACCCGCACCGGTATCGACAAGGACTTGCTTGAAGGCTCCTCCTGCACCCGTGACCAAAAGGATCACTGCCGTCGGTTCAAGCGCGCGGGAAAGGCCCTCCGTCAATCGCGCCTTGCCCAGTGAATCCTGCGGCCTAAGCACCCATGCCGCCAACCCACACCCCAACAGCAAGGCAACGAAAGGATGGCCGACGAACGCGATAGCGGCATTGTCCCAACCGAACTGGGCGGCGATCGCCGCGGCGACGATCAAGAGTATCGGTACGGCAATCGAGATCATTGCCCGCACGGCCAAGCCGGGCCGGATTTCGGCCTTGCTCCGAGCGGAATCGCCTTCGAGCCGATCTGGCAACCACCCACGATCGTCCGCAAACCGCGCGAAGAAGGGTCCAGCGATGAGCATTGCAGGAATACCGGCCATGATGCCGCAGACGATCACAAGGCCGATCTCCACTCCGAGGATGTCGGCCACGGCCACGGGTCCCGGTGTGGGCGGGATGAAGGCGTGCGCTGTTGCCAGGCCGGCGAGAAGCGGGAGTCCGAAATAGAGCGGTGCCTTGCCGGCCTTTAGCGCCAGGGCCCGTATCAGAGGGAACAAGAGGATCAGGCCGACATCGAAAAATACGGGGATCGCTATGACCAACCCGACGAATCCGATCGCGATGCCGGCCGGTCCCGGAGGCCTTTCCCCGACGATCGACCGGGCCAATGCAGCCGCTCCGCCGCTCGCTTCCAGATAAGTGCCGAGAAGCGCACCAAGACCCACGATAACGGCAATGAAGCCGAGCACACCTGCGAAACCGTTCTGGACCGATTCGAGGACAGCGACCGGTGCCAACCCTGCGGCCAGGCCCGTCGTCAAGGCGGCGACAAGCAGCGCCGCAAAAGCGTTAACGTGTCGCGCGAGGATCAGATAGAGCAGCCCGGCAACGCCGAGAGCCGTTGCGAGAAGCGGGCGCCAAGCGACAAGAAGATCGGCGATCTCCATCAATCGATCCTTTCGAGCAAGGCAACGCGGTCGGCTTTGGAAGGGGAGACGGAAAGCAGCCGAGGCAGGTCGCCGTCGACAAACTCGATAGTCGTTACGGCCAAATCGAAATCCCCGGTCAGGGGATCGAAAAGCCTAAGCCGATAGGTGCCGGCGGCGATCGCTCCGCGCTCGAGTACGGGAGTGTCGGCGCTGAGATAGACGGCATAGGTCTTCCCTTCGTCTGCGAGGCAGTATGCGCTGCCACGGCATGGTCGCATCTCCCAAAAGCGCAGGTTTTGCTCGAAGAAGGAAAGCGCTATCCGCGTTTGTCGCCAAAGCGCGGCGCGACTGCGCCAGTCTTCGGCCGTCAGGTCGTTGCCATCCTGCTCCGCACCGAAATACCATTCGACCCCCGCCCCTCCGGCCAACAACGTGCCCCACAAGGCATGACGGCGCAGGCTGTCATGCGAGGGATCGTCTCGGTCGGCTCTTGCACCTATCTGCCATGGGCCGATTTCGTCCATCGCGATAGGCCAGGCATGCCCCGCTTCACGTGACAGCTCCTGCCATTTCCGGATTTCCTTGTTCACCGTTTCGCGCTGGCTGACCTGGAATGACAGGCCGGCAATGTCTCGGTTGCCCAATTGCGGAGCTAGGATCGAATCCTTGTCTGCAGCTTCGGAATGGGTGTGCAACAGTATCGGATGACCATAGGCGTCCAACTGCCTGATATGGCGGGCCATCGCGAACCTCTGGGCATCGGATTGCCCGTGTGGAAGCCAGTGCACCGGGCCGTTTTCCTCCCCGAGATTCCAGAAAAGGGCCGGATGATGACCGAACCGGGCGATCAGTTCCCGCAGGAACAGCTTGCGGTGCGGGCCGGTGTCGCCGCCATCAAGGATCAACTCGTTCTCGGTCTCTTGCAGAACGACGTGCAAGGCGATCCCCCGCCGCTGCATGTGCGCGAAGACAATCTCCCATTGCGCAAGTTTACTGACGTCGAAGCGGGTGCGGTCGGAAGGATCGCGCCAAGGCCAGACATCCTTGCCGTCCCCTTCAATGTTGTAGACGAGGAAATACGCCGCATTCATACCCTGATCGGCCAGATAGTTGACCGCCCCGATCAGCCCTTTGCCCTTGCTACCCTGCCAGCTCGGATCCCCGCGTCGCCAATCCCCCCGATGCGGTGCGAATGCGTGGAGCTCACCCCCTGCGTCGGCCTCGCCGGCGCGCGCATTGTCGGCAACGCGATAGGTCCCGTCGAAATCCGCGTAGCCGAGGAGATTTTCCGGGCTGTTGGCGCCACCCTTAAGCCAGTGAGTTCCGCTGCCGGAAAACCGGAAGTAGCGACCTTCGCGACGCAGGATCCCGTTGCGATAAAACGAAGGCGCGTCGGGCGGAGCATCGAGAACCTGGAACGAACCGCTCCAAGAAGCGTGCACACGCAGCTTGGGATCCGAGTCAGGAAGAAGCGCGGCGCCGTCTGCTGCAAACAGTTTCGCGGAATAGGTCCACTGGCCCGGACGATCCGGCGCGAAGCGAACCCGCCAGACTTCACCGCTGTCCGCTCCGGTTTCGGCGGCATTGCCGTCCGCAGCGAAGAAACCGGGCACTGTGACCTTATGCGCGCCGGAGGTGAACGTGACCGATAGTTTGAAGTGCGTGAAGGGATTGAGCGCGCCGGTTTCGCTCGACGAGGGACCCGTGAAATCGAGGGTCACCGGCTGCCAGACCGCTACATGCAATTCGCTGGCCATCACTGACGACGAAATCGTCGTGCAGCCTGACAGGGTCAGCGGCACTGCTGCGCACAGAATGCGGGCGATGAGAGCGACCAGCGCGGTCACCGGCGTCGCTGTCACTTTTCCGGGTCGACAGGAACCGGCAGGCCTTTCGAATTCCATTTCCAGAAAACGAATGTAAGCGGCTCTTCGCCGGTATTCTTGATGCCGTGGAGGTCCCAGGCCGCCGCATAGAGCATGTCGCCCTCGTTCGCGGGGAACACCTCTTCACCCACTGTCCATTCGCCTTCGCCCGCTATCACCATCAGGAATTCCTCTTCGGCGTGGCGATGCGGAGGGTGTATTTCGAGCCCAGGATCGATCCTGGCGGTTCCCGACAGCAGATCCTGCGTACCTGCGGTCTCGTCCGAGAAATACTCGACGAACGTTCCCCAGTCTTCCTCGACGGTCTTGGCTGTTTCGGTGGTAAGAACCTGCGTTTCCAGTCCCGACACTTCGGGACGGGCCGATTCCGTGCCTTGGTCCGATTGAGGCGCGCACGCGGCGGCAAGCAAAGTGATCGGTAATCCCGTTTTTAGAACGTATTTCATACATCTTCCCCTTGCGCTCGATTGAAATTGATAACGTTGTCAATGTCAATGCCCAAGCGAGGACTTTGCGAACATGTGAAGCCGCAAATGGCGATTTCGATGTCAATTCGGCTAGGCTCAAGGCGCTACGGTTTGTAAAACCTTGCAAATTGAATGTCGTGAGGCAGGCGCAACACTGGATCACATGGCCTCGGAAGAGTAGCCTGCGCGCTGTTAACTGAAAAAGACGGGCATGGGACGGACTGATATGCGCGTAGCACTTGCCGACGACGAACAGGAATTGCTCGAACAGATTGCAGCAATTGTGCTCGGTGCCGGCCACGAAATCGAGACATTCAGCAACGGCATCGACCTGCAAAAGGCCCTCAAGCGTGAGACATTCGATGTCGTGATGCTCGATTGGAACATGCCGGGACTCACCGGCGTCGATGTGCTCGAATGGGCGAACGACAACATGCCGTCCCCCCCTCCCTTCATCATGCTGACCAGTCGGGGTGAAAAGGACGATATCGTCCGCGGTCTGCAAGCCGGGGCGGTCGACTACATTACAAAACCGGAATCCGATGAGATAATTCGCGCTCGCCTCGAAGCGGCGGGACGACGCCTCGGAGGCAATAGGCCGGATCAGCATGCGCAACACGGCCCCTATCGCCTCGACCGCAAAAGCAAGTCGGTTGAATTCAAGGGCGAAAAGATTGCCGTCACCGCCAAGGAATTCGACTTGGTCGACCTGCTGTTCCAGAACCTCGATCGCCCGCTATCGCGCGGCTATCTCTTCTCACGGGTATGGGGCGGTGAGACCGAGTTGGAGACCCGGACGATCGACGTGCATGTCTCCCGCCTGCGCACCAAACTCGAACTCCAACCGGCCAACGGCTTCGTAATTCGCACTGTTTTTGGGTTTGGCTATCGCATGGATGCGTATATCGAGGAGGAGACAGCCGACGAGTAACGCATGATTCAACTTAACCGGAGCAGGCCTGTGGGTGCACGATCATGGATCGCTGCCTTGGGCGCGGCTTGCCTTGCTGGATGCGCGGTGCAGTCTCCGCCAGCAATCACCAGCAGCGTCGGCAATGCGCCGGCAACGATCACCCAAATACACCTCATCGAACCCGAAGCGGAGCAAGCGCAGCGAGTCGCTATGTTCGCCGCGTTGGCCGGTGCCCTGCAGTCTCGAGGGGTCGGATTGAGCGAGACGGCCGACGCTGTCGCAGACCTTGCGATCTCGGTCAGCCCCAGCCCGGTTGGCATCTTCGCCAGCGAAGCGGGAAAGACCGACTCAGAGCCTGACGCTCTTGTCACCACGCGCGAAAGGCGTTGGTATGATGCCTGCGAGGCGGTTCGCGTCCAGGCCACCTTGGTGCTGTACGACAGGTCTAACGGACAATTGCGCAAAAGCAGCAAGGCGGAGAGCGTGGCGTGTGCCGATAGTGAACTGCCCTTTGCCCAACTGTCCGAATTGCTCGCCGACGACCTGTTGTCCGACTGATCCTATTGCGCGTCGGTACACGGCAACGTGATCACAAACCGCGTCCCTTTTTCCGCCGAAGAGCAGACGGAAATGTCTCCGCCATGCTCGTCGATGGCCCTCTTTACATAGGCAAGCCCCAGCCCGGCGCTCGGCCCCGCTTCCGTATTGCGGGCACCAAAGCGGGCGAATGTGTCCTTCTGCCGCTCTTCGGGCAAGCCAGGTCCGTTGTCGTACACTTCGATAGTCAGACCGCCTTCGACCGTTCTTTCGAGCGTGACCCCGACCTTCATCCCTTCGGGAGAGAATTTGATCGCATTGCCGATTAGATTGTCGATTGCCCGAGAAATAGACGAGGGGTCGATTTCGCAGAATTCCGGCTCCTCCGGGATCGCCGCTTCAAACGCAATCCGCTTGCGCTTGGCGATGGGATAGGCGCGGTCCATCGCCTCGTGAAGCAATGCGCCGAGATCGGTCTCCTGCGGTTTCACCCCTTCATACTCCAGGCGCGCGATCTGCACGAAATCGTCGGTCAACTTGAGCGTTCGTCTCGCTTGTTTTTCGATCCGTGACAGCCGTTCCGTCTCAGGCAGCGATTGTCCCGCGGCCCCCACCAGACCGACAATCGCGGCCTGCGGCGATCGCATGTCGTGCGATAGGAACTCCAACATTTCTCGGCGTTGCCGTTCGCTGCTTCGCAGCGACGTAATATCGCGCAACGAGACAATCGTGCCGCCCTCCTTCAGGCCGATATCTGCCGACGCAATCAGGAAGGATCGCCCGTCGGGAAGCTGCAATTCCTGCTCATGCGCGTGCGCAACCGTGCGCATTCCCGCCAGCAATTGCGCGAAGTTCAGTCCGGCACGCGATGCCTCGCTTCCAAAGACTTCTTCGGCTCGATCGTTCATGAGGACCAAAGCGCCATCGGCATCGAACACCAACATGGGATCGGGCGAGGCCGTCAGAATACTGCGCAAAAAGGACAGCCGCTCGCGCGTCTCACCGATCAACCCGCGAACGAGCGACACCTGCCGGGCGATGGGATCGAATCCCGTCGCACCGTCTGCATCCGGCTCGTCTTTCCCCCTGTTCAGGGCCCGGGCTTCGGTATCGAGGAACCGACTGACCGAGCTCAGACGCCGCCAGCCCCAAACCGGGTAGGCGACGAGGATTCCGACAATGGCGGGAAAGACTGGTATCCATCGTCCGAGAACCACGACCAGAGCCGCTGAGGCCAATCCCAGTACCGCGATCAATCCGATCGAAACGCGCAAGGTCCATTTCGGCGGCAGCTGCCAGAATACGAGGAAAAGGAGCACGATCGAAAGGATCAGCACAGAGGCGGCGATGGGCGCGTCGACTTCGTAGACGAGATCGCCCTGGAGCATCGCGCTGAGCAGGTTTGCCTGTATCTCGACCCCGGTCATGATCCGGCCAGCGTGGAAGGAAACCGCGTATCGATCGCCCAGGCCCTGTGCAGTCGCCCCGACCAGAACGATCTTGTTGCCGATGAAATCCGCCTCGGCCCGTCCTTCGACGATATCGGACGCGGAAAAGGTCCGAAACGAACCGCCTGAATGCATGGGAACGATTGGGTCGCTTTCGGATGCCGGCAATACTTCCGGAGCGGACCCCGCAGCGAGAAACACCGCCTTTGCAAGGTGATCGTAGGAGCCGCCCGACGTCTCGTATTCGAGTGCAAAGCGCCTGACTGCACCATCGGGATCGGGTGAGACCAGCACATGGCCAATATCCGATGCACCCCGTCGTAATCCTTCAAGCGGCAGCACGGGTTGAAGTTCGGCGCTGTAACCGGGTGCAGGCGCGAATGTATGCGGCAGCGCGACATTGCCGGCATCGACAATGGCTTTCGCCAGCCTGCCATCGCTTTCGCTCGAGGTGGGTTCGATAAAGAGGATGTCGAACACGATCAGCTTGGGCTGGTATGCCTGCAACTGCTCGATCAGATCGGCATGGCGATCCCGATCCCAAGGCCAGTTGCCGATCTCCGTCAGGCTGCGGTCATCGATTTCGATGAGCACAATCTCGTCGGAGGGTTCGCCCAGCCGCATGTCGGACGCCAGGTCGAGCATGCTTGCGTCGAGCCGGTGCGTCCATTGCTGGTGCCAGGCTACCATCACGAGCACCAGCGTAGCCGCGAG
>JAAUYH010076084.1_pt1 | contig 13160 bp, 16 predicted proteins | sample 7278061 | NCBI WGS metagenome assembly JAAUYH01 (sample SAMN14350203, study PRJNA611818) | marine sediment metagenome | isolation source: surface marine sediment (0.6m) | place: French Polynesia: Moorea | collected 2018-08
GTTGGCAGGTTGTCGATCGCATTCGGATGCACGATGAAAGAGCTTAGCCGAGTCACATTGCCATGCCCGTCGGTCCGGATGGTAGTGGGCATATCGACGCGCATACCCTGGACGAGTTGTGTAACCAGGATGTTTCGCGAACTCACATCTACTGTAGCGAGTTCGAGGTCTTCCTCGGCGCCGGTCCACTCACTGTGCCGCTGCAATAGATCGATGACGGATGAAAGGTCTCCCTGCCGGATCTCGTCCGTATCCACTCTTCCGATGTCGCCGCCTTCCAACGTGACGAAGGTCCAGGTGCGGCCGCTCTCGAATCCCGTCACCTGGAACGGGTACGGTTCGTGACTGGCAACGGTTGCAGCACCAACGCGCCAAGGACACGCGACCAGAACGCCGCAGACCATGAACAGAATGGAGCGTAGGAGAATGTCGGCCTTAGCCGCCGAAGTTGATCTTCGCTTCCAGGTTGGACCGGGAGTCTGCATGGGACATCGCCTCTTCCAGAGTGATGGTTCCCGCCTTGTACAAGTTTAGCAGCGCTTCGTCGAAATTCTGCATGCCCTGCTCGCCCGACTCCTTGTGGGCCTCTTTCACTTCGGCGATGTCGCCCTTCAGGATCAGGTCCTTGATGTGCGGCGTGTTGAGCATGAGCTCCACCGCGGCGACGCGCGCGCCGGTGCGTGCGCGGACGAGCCGCTGCGACAGGATCGCGCGGAGATAGTGCGCGAGGTCCATGAACACCTGCGAATGCTGTTCCTGAGGGAACAGGTTGATGATGCGGTCGAGCGTTTCCGGCGCGTTGTTCGAGTGCACCGTGGCCAGCACGAGGTGGCCAGTACCGGCCATGTCGAGCGCGGACTGCATCGACTCGGTATCGCGGATCTCACCGATCTGGATGACGTCCGGCGCGGCGCGCATCGCACTTTTCAGCGCGCGGCCATAGGACTTCGTGTCGAGCCCGACTTCGCGCTGATTGACGATCGACTGCTTGTTCGGGTGCAGGAATTCGATCGGATCCTCGATCGTGAGGATATGCGAAGAGGTCTTCTCGTTGCGGTGATTGATCATCGCCGCGAGCGTCGTCGACTTGCCCGCGCCCGTAGCACCGACCATCAGGATCAGGCCGCGGCGCAGCATCGTGAGTTCCTTGAGCTGCTCGGGCATACCGAGTTCGTCGAGCGTCGGCAGGTCGTTGGTGATGTAACGCAGCACCATGCCGACGTTGCCGCGCTGGTGGAAGACGTTGATACGGAATCGGCCGAGGCCCGGCTCGGAGATCGCGAAGTCGATCTCGAGTTCCCGCGTGAAGTACTCCAGCTGATCCTCGTCCATCAGCTCGATCGCCGCCTGCCTCACCATCTTCGGCGTCAGGTCGAGCTTGTTGACCGGGATGATCTTGCCCTCGATCTTGATCTTGGCCGGCGCGAAGGGCGCGAAGAAGAGGTCGGACGCCTTCTTCTCCACCATCTGCTTTAGCAGTGGTTTTACGTTCATCGCGTGGGCTTATCCCTTTAGCCGCGACTCAGAATGTCTGAGCCGTGTCCTCTTCCATGATGCGCAGGCTCTCGGATTGCTGGTCGGCAATCGCAGAGTCGCGCTTACTCTCGAGTTTGACGCGCAGGCGCAGCTCGTTCTTCGAGTCGGAGTTACGCATGGCTTCTTCGTAGCTGATCGTGCCGTTCTCGTACAGATCGAACAGCGCCTGGTCGAAGGTCTGCATGCCGAGGCGCGTCGACTTCGCCATGATCTCCTTGATCTGACCGACTTCGCCTTTGAAGATGAGGTCCTGGATCAGCGGCGTGTTGAGCATGATCTCCATGGCCGCGATGCGGCCCACGCCGCCCTCGCGGGGAATCAGTCGCTGCGAAATGAACGCCTTGGTATTCAGTGACAGGTCCATCAGCAGCTGCTGGCGACGCTCCTCGGGGAAAAAGTTGATAATGCGGTCGAGCGCCTGGTTTGCGCTGTTGGCGTGCAGCGTTGCGAGGCAGAGGTGACCGGTCTCGGCGAACTGGATGCCGTATTCCATCGTTGCGCGGTCGCGGATCTCGCCGATCAGGATTACGTCGGGTGCCTGCCGCAGCGTGTTCTTCAATGCCGCATGCCAGCTATCCGTATCGACGCCGACCTCGCGCTGCGTAATGACACAGCCCTTGTGCGGGTGTACGTATTCGACCGGGTCCTCGATGGAAACAATGTGGCCCCGCGAGTTCTCGTTGCGATGGCCGATCATGGCCGCGAGTGTCGTCGACTTACCCGAACCGGTACCGCCGACGATGATACACAGGCCGCGTTTGTTCATGACCACGTCCTTGAGAATCGGCGGCAGCTCGAGATCCTCGAGCGTGGGAATTTCCGTCGTGATCGTCCTCAATACGGCGCCGACCATGCCTTGCTGAATGAAAGCGCTGACACGGAAGCGTCCTATGCCCTGCGGTGCGATCGCAAAATTGCATTCTTTGGTAGCGTCGAATTCCTTGATCTGCTTGTCGTTCATGATCGCGCGAACCATGATCGCCGACTGGTCGGGCGACAGCGGATTATCGGTGGCCTTGTGGATCGTGCCATCGACCTTGATCGCAGGCGGAAAGCCCGCGGTGATGAACAGGTCCGAGCCTTCCCGCTCGACCATTTTGCGCAATAGATTTTGCGTCAGTCGTACCGCTTGTTCGCGTTCCATCTTCCCTTAATCTCCCGTGAGGGCCTCGCACACCGCGCTTAGAAGTTCTCCTTCTGTACCGCGCGGAATCGTGCTTCTTCCTTGTTGATCAAACCCTTCGCCATCAAGTCGGCCAGATTCTGGTCCAGCGTGTGCATGCCCGCCGCCTGGCCGGTCTGAATGGCGGAGTACATTTGCGCGATCTTGCCCTCGCGAATCAGGTTGCGAATGGCCGGCGTGCCGATCATGATCTCGTGCGCCGCGATGCGGCCGCCGCCGATCTTCTTCAGCAGTGTCTGCGAAATGACGGCGCGCAGGGACTCGGACAGCATTGCGCGAACCATTTCCTTTTCGGCGGCCGGGAACACATCGACGACACGGTCGATGGTCTTTGCAGCCGAACTCGTGTGCAGCGTGCCGAACACCAGGTGACCGGTCTCGGCAGCAGTCAGTGCCAGGCGAATCGTCTCGAGGTCGCGCAGCTCACCCACCAGAATGACGTCCGGGTCCTCACGCAGCGCCGAGCGCAACGCCTCGTTGAATCCCAGCGTGTCGCGATGCACTTCGCGCTGATTGATGAGCGACTTTTTCGACTCGTGCACAAATTCGATCGGATCCTCGATCGTCAGTATGTGGTCGGGCTTGTTCTCGTTGATGTAATCCACCATCGCAGCCAGCGTAGTCGACTTGCCGGAGCCGGTCGGTCCGGTGACGAGCACGATACCGCGTGGATGCATCGAGACGTCCTTGAATATCGCCGGCGCGCCTAGATCATCGAGAGTGAGGATTTCCGAGGGAATAATCCGGAATACGGCCGCGGAGCCGCGATTCTGGTTGTAGGCATTGACACGAAAGCGCGCGAGCTTGGGTATTTCGAAGGAGAAGTCGGTCTCGAGAAATTCTTCATAGTCCTTGCGCTGCTTGTCATTCATGATGTCGTACACCATGCTATTGACGTCTTTGTGCGTCAGCGCCGGCATGTTGATGCGCTTGATATCGCCATCAACCCGAATCATGGGCGGGACACCACCGGACAGGTGCAGGTCGGATGCGTTGTTCTTTACCGTGAACGACAATAACTGGGCAACGTCGACGGCCATGCTTCTCCCTCATAAATCAGGTGCCGGACTTACCATAACCCGGACAGATTGGATGCCTAGTATAGCGAAGCACCGGGAGTAAAACGTGATTAGAGTCACGGAAAACTTGGGGAAAATCCGCGATTTGCTAGCCAAAGCTGCCGAGGATGCTGGCCGCGCCCCGGATAGCGTGAAATTGCTCGCCGTCAGCAAGAAACAACCAGTATCCAGCATCCTCGAGGCTGCGGCGGCAGGGCAGCGGGATTTTGGCGAAAACCAGGCTCAGGAAGGGCTCGACAAGATCGCCACCGTGGCCGACGACGCGCTCGTCTGGCACTTCATCGGCCATCTGCAGACCAACAAGACCCGCGCGGTCGCGGAACACTTTGACTGGGTCCATTCGGTTGACCGGCTGAAGACAGCTCGGCGGCTTTCGAGCCAGCGGCCCGAGACACTGCCCGACCTCAATATCTGCTTGCAGGTCAATGTCGACGAGGAGGTCAGCAAGTCGGGTCTGATTGCCGTCGATGATGTGATCGCAATCGCGCGGGAGGTCGTCGAATTGCCGCGCCTGCGGCTGCGCGGCCTCATGTGCCTGCCGGCAATTCGCCACAGCTTCGACGAACAGCGTGTACCATTTGCTCGCCTCCGTGCACTGGCGGCGAAACTGGCGGGACTCGGCATCGAAACCGACACGTTGTCCATGGGTATGACCGATGACTACCGTGCCGCGGTGTTCGAAGGCAGTACAATAGTCCGCATAGGCACTGCAGTCTTTGGTCCCAGAATCAAACCATGAGCTCATATACAGTTGGATTCATCGGTGGCGGTAACATGGCCCACGCGCTCGTTGGCGGCCTCGTCGCCAGCGGCTTTCCGCCCGGCAACCTCTCGATCGCCGAGCCTGACGCCGGGCGGCGCGACGCGCTGCACACCGAATTTCCCGGCATCACGATCAGCGCTGACAACAACGCGGTCGCCGCGAATGCCGACTGCCTCGTGCTGGCCGTCAAGCCACAGGCAATGCGTGAAGTATGTACGGGTCTTGCCGCTACGGTCGGGGAGCGGCAGCCGCTCATCATCTCGGTCGCAGCTGGCACGCACAGCCGCGATATCGACGCCTGGCTCGAGTCCGACCTTGCCGTGGTACGAGTCATGCCGAATCAGCCAGCATTGCTGCTCGAAGGTGCGACAGGGCTGTTCGCAAATGAACTCACGACGAACGAGCAGCGCGACCGCGCAACTGAAATTCTGTCGGCTGTCGGCAGCGTCGTGCACGTGTCCGATGAAGACAGCCTCGACGCGGTCACGGCGATCTCCGGTACGGGGCCGGCGTATTTCTATCTCTTGATCGACATGCTCATCAAGTCAGCGGAGGAATTCGGCCTGGACCCGCAAGCGGCCCACAAACTCGTGATGGATACCGCGAAGGGTTCCGCCGCGCTGGCCGCCGTCAGCGGCGAGACCATGGAAGCGATGATCGCGCACGTGCGCTCGCCCGGCGGCACGACTGCGGCTGCATTCGAGGTATTCGATCGGGAACAGGTGCGCAGCATATTTGCCAAAGCGTTTACCGCCGCCAGGGACCGCTCGGTGGCATTGGCCGAGAGTTCCGACGAATGAAACCTGCCCTCATTTTTGTCATCAGTACGATCGCGCAACTACTCTTGCTGGTCGTGCTGCTGCGGTTCTGGTGCCCGCTGCTGCGGGTGGATTTCCGCAATCCGATAGCTCAGGGAATCCTGAAGTTCACCTCGCCACTCGTGGTCCCGGTGCGACGGCTGCTACCGCCGATCGGCCGTATCGATACAGCGACCGTGGTCGTGGCATTCGGGCTGCAGTACCTCGCGATACTCGTAGTACTCGTCATAAGCGGCATAACGCCGACGATATTGCCGATTGCGACGACAGCGGCCGTCGATCTCGTGCTGCTATCGCTGCGACTGTTCACTTTCGCAATCTTCATTCACATCATTCTGAGCTGGATTGCACCAGGCACCTATAACCCCGCGACGGCATTCATCGCGATGCTCGTCGAGCCGGTCTTGCGACCGTTTCGCAGACTGATTCCGCCGCTCGGTGGCCTCGATATTTCGCCGATTTTCGCAATTATCGGCTTGCAGGCAGTTGCCATTTTCATAGCCACTCTGCGCCCCTACCCGATTTGAGCGCCGTGACCGTGTCGCAGGGCGCGTGGCAAATGGTTTATAGTGGCTGCTCTGGTAGGGGGGACAGGTAGCATGAAAAGCAGAATAACGATAATCGCTTTGTCATTAGTGGGCTTGCTGGCCGCGTGTGGTGGTCCCGGTCAGTCCGCCGACGTCCCGGAAGCGCAGCCTGCCGGGGCAACCAATGCCGACATCGGTGACTACACAGTCCACTTCAGCGCCCAGTCTACCGATCAGCTGCCGCCCGAAGTCGCGCGCGCTTACAACATCGTTCGCAGCAAGAATCGGGCAATGCTCAATGTGTCGGTGATACGCAAAGCCGACCAGGCGCCCGTAACGGCTGCAGTGTCCGTCAAGACAGTCAATCTCACAGGTCAGCTGAAAGACGTAACCATGCGTCAGATAGACGAACAGGAAGCGATCTACTACATCGGCGAAACCCCTGTTGCGAATCGCGAAACACTGATATTCGACATCAGTGTGCAACCCGACGGCGCCGACAAGGCGTCCGATGTGCGCTTCAAGCGGCAGTTTTATACCGACTAGTTTCCGCGTAACAAAAAACCGGAATTTTCCCGCAAAAAATGCCTTGAAGGCGGTTACGCTGCCACCATACATGTGCTATCGTCGCGCTGCTTTTGACGCGGGCCAAACCCGCTTTTTTTCGGCGCGGGCATAGCCCGCCGTTTGTTTTTTAGGAGTCAGTTTTTCATGGCAACGAACACCAAGAAGGCACCCACCAAGTCGGAAATCTACGCAAAGATCGTCGATGACACCGGATTGACGCGGAAGGATATTGCCGCTGTTTTCGAATCATTGAACGGACAGATCAAAAAGAACCTGGGCGGTCGCGGTGGGCCGGGCACGTTTACCATCCCCGGTCTGTTGAAGATGCGCGTCGTAAAGAAACCTGCGCGCAAGGCTCGCAAGGGCGTCAATCCCTTCACGGGCGAAGAGATGATGTTCAAAGCCAAGCCGGCTTCCAAGGTCGTCAAGGCCACGCCGTTGAAAGGCCTCAAAGACATGGTCTAAGTTGAGCATCGCTCAATGAATGCAAAAAGCCGGGGCATGCCCCGGCTTTTTTTTAGCTCGCGGTCTCGGCCACGAATGCCATGATCATGTCACGCAGCTCGGTTAGTCGGCCGTGAAAGAAATGCTCGGCGCCTGCCATCACGACGAGTTCGGGTCCGGGCTCGAGATTGTTGATCCAGCCGATCGTTTCCTCGACGTCGACCAGCTCGTCTTCGTCTCCCTGGATTACCAGCCAAGGACAACGTGGCTGTTGGTCCAGGTTGCCCGCGAAGCGGTAGATCGCCGGCGCTATGCTGATCAGACCGCTCACTTCCTCCGCAATCGCCGCGCGAACTGCAATGGCGGCGCCAAACGAGAAACCACCCAGCCACAGTGGGCCGTCACTCTGCCGCTGCCGCAGCCAGCTGATTGCGGCCAGCGCATCGTCGAGCTCGCCGACGCCGTTATCGAACTGGCCCTCACTATCCTCGGTGCCGCGAAAATTGAATCGCAACGTCTGGAGCCCGCAACGTGCAAAAGAGCGTGCCAGCGTGTGCGCCACCTTGTTGTGCATCGTGCCGCCGTGCTGCGGGTGCGGATGGCATACGACAGCGGTGCCGACCAGGTCGTCTGCAGCCGGAGTATCGAGGAGCGCCTGCAACCTGCCGGCAGGACCCGGAATGAACAGTTTTTCCGAGGGCGCTAACCTGTTCACAGTTTGTGCGATTGGCGTTGGCTTAAGTAGATGTTATTGCTGTAAAATTTCTGCATGATTGAACACGCCGGGGGCAAGGCACTGTATTGTGCATCCAAATACCGCTGTTTGCCCGCGGTTTTCTGACGGATTCAGGACGAGCCAGCATGCCCGAGATCACCGTCATTCACATCGCAGCCCTCTTTGTAGCGTTGTTGATCGGCATCGTGCTGGGCTGGTTTGCTCGTGGCGGCCGCTCCAGAAGCGAGAAGGCGGCGATCAACGCCGGCTGGCAAGAGCAGCTACAGGCACAGCGCAACGAACACGAACGCCTGCTCGACCAGAACAAGAGCCTGATGGATCAGAACAGTCAGTATCAGGCCTCCAACAAGGACGCCAAGATGCGCGCCAGCGAGCTGTCGGATGCGCTCAAAGAGGCTTTCGAGCGCCGGGACGAGTTGCAGCGACAGATCAAGGACATTCGCGGCAATCTCGAGGTCGTCGTGGGCGAACGCGATCAGCTGCAAAACACCATGGATGATCAGGCGGCCAAAGACGACAAGATCGACAAGCTGAACCGGGAAATCGAAAACTGGCAAAACCGGGTGTCGCCGTTGATCGAGCGCTTTCGCGAGCGCAACGCCGAGGCGGAGCAGCTCGAAGCCGATCTCGAGTCGGCTCGGGAGCACATTGCCGCGCTGGAGGGCATGGTCGGCTCCGAACACACGCGCGTGGAACCCGTCGATCAGGAAGCCATGCGGGAGCACATGGAGGCGTCGAATGACCCGCTCGAAGAAGAGCCATCCGACGAAGAAGAGCCTCATGGCGAAGTAGAGGCATCTGAAGTAGAGGCGCAAGAAGAAGCGCCGTCTGAAGAAGAGGACGCGCTAGTCGAAGAACAGCTGCCTGTCGAAGAGCAGCCACTGGCAGAAGATCAACCGAGCCACTTCGAGACACAAAGCACGTCGACCAATATTGGTATAGCCGGCGACGACCTCAAGCTGATCAAGGGCGTCGGTCCCGCAATCGAGAAGACCCTCAACGAGATGGGCATATTTCGATTCGAGCAGATTGCCGCAATGAGTGAATACGATATCGATCGGGTCGCCCGCAAGCTGAAGGGCTTTCACAGCCGCATCTACCGCGAAGACTGGATGGGCCAGGCCCGAGCTCTGCAGGACCAGAAGGCAAGCGGCCAGCATTGAACCATGACCCGGCGCAGCATGCAGGCCTGGCTTGCGGTGTCCCTGTTGATTGGCGGCCTGCTCCTGTCGGCTACGACGGGAACCGGGACGAAAAGGAAAGCGACCGATGCTGATCCGCCGGCGACGCTCGATGCACCTGAGTTCCTGATTGAGGTCCGGTCCGACCGCCTGCTCCTGCAGGGAACGACTGTGTCGGCCAGACACGAATCCGGCTTGCTGCAGCTAGCGTCCGACCAGTTCGAGTCCCTGCCGTTACGCACGGATTTCACTCCGGGCGTAGTTATCGGCAGTCACTGGGAGTCGGCGAGCGAACGCCTGCTATACGCACTGGCGACAACCGAATCCGCACGCGCCGTGCTGCGGGAGGATACCGTCGAAGTTCGCGGGGCAACGTCGGACGCAGACTCTTTTGCTGCGCGCATGCAGTTCTTCCACGATGCGCTGCCGCCGGACACGACTTTCGTCACAGACGTCGTGACGATCGAATCGCCTGCGTCAAACGCGTCACTGTGCCGGCAGGTATTCGCGCAGCTTCACGTTCAGCCGATCTCATTCACGCAATCCAGCGTGCAGCTTCGCAGTTCGTCGTACGCCACCCTGGACCGCATAGCCGACTTCGCCAACGACTGCCCCATGCTGCAGATTGTCGTAACCGGACATACCGACGCGAGCGGCAACGAGGCCTGGAACCGGCAGCTGAGCCTGCTGCGGGCACAAGCCGTAGCAGATCACCTCGCCGCAGCGGGTGTCGATATGAGCCGCCTGCTGGTGCGGGGAATGGGTTCCGCGGCGCCGATCGCCGACAACTCCACAGCGTCGGGCCGCAACCGGAATCGGCGCATCGAGTTCGCGTTGCGGTGAGCTAAAGGCTACTCCTCAGCGGCCTCGAGGCTGAATAGCTCCACTTCGAAGATCAGCGTCGCATTCGGCGGAATCACCTCACCTGCGCCGCGGCTGCCGTAGCCCATTTCCGGCGCAATCGTCAGGACGCGTTTCTCGCCGATCAGCATGCCGGCAACGCCTTGATCCCAGCCCTTGATTACCTGGCCGGCGCCCAGCTTGAAGATAAACTTGTCATTGCGGTCGACGGAGCTGTCGAACTTGCTGCCCCGATTCGCCTCGGCTTGCTCGTCGTACAACCAACCCGTGTAGTGCACCTCGACGAAATCGCCGGGCTGCGCTACGCGGCCGTAGCCCTTCTGTACGATTTCGGCGCTTAGTCCGGGCGCGATCTCGACGACTTCGCCTGCCGCGGCTGTCTCTTCCATCACTGGCTGCTCCTTGTTGCTGTCTTGTAGCTGGGCCGAGTCTGCGGATTCGTTTCCCTGCTCGTTGCAGGCGCTGATACCGGCGACAAGGAGTATACAGATGAAGGTTTGGCTGATTTTCATGATGTGTGGCCTTTTTCGTATGCAGAATTCGGTTTAGTCGGTGCCATCGAAATCCAGCGAAGCCGAGTTGATGCAGTAGCGCAGCCCCGTCGGCTGCGGACCGTCTTCGAAGACATGACCAAGGTGGGAGCCGCATGCATTGCAGACGACCTCTTCGCGGATCATACCGTGACTGGTGTCCCTCACTGTACGTACGGCCTCGCCGGCGAGCGGCAGCCAGAAGCTCGGCCACCCCGACCCCGAATCGTACTTGTGCTCTGAAGAGAACAGTTCGGCATCGCAGCAAACGCAGCGATACGTGCCGTCGTCCTTGTTGTCGACGTACTTGCCGGTGAAGGGACGCTCGGTGCCCTTCTGCTGGGTCACGTGGTATTGCTCGTCGCTGAGCTTGTTGCGCAACTCGTCGTCGGTTGGTTTGGACTCACTCATTGATATTGCTCACAGGGCATTGTGGAGGCAAAACAGGGCATCTCTTTTAGCCCGAGGCCGACGTCGAATCAAGCTCCAGCAGCAGCTCGTTCATGCGCCGGACATACTCGGCCGGGCTGTCGAGCTGCGAGCCCTCCGCCAGCAGGGCATGATCCAGCAGTATGTTCGCGAGCGCACCGAAGCGCGCCTCGTCGGTCTCGGCAGACAGTCGATTGACCAGCGGGTGCTCGACATTGACCTCGAGTATGGGCTTGGTATCGGGCAGGCTCTGTCCGCTCGCCTCGAGCATCCGTCGCAACTGCGGATTGAGCTCGCTCTCGCCCGCAACGACGCAGGCCGGCGATCCGACCAGTCGTTCGCTGACGTGCACTGCTTCTACTCGATCCTTGAGCATCTTCCTGATCTTCTTCAGCAGCGGCTTGTGCTCCTTGTCCATGACGTCCTGGGTCAGCTTGCCGTCGCCGTCGGGCAGTCGCAGGCCTTCGCGCGCGACGTCGGCGAGAGCTTTGCCGTCATACTCGGTCAGGGCATCGACAAGCCACGGGTCGATCCTGTCGCTGAGCAGCAGCACCTCGACGCCCTGCTTCGCGAGGCCTTCCAGATGCGGGCTTGCTGCAGCCGTTGCATGGTTTTCCGCGAGCAGGTAGTAGATCTTGTCCTGCCCTTCGGCCGCGCGGCCGACATAGTCGTCCAGCGTCTGGTCTTGCGTATCGGTGCCGCTGTGCGTGGTTGCGAATCGCAGCAGCCTGGCGATCTTGTCCTTGTTGCCATGATCCTCGACCACGCCTTCTTTCAGCACCTGACCAAACTCGCCCCAGAACTTGCTGTAGTCATCAGGCTCGTTCGCCGCCATCTTCGCGAGCATATCCAGCACACGTCGGGTGAGCGCGCCGCGCATCGCACCGAGCTCGGGATTTTGCTGCAGCAACTCACGCGATACGTTGAGCGGCAGATCGGAGGAATCGACGACGCCTTTCACGAAGCGCAGGTACAACGGCAGGAACTGCTCGGCGTCGTCCATGATGAACACGCGCTGCACGTAGAGCTTAAGCCCGCGTGGCGCCTCGCGATTCCACAAGTCGAACGGCGCGTGCGCCGGAATGTACAGCAAGCTGGTGTAGTCACGCTTGCCTTCCACCCGATTGTGGCTCCAGGTCAGTGGGTCCACGAAATCGTGCGACAAGTGCTTGTAGAACTCCTTGTATTCATCGTCATTCAGTTCCGTGCGCGACCGGGTCCACAGGGCGGTAGCCGCGTTGACAACCTGTGTCTCCTCGCCTTTCTCGCCGATGCCGGCCAGCTTGACGGGGAAAGCGATGTGGTCCGAGTATTTGCGAATCAGGCTCTCGATACGCAGCGGCTCTGCAAATTCCGTTTCGCCTGGTTTGAGATGCAGCGTTACTGCAGTGCCGCGGTCGCTGCGCTCGATGTTCTCGACGGTGAACTCGCCGGAACCGTCCGATTCCCAGCGCACGCCATCGTCCACCCCGAGGCCGGCGCGACGCGACTCCACCACCACCTTTTCAGCGACGATGAACGCGGAGTAGAAGCCGACGCCGAACTGGCCGATTAGCTGAGCGTCTTTTTGCTCGTCACCCGTCATCTGCTGCAGGAACTCTGCGGTCCCCGATCTCGCTATCGTGCCGAGGTGCTCGATCAGCTCGGCGCGAGACATGCCAATGCCGTTGTCGATGATCTTGACGGTGTTGTTTTCCTTGTCCGACTCGATGCGAATCTCGAGCTCCGGGTCCTCACTCAGCAGGTCCGGGGCTGCCAGCGCCTCGAAGCGCAGCTTGTCGGCTGCATCGGATGCGTTGGAAATCAGCTCACGCAGGAAAATTTCCTTGTTGCTGTACAGGGAATGAATCATCAGCTTCAACAGCTGACGAACCTCGGTCTGAAAGCCGAGTGTCTCCCGGCTGCTCGCAGTAGTCACGCCTGAACCTCCCGTGTGCGCCGCCGCACGAGCATGCGCGGTCGCGTCTGGTGACACACGATAGGGGCTTATCGGGCTATTTCAAGTCGGGGAGTGGTAACCGCGCGGTATAGCAGCGTGACGAACAGCATTATCGCGGTAGCCAGCGCGATTGGCGGATGCGAGAGCGCCAGCAGCACACCGCCCAGCGTAAGCAGCAGGCCGACGAGGGTGGTGAGTATTTTCAGAGCGGCATTGCGAATCTTCTCGCTGATCAGACCGACCATCGCGAAGAGATCGTCCAGGTCGTCCAGCAGCTGCGCCAATCTTTCCATCAATCGTGCCTAGCGGACGATGGACAACAGCGGGCCGGCCGGCTCCGCCTCGCCGGAGCCGGAATCGGCTTCATCGAGTGCAGCGTCGTTGGACTGCTTCGCATGAGCGATGGCCCTGTGAAACAGCTCCCAGCGTTGCCGTGCGGATTCATCTTTGAGGGCAACCACTGGCAGATCAGCGTCCGTGCTTTTTTTAGACATACGTTTCAAATCGCAAATCTATGCTCTTGATGGTGACTATAGATAGCTCGCCGACGTGCCTCCGTGAGGCAGA
>JAAUYH010013972.1_pt1 | contig 13159 bp, 15 predicted proteins | sample 7278061 | NCBI WGS metagenome assembly JAAUYH01 (sample SAMN14350203, study PRJNA611818) | marine sediment metagenome | isolation source: surface marine sediment (0.6m) | place: French Polynesia: Moorea | collected 2018-08
ATTAGTGTTATTATAGTTCTGCAAGTGACAGATCGGTTGCTTTTGCGAGTACTGTCATTCCTAGCTCTTTTCCCACTCTCTCGTTTGTAGTGACCATATTTTCCGCAATAGTAGCAACGAATTTGTTTACGAACTCTTCCATTGCCCTTGCGACTTAACTTCCGACCTTTTCCATGGTGTTTTTGAACAGACTAATTTTCATTATGTTCCTCTTATATCTCCGATCAAATTTTTTCCTTCTGGATTGTGTATTGAATCCGGTTTAATTACGCAGCTTTGAATTTTTCTCATCAATGATTTAATACGTCGATTCCAAAAACTTCCAACGATCATGTACCGCCTTCTCATCACAGTCGATAATTTCGCTGGCTGTATTTTGTACCTTCTCACTCAAAAAAAGAGTAATAGTACCCTTGGCAATAGAACTATCGTGTATCCAAGTTGATCGAGCTGCTGCAGAGTTTTCACTAGGCTCAGAACGCAATTCATGCAGGAAAGGGCCCTTCGGAGCGAAAAAGTCCTTAGTATTCATTCTCCAACGGAATCACCGGTGCCTGATAGATGTTTGATAGTGATTAAGGAAACCAAGTACGATCGGCATAGAAAGCCTGCACTGTTTTTCTAGCTTTGTTGCTCTTCTTTTTTATTCTCTGAGCCTTAATTTCTTGCCCATGCCAGTTATATTAAATAATTTTGCAATCGGTCCAGAGTGACAGACGAAACTATTCAACTTTTAGTAATGATTCTGGATAGATATTCACTGATACCTTTTAGGTACAAGAGACTTTCCGTGTACGTTACTAAATTCCGTGACCCAGTCAGCGAACCTACCTCACAGGCAATAGTTCAATGAAAATGATGAAGGATAGTCCGTCTCAGCCTTCTTGACTGCGAAAGTGGTTGTTAGTATCGACCCAAAAGAAACTCAATCCAAGGGCCAGGAAGTACTCGGATGACTAGGCCTAGCCCGTATAACCCTTTCGCTCAAACAGTAGAAACCTTGATTCATGTGTTGAATTTCAAGTGTTGATGAAGATGGTGTTCTTCAGCCGTGCTCTTTGCTCTGAATTCATAGTCAAACTTATAGAAATCAGTGTATGTTGTAGCTGCAGAAATAGTGTCATAATTTAGCCCGATATGGTAACAAAGTAAATTTTAGTTGCATGTATGAAAACAAAATTGAATCTGAATTCCCGTAAGGAAATACTACCTCCGTCCCATAAAAGTCGACACATTTCTTTGAAATCGATTTCAGAACAATGGCTCTCCGTTTTACCTGGAGGAAGTGGGCTCCATACGTAGAGAAAGAGCCATCTTAGCCACTTATGGCTCCTGACATGCTATATCTAGGCGCTAAATCTCATGATACGTCAGGGTACTTATTGTCATCTATTAAAATTTTTCACGGGCACTCCCATTTTTTGGATTTCGCCACATTCTAGACTCTGTTGTTTGATAAAGTTGCTACGAAAGTTGCACTAAGACATGCGCAATGAAGAAACACATGCTTTGGTCGTTCTTCTTCAGAAATACTGATCGAATGTTGAGCTTGTTAGCTAAACTATTTCACAAGCGTCGTCAAAATTTTGGATTCTAGGCCGGTCTTGTCGAGAGTATTCAAGTAAGGATGTGCAGGTCAAAACTTGTTTGCTATCGAAAAGAAGCTAACGAAGCAGGCCGACATTTTCGGAAAAGCATAGGCTTAAATTCCTTTAAAATTTAGTATATTTATTTGTGTGTCAATCTTTATGGGACATTCTTGAAAAAGAAATATGTCAATCTTTTCGGGACAGAGGTAGTAAAATAATATGTGCAAAAAACGAAAGCAATGTAAACAGTTCATTAATCACTGTTCTCGAATCGGAAACAAAAAATGAAACTGTTAATTAACTACCCAAAATAGGAAATGCACTACACCAAAAACGAGGTGTTTCCCATTTTCAGAAATATTGCTGATCAAAAGTGGGCACATAATGAACAACCAGTAGCCTTTCTTTGTTTGTCACCTGCGACTTCAGCCCAGTGAAAGTTGATATCTTTGAGGCTTCCGCGATAGGAAACCGGTTGTGAATGTAGAAACATGGCTGGCCGCGGGTACAATCCGAATGCTCACTTTCTTTTGTTAGAATAGAAAAGAATAGATAGTGGAGTCTCAGCGTACTGTGTGCGCTTCCTATCAAGGAACAGGACAATAAAGGCAACGATCGTGCCATTTACTGATTCTACTCTGTGATACAGTTCATCCCGCATCGTGGTAGATTCATGGGGACCTAAATCGAACTTTTAGTGGTACTGTGCACGGAGCCATCACCCTGGAAGGTGCAAGAAAGGCACTAAATCTTCGTGATAAATGACTAATTTAGTTGACTAGTCAATTTTCGAGGTCATTTCTGAGGGCTAGATTGCTGTACAAACCTTGGCCGCTCATTCGGTACAAGTTCGCTGCCCCCAACATATTGCAAAACATGTGGTACATCGAACTCTAGTGATGTAGACAGGAAGCTATCGTTACGGACAGCAGTACAAAACAAAGTAGGAATCAAAATCCTTCGCCTAAAATGTGCCGTGCAATGGAAAAGATTGTGGTTTTGGTTTCTATCGTTACGGACAGCACTATGAGACAAAGTAGAAATTAAAATCCTTCCCCTACAATGTTTCGTGCGATCAAGAAGACTGGGTTTTTTTATCTTTCACTCACCCGTTAGGAAGCTTAGAATCACTCCTAGTCTATTGGTAGCACTCGTCTATCTCTCTGACGCGGTTTTGGTCAAGCTGCTCACCAAACTACATAGATGTGCTCCTGAATTTTGATAATCCAATATTTATGGAGATGAGTGTGTAGGAGAATATCAACAACGCAGTTCGTTTTCGCTCCTCGCGAAAGAACAATAGTGTTAGATCGAGACTTGCTGTTCTAATGGTTGGATGTTCGTAATTCTTCTCATCTGCGTTAGACTGAGATCAGATATTCTCATTGTGATACAAAATGATGTTGCCATTTTGATGTACAGAATCATTTTCTTCTATCCTAATCATAATAAGCGTACTATTTCTGAATTACATCCTAGGCCAAGATTCGCATTCCTGCGGCAGTGATATTCGAGCAATATGGTTCATGTTAAGCCCCATTGCGTGAATCGTGGTAAATATAGACTAGCGGATTCCGCATTCACGTAAAGGGCTGCGGGCGTGGCTGTGCTAGTGCGTTGTAGTCTGAACTACTCATAATTTTCTACCGTATCACACGTCAATGACGTGCTTCAATCTTACGAATGCTGCTCCACGATTGCAGTAATTTTGAGGTGCAGCTCATGAACAAGAAAGCGGACGGTATCGGTAAGGGTCATTTCCTACACTTATGATTCAGTGATCCGCCCCACTTTTTTTCAGCTCAAGGAACCAAGAGTGACACATAATCACTCGCGAAGCATCTACCTCCGAAAGAGAATTCAAGTTCTGTCCGTGTTCTCGGAAGGAAAGTTGAATCGCCGTGTCCTAAATTTATACTGCCTCCTGGGTTCCAGTGGACTAGATTCCTAGACAGGAAGCGGAAGTTGACGCATCTAGAACTGCCTGGAGGCAGAATACGAATGTGCCGTACCGTACCGGTAGTTGGACAAACACCGAGTGGGTTGCATCTGAGGAAGCAACAAACAACTTATCATAGAAAAGGATGAGTTTGAATTCATTTAATTTATTGGAGAACCGACGTACAAGTTCAGTACGGAAAACGCCACGTGCAATTCGGAAGGCTAAATTTCATGGATAAATTCCGTGTTTTTCACTAATTTGAGCGAGAGAGCACAATCAGGCACGATTCGTAGTTCTTACGTGTTTTGCACCTCGCCGGAACGTACGACTGCATCTTCATTCCGTAATGGCACCGTGATCTCTGCACTCCTTTGGTATTCCTCCCAGTTTTGTTCTGTCTCTTACTCAAAATGATTTTCTCTGTTAATGTGGTATAAATATCTGTTCTCTATTCACCACTGGTCCCCACTCCTCCACACCTCAGCCTCATCATGAAATTTCTTATCCTTGCTCTCACCGCTGCTCTGGTAAGCGTAACACTTGGCTTCTCTGAGTCAGACTACAAGAAAACCTTCAAGGGTGAGGGAACATACTACGGATCTGGGAATGACTTCACTGGCAATTGCGCAATCAAGAGCCCCCTACCTCCTAAGACCTTTGACGGCCGACTATCCGTCGCCATCAATAGCCCTCAATACGAAGGTGCCTGTGGTGCCTGTATCCAAATCACCGGCAACGGCGAAGGCAGCGGCGCCAACCCAATCATTGGTCCGATTAACGCGTACATCAGTGACCGATGTCCGGAATGCAAATTCGGCGATGTTGACCTTGGCATGAACGGGGACGGACGATGGAAAATCGAATGGAAACTCGTTCCCTGTACGCCATCGCCTAAGACCCAAATCTTGTGGGAAGGATCCAATGAATACTACTGGAAGTTCCAACCTCGCGGCTTCAAGTCTCCCGTGGAAAAGGTCTACATTGGGCCTCAGAAGAAGAAGCTAGAGCGCACCCAAGACAATCACTGGGTATGGAGGCCTGGGAAGAAGGCGAAGAAAGAAATGGTGAAAATCGTCACCGTTCTGGGGGAGACGGTCGAAGCTATCATGGAAATGAAGCCTTCGGGCACGAATTACGCCTCTGTCACATCCTCTGATAACGGAAAGACCCCTGAACCTGCCGAGCCGCCCAAGGAAGAGAATAAACCTAAGGAGGAGGAGGAGGAGGAGCTGCTCGACCTCGACACGCGCAAGGGTGCACCGTCTACCGACACCCGAAAGGCTATCACGAAGGTGAACATCTATGTGAACAATGTTTCGGTACAATCAGTCTCAGACGGGGGGTCTGTGGAAGTGGCTACAGGCGGAGGCGATATCTCCTTTGAAGCCATCGCTCCGCGGAAAGTTGACCAGGTGGTATTCAAGATCGGCAACGAACAAGTGACGGAGAAGTTCGCACCGTACGTCTTCCCAGGCAACCGAGGAAACAATTATCTTCCTTGGAAGAAACCGATCTACAACAGCCAGTTCACTCTGAATGTGAGTGCCGGCGGAACCACCACGAGCGTCAAGATTACGCTCCGCAAATAATTGAGCAACTATTCTACCATCCTGCACAGAATCATGCGAATATTGAAAGACATTTAGCTGAATATTGTAAAAATTGTTCGAACGTGAGTTTTTCTTCACTCACATGAATTTCTCTAAACCTCAGTCATCCTACTCAGCTAACACCGTATTTCTTGCGGCTGTCTATCAGCCAGTAAAATGCAGCTTAGGGTAATAAACTTCATCATGTTCACTACACTCCCTAAAATACCCAAAACACCCACGTCCTACAGCTAACCCCACGATGACCATGCCAGGATGACGTGTACGGCAGTGTAGCAGACAGTGTCGACAGAAAACGGCGAACTGCAAGGAGGATACCAAACAGAACCCTAAAGGCAGCACGACATAGCAGCTACAACGGCAACCTAGCTGTACGATGACCATTATACTTAAAACGGGGCAACACTCGTCCAGCACACCCTCGCACCCTCCCCCATGGCAGTCGTCGCGTTACTTCTGCTTTGCATTCATCTAGCAAGCGCACAACTAACAATTATGGACGCGCCGCCAATCGAGGTACCCCCGCCAACACCGACGCCTTCGACGGGCTCATCGCCATCACCAAGCGCGCCACCGCCACTGGCACTCCCATCGCCAGTACCCGACAAGAACGCGTTAGAATTCGCTTCCACCTCGCCGCGACTACGCCAGGGCGCGCTGTACTGTCCCTGCAGTTTCACGCAACGGCGTTTCAATAACGACACTGTATTACCGAACGGCCATGGCGAGCTCCTAGCACTCGGCAACGACAGTCGGCACATCTACGACGCATGTGCGAGGAAACACGGGCACGAGGCGTGCGTGAACTGGGACGCATCGCTAGTATTCGCCGGTGGCAGCGCGTTGTGCACCGCCGATACAATGACGGGTCGCAACGTCGTCGACATCGGCGGCGGCAAGGTGCGCACGGTGGGGCGATGCGACGAGCGTAAGGACACAAGAAGCCCCACAGCGAGTCTGGGTAAAAATAAGGATGACGAGGACGGCGTGTACGCCTTGATGTCGGCGGAGCCCGACATCGGGGGATGGGGTGAGGGCTGTGTCGCAGTGGAGCATCTACAAGGCGCGGGCCCACTGGAACACATGCTACATTGGCGGCGCAGCGTACTCTGCTCGCACGGCTTTTGCGCTACGCCCAATCACGCCATAATCGTCGCCGGGGAATGGACCTCCATGAAGCGGCTGTGCGCCACAGCCTGGTCATGCACACGCGCGGTCAAGTGGGTGAACAACCTCAGTGTATTCGGCAGTAGAAATCGTCGCTTGACAGTGCCGTCGATATCACCCCAAATCGTGGTCACGCCGTACGACGTGCGTATACCAATACCCGTCACTTGGGCGTTGCAACTAATTGAGCTGTGCATCGTGCCGCTCGGTGCGGTGCTTATTATTTTACTTACAACGCGACTGTTCTCAATGAAGAATGGTCGTCTTCGTTATCGCAATCGTAACAAGAGCTCGTGAATTCAAAGTAGAATACAAGTTGAAGATAAACTTATGCCGCAGTAGATTCTCGAATTGCGTTTGTTCAGTTGCTCATCCTACCTCGAAATCAGTTGGTCGGTTTCAGATATCTACGGCATCGAACGGGGTGCCTGGTTCCTTCAGATGTAGCCACGACGCGAAACCACGTTCTGACAACTGGTCATCGGCACATGAATTATCGTGGCCAAGTGAAGGCGGTCTGTTGAGAGGAAGAAGCAACAATAGTACGGCATTAATATTGAGGGAACGAGATGCACACACAAGTCCAGGCTCGAGGTATTCTCGGGCATATCTGATTCACGGTGTGTCGCCATCGACATGAGGAATACCTTGTGTGTGAAGTAGTCGAGAATCAGAACTAGACTGCAAGAGTGATTCGGTTTGACAATTTCAGGCACGCGACTCCACGTATCGGTCGTACATGAGATGCAAAGACGCCGTTATCGACGCAGGACTCGGTATTACGCGAAGAAGTAATAGCCACAGTACAATCGGCATGACTCTCGCCAAGTACGTGGCCCAGACCTCCCTGACTATTTCCGTCGCCAACCTGTGCCATTGCACCTCGTCCATGGCTGCAAGCAGCGTTCCGACGTCCGCCAATACTTGCAGCCCATGAGATACGAAGTAGATCTTCTCGAAGTAGTTCACGATGCGCGGCTTGCTTCCCCGCTCGACTCTGCTCCCCGTGCTCCCGTGCGTTCTCGCCGTCCGTATCTCGCTCAATCCTGCATTGGACGGAACACGGTGAGAGTACAGTATTCCGTTGACCAGGTCCTTTGAATTCTTGCGAGCGTTTAGCTGCGACATGTCCGGCCACTGCCCATGACGCTGCTAGTGCAACGAACGCAACCCCTGCTATCGCCGCGGCCATTGAACGTATCCCCATTCTGTTGAGTTACAGGTGGCAATATCCAGGCTTCATGAAGTGCCGCATCGAGAAAATTCAAACATCTATTCTCGCACTCCACAACGCCTCATCGAAAACCTTCTTGCACAACAAGGCCTGCAAGGGGACGTCGTTTTGGTGTTAGAGTTGCATCGATTTCCACTTCCACGTTTGTGTGCCCCTGGAGTAAATTTGGTACGGACCTTTTTTCAAATTTATAGTTCTACGGATAATTTGGGAATCAAAAGGGGCATCGGATGAAGCTGAGGCTCGAACACCAAGGCCTGAATCATAATTTCATCAATGATGAAGTGAAGGGAACAACACTAAGGGGTGGGCAACGATGTCAATTCATTATCGGTCTACCGCACGACGAAGAAGAAGGGTAAGAGTTAAATAGTTAATTTATTGTTGTTCTGTACAGCCCACGAAGGTGCTACATGTGTTTGCAAGGACAGATCGTGCAGTTGCACGTAAACTTAGATGGCCGGATGTTATCGACCTTGTATGTGATGTGCTCCCCAGCGTAGGCCTGCTTGCGTTCGCGGGCCCACTGCTTCTCGTACGAATGGTGCAGCATTCGTCGGCAGCCCCGCGCGGCAGATGACGCACTCTTCTGCACCATCTTCCTCGCGGTGTGCTTGTGCACGGTGGTTTTCTCCATGACGCTGGCGGTGAATCGAATGATGCGCTGCTAACTGAGTTCGAGGAGGCTTAAAAGGCTTTTTCGCGTACCATACCGTACTTTACGAGTGAGAAGTAGAAAGCGTGGATCAATTCGTATGTTCACAATGTTTCTACACTATGACTTTGAGAGCGCCCAACCCTCCGAAAATACCAATGATTTACTGCACAAATGCACATCGCGCGATGGAAGATTGCACGGTTTACTCATTCTATGCACTACAACTTACAGCAGCAGGGAGTCATTTGCGTTTTCCGTTTACAATTTCGTGTTGATTGGTAGGGAATCAATGCTCGCATTCGAACAAACCTTCAACTCCTCACCGGAGCGCAAATTCCATGTAGCGGCATTTGCTTTCCGGTTCAAGGTGTGCCGAATTATGGCAACGCTCATTCGTTTGCGAATTGTTAGGGTTGGCCGACGGCGGTGGGCACCTTACATTGATTTCGTGCATAGCAAGATCAACTAATTACTACGGTAGAGATGGAAAGAACAGTAATTGTTATCAATCGAACTCCGACAACTCAGCCGAGGTAATACAGAAAAAAAATATATCGGACATCAAAGTAACTTCTTTGCATCGCACGAGTAAATTGGTTCAGGTAATTGCATGGTAAGCAAATCGTGAAATGCTACGCAAAAGATAATGAGGCCACGGCGATGTAAATCAAATACAGTAGTTCCACTTGTCTGCTCGATTGTTTTAGTGTGAGCTGGGTGTGTTGTCGGTTGTTGACGCATGTGGTGCACCATTCCGTTTCGACAACGTCAGTGCTCATTGCTGGACCATGCCATGTTGTCGCCACTTCATCACAGCAACTGGCATTCCCGAACCTTATAAATTCTCTATCACAACACTCTCAGAACAAAAGTAATTCGTCCGACGCATTCATCAGCTCACCACTCCAGATCCAAAAGCAAGTCACCTCCACAATGGCACGCTTTCCTCGTACTGCTTCGATTGTCGCCTCTGCACTTCTGTTTCTTGCGACAAATGCGGCGCCACTCGAGCCTTCAATGGCACCTACACTTGCCGAACCATCTCCAATGACGGAGTTACCATCCTTCACGCAAGAGCCTGGTTTTCCAATAGAATCTCCAGACATTGCATTACCATTGGCCTCTCCTTCGGAAGACTTGCCTTCCGAGTCGCCCGACATGGAAATGCCGTCACCTGAACCTGAATTTATCAAAAAGGGATCACCTGTCCTTCCAATACCGTTTGGGTCTATTGGGAAAGATACGCCAGTTGAATCACCTGTCATGGAGATGCCGTCTCCTTCACCTCAACCTATTAACGAGGGATGTGTTGCAATTGAACATTTGGAAGGGTACGCACTTCAACACGCTCAACACTTTAATAGACGCGTGCTCTGCGCCGAGGGCTTCTGTGCTACACCGAATCACGCAATCATTGTCGACGGTGCGATGACATCAATGAAGCAGTTGTGTTCTGGTGATTGGTCCTGCGTCGAGACGGAGAAGTTGGTGAACAACTTGAACGTGTTTGCGAACCGACGTGCAAAGGTCAGTGACCGAATTGTAGTGACACCGTACGATGTTCGTTTCCCACGATGGTGTGTGTGGATTGTGCAAGCGATGGAATGCACATGGAACATGGCATGCAATTCCCCAGTTATATTTGCAGGCATTATCTCTTTCATAGCAGTTCTTTTCCAAAACAAGCGCAAGTCAAAGATAGCGTAACCGTGATTCAGCATCTGTAACATTTGTCGGAGAGCGTCAATGTATTTTCTAACACTAAAAACAACAATAAATCACGAATGTTTCGCTAATTGCTCTCATGCGCTACACTCTGACTGGTTGCCTTGTTTCGGTGTCGAACAAGATCATCATGAAAGTTGAACCGACGGTATCACTTTCACTGCCGCATAACCTATAGATTCCTTCAAATTGATAACCAAAAAGTGTAATGTGATTCGAAGAAAACGCATCCTCGTCTACTGTTCGCTTCTTTAACTGATGTTCAGCCTATTCTTCACTTTCGTTATGTACGTCATGTATCAACAATGTGCTTGTACTCCTCAGCAGTAGTTGATGGCATTGGCGTGCAACGAATTTCAGTAGAGTCGAAAGCTCTGCAATGTTGGGAGATGTGTAAACTTACGTTCGGTTCCAGCAAAAATTGGTATCTCATTACCGTTGGGATGATGAATGCTGTGCCGATCTTGTTTCTTTCTACATTTCATTGACCATTGCACAGCACACTTTGGTACAGCTGACCAGTGCAGTTGATTCACTGTCAATCGACTCATAATGGGCAGCTATGCTTTGAGGACCAATGTAATGACAGTTACGAGTTCAGTTCATTTTTCCACGCGCAGTACTGTACATTGTTTTGGATCCTACTGTATTCGCCTGGTAAGGTAAGGGCTGGCGATCTGTATTGTCAACTGTATACATGACCTACAATCTGGGTGGCCAGTAGTATTCAACTGCTGGTGTGTTCATTGCTGGTCTCTGTCAATGTTGTCGCTTACAATCAGCTGACAACAACACTGTCGTGTCTATATAAAGTGGATCCCATCCAGAACAATTTTGCACACATCGCATTCACAAGCTCACCCTTTCCAATCCAGCTTCACACACCTCTCCTACAATGGCACGCTTTTCTCGTACCGCTTCGATTGTCGCCTCCGCACTTCTGCTCCTTGCAGCAAACGCGGCGCCACTTGAACCTTCAATGGCACCTAAATTTCCTGAAACATCTCTGATGATGGAGGTGCCATCCTTTTCACCAGAGCCTAGTTTCCCAATGGAATCACCCGACATGCCAGTTGAGTCGCCTATGATGGAGATGCCGTCTCCTTCACCTCAACCCATGAACGAGGGATGTGTCGCAGTAGAACATTTGGAAGGATACGCACTGCAACACGCACAACACTTTAAGAGACGCGTGCTATGTACCGACGGTTTCTGTGCTACACCGAACCATGCAATCATTGTTGATGGTGCGATGACATCAATGAAGCAGTTGTGTTCTGGCGGCTGGTCTTGCGTCGAGACGGAGAAGTTAGTGAACAACTTGAATGTGTTTGTGAACCGACGTGCGCAGGTTAACGACCGAATCATCGTGACTCCATACGACATTCGTTTCCCACGATGGTGTGTGTGGATTGTGCAGGCGATGGAATGTACTTGGAACATGGTATGCAACTCGCCAATTGTATTTGCTGGTATTATCTCTTTCATTGCCGTTCTGTTCCAGAACAAGGGCAAATCAAAGATAGAGTAACTTTAACGAAGAACTTAGTATCTTTTCCGTATTATATCAGCAAGCTTGAGCTAATTGACAGTACCACTAACAGTAAACAGCTTCTTATTCCGTGTGTTCGAAACGATTGCTACCGACTCGAGCCATCAGTAAGTTTCCAAATAGTCCGTGTGGTTCGCCGAATTGATTTGTGCAGCATAAGAAATTTCCAGTGATCATCGTAATACGTCAAACTTTGATAGTTTGAAATAGTAAAGTGTGGTAATAATAGGTGTATAATAATATATTTGCGAACAATTTGTTTGAGTAACTTATTTTTCATGACAAATGGGTTATAATAATTTACGCCACAGCTATGCCTGCAACCAGACGTAGAGAATAACTTATTCTTCTGGAATGTTGTTTTGCAGTATACCGTGGAATTAGTTACTCAACCCTAGTTGAAGCGAGAATAATTATTTACTCCTCGTCAGCGTAACAGAATAGATAAGAATAGTTCAAATACATGCCTGAAAGAAAAAATCGGGCATCGGAGAGCTTTTTACATTATCTGATTGTTGGTAAATTTGGGGTAAGTTTCGATTTATTGTATTTTTGCCCTGATATTACATCCAGGACCGCGATGAAGGTGTGCAAGTGGCTCACATCACTCCGTTTGGTTCCAAAATTTAAGTTTGGAACACCATCATTTTACTAATACAAGCAGATTTATTCATAGAGTAACTTCTATTTTACATGAATAAATAATCGGGCATAGGCGTCTGGGACGAATTAATTATTCATACTCCGTTGCTCCCACGAATGAATGACTCGGGGGCATTGTTAACGAGCGTGCTATGTATCCGTGCCGTGCCACGATTCGTCAAGATACTTACGGTGTTGGTTTCATTCGTCTTAACGGAAGGTTCCATGCTGGCACGTTACAATGAAATGTGGAGTACCAGCCCCTTACAAAGGCCTCAGAAGTGTTGTCAAACTGTTTCGATCAGTGACACTAACGATTGTTGGATTCTGTTCTTCTGCCTCTAAAAACATTTGGAGATACCTTTTTAATAGTGAGCTAGTCTAACTAGAGTGTTACCGTTATGTAGATGTGAGGTAAATAGTAATACCCATTGCTGGTGTATTTCAAACTGTCTTTCGGAAAATAGAATTTTAATTCTAATTTTTCGAATCTTCATCCCTAATTAAAAGCGGGTTTCAATCTATTCATATATTTTCATCACAAATTGATTCGTTTTGTCCCAAGCAGTTGTGGATTTTATTTGCTATTGTTCAACTTGATCCAGGATTAAGAACATTCATTTAAAATTTGAAGTCAGTGTAATTGAAAGTTAACGTATGAAAACAAAACAAAAGAAACGCAAAATATCAGGACAAGCAATGTAAAAATTAATACCGAATCAAACGCATTTCGTGACTTGAATGCAATACGGTTGGGAGGTCAAGGACCTTCGTGGGCATATCAATAGTACTATTAGTTGATTTCAATCTTCCAAGATGATAATTTTGTTTTTCGAAGCAGCTGTCACGAAGTGATACTCGAGGTCGATGTGCTTGCTCCTGACTGAGACTTTCTTGTTCAGTACAAGCGATTTAGCAGCCAAGCTGTCGATTTGCACAACCGTTAGCTCGAAAGCAGTACCTGTCTCAGAGCAGGGTTCCTTGATAGACATCTCCCAGAAAAGTTTGCGCATCTAGCACACATGTCTAGCGAAATCAAA
>JAAUYH010078583.1_pt1 | contig 13159 bp, 5 predicted proteins | sample 7278061 | NCBI WGS metagenome assembly JAAUYH01 (sample SAMN14350203, study PRJNA611818) | marine sediment metagenome | isolation source: surface marine sediment (0.6m) | place: French Polynesia: Moorea | collected 2018-08
AGGAGGGGTTGGGTTTTCCCCTCCACAAAACATAAAAGAAACTGACGCTCACAAAATCAAAAAGTACGGTTTTATAAGCTTTCGAGCACAAGTTTCTTAGGAGACGTACCGTGGTACGTCTCTACAAAAATTTATTTATCTCATTATTTTTAAAATTTTGTATGAAAATATACTTCAGTCAAACTACTCTATATACTCGTATTTATAAGTAATTTTCTTGATTCATTAAAGTTGGTAAAGTAATAATAAATTCTGTACCTTTACCAGGTTCAGATATTACTTCTATTTCGCCCTTATGTTTTTTAACAATACTGTAGGAAATCGATAAACCTAAACCGGTACCTTTACCTATGGGCTTAGTGGTAAAAAAGGGATCAAATAACTTTTCTTGAATATTTAAAGGTATCCCTGGACCATTATCTTTAATTCTTATACGTACAGATTTACTTACTTTAGTTTCAAAAACCTCTGTCTGAATTATAATCTGCTTACTAAATTCCTCCGACTGTTCTTGTAAAGCATCCATTCCATTGTTAAGGATATTCATAAAAACCTGGTTTAGTTGTGCTGGATAACACTCAACCAGCATCAAATCTCCATATTGTCTTACCACCTCAATTCCTTTTTTGATTTGGTGATTGAGTAGTAATAAAGTATTCTCAATACCTTCATGAATATCAATAGCTTTAGCTTCAGCTTCATCCAAGCGAGAAAAATTACGTAATGAGAGGACAATATCACGGATACGTTGAGCACCTATTTTCATTGAAGAAAGAGTTTTGGGTAAATCATCGGTAACAAACTCTAAATCAATGTTTTCAATTTCCTCTAAAATTTTTGGACTGACATCAATGTGTTCTTCTTGATAAAGCTTTAACAAAGCTAACAAATCGTCAACATAGCTATTAACATGCCGAATATTGCCGTATATAAAGTTTACTGGATTATTTATTTCATGAGCTACCCCAGCTACCATTTGACCCAAACTAGACATCTTTTCAGTTTGAATTAATTGGGATTGTGTTTGCTGGAGATTTTGCAAAGCTTGGGAAAGTTCCTGTGTTCGTTCTTCCACTCTTTGCTCTAATGTTTGTCGAGCAAGTTCTAACTCATGGATATACTTGGAAACTGTCTGAATCATCTGGTTAAAGGAACTCGCTAATAATCCTACTTCATCTTTGGTAGTAACTGGGACTACAAGGTCAAAATTAGACTCATTAGCAACTTTTTGAGCGACTTTTGTAACTGCTGTTAACGGATAAGTTATGAGCCAAGTTGTAAAAAATGCTAAGAAAATAGCGATAGCTACTGACAGCAAAATACTATATTTGGTTATATCTGCCTGTAATTGTATAGCCAGATTCAAGTTAGTATTTGCTGCTCGTTTTTTATCTTCCGCAAAGGCAATTAATTTATTTAGTTCTTGAATATCTTTTTCTAGCTGTAATGCTTCTGGGGACTCGAGGAAGTTTACCAAAAGATTTCTAGAATTTCCGGTATCTATTGTTTGGTTGTCGGAATTAATAATGTTGAATTTATTAATGGTAGTGACTAATTTTTTTCTATATGTTTGTGTTGTGTCTTTATGTTTTTGAATAAAATCTTGCAAATCTGCTAAATTTTGCCGTTCTAATCCTTGAATTTCATGACTTATCTCATTTTGTAATTCAGATAAAGCAGCAATTATCTTATCAGAGTGAATCAATAAATAGCTACTGTAGTTTTCTAATAAATGAGGATTTGTGATATAAGGGATAAACCGAGATTTTGTCTCCAATAAAGAATCTTTCAATTGCATCAGCAAAGCTGATTCTCTGTGACTAATTTCTTGTTGCTTTAAAGCAGGTTGTTTCCAATAAACATCTCCTACGAATAAACCAACAGTTATTCCCATAGCAGCAATTCCAATGGTAATTCCATAACCTATGGCAATTTTATGACCAATCTTGGTCTTATCTATTATTCTTTGGAACCAGCTGTAACTATTTTTTTGGAATATATTTTCTGCTTGGGAATTAATCCAAGAAATTTTCAGTCTATTTCCCGAGAGTAAACTTGATTTTATAGATTTCATAATCAAGATTTAAAAGTATGTAAATATATTTATAGACTTGGTTATCAATCCATTTAATAAAAATTCTTGTAACATTAGAATTAATATTTAAGAAATGAATATTTAAGATTCCATTAATTATTAACAAGTCTTTTATTGCTGTATTGAGTCAATAAAAAACTGTAGAGCATAAATGATTTTTGTCTTTGTTTATGTTTTTTGGGAAATTAAAATTAAATAATTACTTTGACATATAACTTATGATATAAATATTGAGCACAAAATATAAAAGCTATTTTTAGTTAAAAGTATGGCATATTATAAATAATTATATTTTTATCGTTACGCTAATTGTTTGAAATCAGTATTTCTAACATAAAAATATTTTTGGTGATTCAAAATAGGCTAATTAAATACAAAGCGTAGTTGATTTCAGTTATTTTGCTAGTGTAAATGGGAAAAATATAAATAAATAGATAAATATAATATTTTGAACATAATTTTTGTGAACATAAATTACTAAAAATAAAATGATATATTTCAAGCAATCTGTATTAATATCACTAACTTTATTTACTGCTTCATTTTTGCAAGCTTGTAGTCAATATCCATCAATAAATACTATTTCCTATGCTCAAAATAATAGGAATTTGACGTTAACTGGATCCAGTACCATCAAACCTTTAGTTGTAGCGATCGCTAAGCGTTATCAAGCTAAATATCCCAACGTGCGAATTAACGTTAAAACCGGTGGTTCTTCTCAAGGAATTAAGGATGCTAGCGAAGGAAATGTTGATATTGGTATGGTGTCGCGTTCTTTAAAAGCAAAGGAAAAACATTTATTACCATTTACCATTGCTAAAGATGGTATATCAGTACTAATACATAAAAACAACCCAATTAAAAGTCTTACGAATAAACAAATCGTTGACATATATACTAATAAAATCAACAATTGGCGACAAGTTGGTGGTAAAAATGCACCAATTTTTGTTGTCAGCAAAGCAGAAAATCATTCTACTGGTAAGCTGTTTGCTAAATTTTTTCAAATGCCGATCAAAGATATTAGTGCGGATAAAATTATTGGTGATAATCCAGAAGCGATTGCAGCAGTTAACGAAAATCCTAACACTATTGCTTACGTATCTATTGGTGCGGCTGAATATGATATAGTTCACGGTGCACCTTTAAAACTCTTACCGATTGAGGGAGTAGCTGCTACGATCGCAAATGTCAAAAATGGTACCTTTCCCCTTTCCCGTCCTCTAAATTTAGTGACGAATTCTACACCAATTGGATTAAAAAAAGACTTTATTGACTTTGCTCGTTCTGAAAAAGTATATGACTTAGTAAGGGAGCAATCCTTTGTTCCAACAAAATCAGAATCTACGCTTTAAGGGAATCTAAATTTTAATAACCCATCATATTAAAATAATTTAATACTTAATATTTAATAAGTCATATAGCGTTTTCCTACCTAGTGAGTTACACCTTATTAGTTAGGGTGTTGAGAATATTTATTCTCCATTCTTCTTTAAAAGCTTTAAGGGTGTTTTTTGTGAAATTCATGCGGTTCTAAAGAAAGCAGGTAAGCCGATACAAGATGCTGATGTTTTGATTGCTGCAATGGGTATTACACGCGGGTTAATTTTGGTTTCTAATGATTCTGATATGTTGAGAGTTGATCGGATTGAGTTGGAGAATTGGTTGGAAGTAGAATCGTGAGTTTTGTAGAATGTTCTGGTGCTTACGAAGAAATAGCTATTGAACGTGAATTCTCTAAGTGAAAATACTTGATATTTATAAAAATAATATAAATTTTACACGAGTATTATAGGATTAGCATACTGTAAATATATGGCAACTAGTTGCACTATTTTTACAGTAATAATACTTGTTTAGTGTTTTTTGCAACTAAGTTGCACATGCGTTTACAATAATTTTCATGTTAGTAAGACACATCGGTATAAACCTACAGGATCAGCCTTTATGATTTCCCCTACTCGACTTGTTTATGAAGCTGTGCTAAATAGAGCTTCAACAATAAAGCTATAAGAGGTGGGAGAGGGAATAGCCGCCGTGTGTGATTTAAAATACTTAAAATACTTAAAATTAATAGAAATTTTATAGAGAATTTACGGAAATCATACAAGCTCAGTGTAGTGTAACAATACAGCAACTAATAGCACTATGTTTACAGTAAAAATATTTATTTAGTATTATTGACAACTTATTTACATATGTATTGACAGTGCTTTTATCGGTAGGGACGCACAGTCGTGCACTCTTACGAGCGTCTGTACTCCACTTAGTTGGAATAGACTTTTTTTTAGTTCTGGAACGCCGATTCAATCTTCAGAATTATCAAATTTGACGGCAAAAAAACCACAGATGCGCAGGGAAAACAGAGTAATAAATAGAGAATCGCTATGTCAAACAATCCTTTTGTTGTTGGAAAGCCAGTTCCCCCAGAATGTTTTGTGGGACGCGAATATGAAATAGCAGTTTCATTTTCCCAAATTTCCCAACGCGGTCATTTAGCTATTTGGGGTGGTCCAGGAATGGGTAGATCCTCTTTCTTGGATTTACTTGCTTCACCCACTATTTGGAAAGAACGTGGATTAGATCCATCTAATGCTGTAATTGCTCTGATGAGTTGTAAGAATATCTATCCCTTTACTCCTTCTGCTTTCTGGAGGGAAGTATTGAGTGTTGTGAAAGATAAGTTGGAGAACGAAACTCAATTGCAAGCTGAAATTGAGAGACTTTTGGAACGAGAACAAATAAGGAGAAATGACGTTAACAGAATATTACAAAGACTTGGTAAAAAAGGCAAATTCTTGGTGCTGCTAGTCGACGACTTTGATGTAGCCTTGCAGGAAAACGAGAAATACACCGAAGCCAATATGCAAAGATTCTTGAGTGAGTGTCGTAGTTTGGCTGTTGCTTCTACTGGGGGTAAATATCTCTCGACAGTTATTACTACCCTTAGGCGTCCTAATGAACTCGGTCCAAAACTCAATCCCAATGCTTCTCCGTGGTACAACCACTATCTGTTTCAGTCACTCAAACCATTGAACAATTGGGAAATTGAGCAATTACTAAGAGTAATACCAATGACACCGACGTTACAAGAAGCTATCGGAGAAATAGCAGGTAGGGACCCACGTCTATTACAAATTGCTGGTTTTAGATTATATGCACGGTTAGAAACTGATAGAAAAGCTAACAAAATCCCTGATGTTCAAGTATTTATCAAAAATTTCGAAATAGAGACTAAACATATTTTTCAAAATACTTGGAATAGGTGTAGTGAAGTAGAAAAAGCTATTTTGATGCTGGTGACTTTGTCTGATTTAAAAGGTCGTTTACATCAGAAGAAACACTTTGATTTAAGTAATCTTGACCTGATATTTACTCAAAGAGAGCGGGAATTGAAAAGCCTAGAAGAACAAGGGATAATTATTCACAAACAAGGAGCACATCAAAGAGAATATTCCTTTGCTTCCTTAATTATGCAGCGATGGGTAATGCAAGAAGTATGGAATACAGATAATCAATTAGTTAGAGAACGGGAAAGAGTATTTATTAAGTTAATAAGCCATAAACAGCTCAGTCAAATTAACTCGATCTTACAACATAAAGATGACCTGCTATCCACTGTCGAATGGTTTGGTAAATTATTCGCTGCTTTTCCCAAAGGATTAATTTAAAGTTAATCGAAATACAAATCATAAGCAAATTTTTGGGACATATGAATATGCTGTAGAGGCGTATAAACTATAAATTTTCTACGTCTCTAACACAAATGTCTTGCTTCAAGAAAATATATTTTTCGTATTATTTTCCAAATATTGTAACTATGTCGATAAAAATAAAATGACAAATCAAAATTATCATATCAATCCTTATACTATAGGTAATCCAATCCGCTATTCGGAAAAATTTTTCGGACGAGAAAGTCTATTCGGTTTTATTGAAGATAATTTGAACCAAAATATACAATTTATTTTATTGCATGGTCAACGACGTATTGGTAAGTCTTCTGTATTACAACAATCAAATAGTAGAATTGCTCCAGATAACTTTGTTTTTGTTCTTTTTGATTTGCAAGGTTACAGTAAATCTTCTCTGAGCGAAATATTATATGAACTTGCAGAGGAAATAGCATCTCAATTAGAATTAGATTCAGATATTGTCATACCTCCTTCCTGTGAGGAATTAACAAATAATCTAGATATATTTTCTGATGATTTTCTCATCAAAATTTTTCAGGAATTGGACGATAGAAATCTTGTATTGCTACTAGATGAATTTGATGTTGCTGGGAATACTATAAATAAAATAGAAAATCATGGTACTGGATTTTTTAAATATTTGAAATCACTTCTAAACAAGCAGAATAAATTATTTATTATTCCAGTAATAGGGAGAAAATTAGATGATTTGCATAACTTACATCAATTATTCAAAGACGCGCCATTTCAAGAAGTTAGTTTACTTGATATCACAAGTACTAAACGATTGATTATAAATCCAGCGAAAGGTGTACTTGAGTACGAGAAAAATGCAATCGAAGCAATTTGTGAACTCTCATCAGGACATCCCTATTTTACTCAAACAATTTGCTTTAATCTTTTCGTGCAAGCAGAATTTGAAAGAGAATGGACAGTTACTCGCGAACATGTCTCAAATATAGTAGATAGAACTATTGAAAGTGCAGCAGGTGGACTTGCATGGTTTTGGGATGGACTTTATATTCCTGAGCAAGTAGTATTTTCAGCCGTAGCAGAGGCTCAACAAATAGCTCTTGAGCAAAATAATTTATATATAGAACACCCGTTGAAATTGCTAAAAAAATTTGGAGTTATTCAGACAGAAGAACTAATTCAAGCAGTGAAAAGACTAACAGAAAATAAATTTTTAGATAAGGCAGGATGCAGGGTAAGAATTGAATTAGTTCGCCGTTGGTTAGTGGAAGAACGTCCAGTAAAAGAAACAATATGGAGATTAGAAAAGATTGAGGCAGAAAAGATTAACCAATTATTAGAAGAAGCAAAAAAACTACACCAAGAGGGTAACACTCAAGAAATAATAAATTGCTATGAGCAAATTTTGAGAATCAATCCTAATCACTTCAGTACTCTAGATGTTTTAGCTGAGAGATACTTAGAAATTGGAAATTTTGATAAAGCTTTGGAACTGTATCAGCGAGCTTACCAAGTTGACCCTGTACATCATAAAGAAGGATTTTTAATAGCTTTAGAAAATTATGGTAAAAGTCTAATCAAGCAACAAGAATATATCAAAGCAGAAATTCAGTTTAACAGGGTTTTAGAAATTGAACCTAATAGAGAATCAGCAAAAAAACAACTTGCCAAAATTAAAGATGAAACTGTGAAACATAAGTCAACAAGTCCGGATATGGTTGAAAAAAACGCAGGTAAAGTTTCCGAAAACTCAAAAGCCCCAAATCGGCAGCGAACTGTATTAAGTGCAATTGCTGCAGGAATTATTGCTCTAGTGGGTGGTATTAGTGTTCATCGATTTTTAGCTCCCTGTCCCGAAGGTCAACAGAAATTTAATGGTAGTTGTCTTAGTAATATTAGTCGTGGCGATCGCACTTTCTTTCCCACTACCCACAACAGATTCCGCAATCTAGGTATAGAAGCATTTAAAAAAGGTAATTATTCCCAAGCCGTTAATTTATTTGGACAGGGTGTAAAGAATAATCGCAACGATCCAGAAGTGCTAATTTATTACAATAATGCCAAAGCTCGCCAAGAGGGTAATCCCTTCACTTTAGCGGTCGCTGTACCCGTAAATCATAAAAAAGATGAGTCTAAAGAAATTTTGCGCGGAGTTGCACAAGCACAGGAAGAATTTAATGCTAATCGTGGTTCAAGATTATTAGAGATTGCGATTGCTGATGATAGTAACAAACCAGATAAAGCGGGACAGATAGCTCAACAACTGGTTAGAGATAAATCCATCCTGGGAGTAATTGGACACTATTCTAGTGAAAGTACTGAGGCAGCTCTTAATGTATACAAAATAGCAAGTATGCCTGTTATTTCTCCTAGTAGTACTGCTACCTATTTGAGCGGTGATGTATTCTTTAGAACAGTTCCTTCTGATGCTGTATCTGGTGAAACATTAGCTAAATACGCTAAAAACTCTCTTTTTAATAAAGTTGTGATTTTTTATAATCGTCATAGCCCCTATAGTAATAGTTTGAGAGAAGAATTTAAAAGAAATTTTCTCAATTTTCAGGGTCAGATTCTTAGCGAAATAAACTTTACAGATCCAACGCTAAATATTAAGCAAAAACTTCAAGATAGTGCATCTCAACAAGTGCAAGCAGTTATGTTGTTCCCAGATGTAAAACAAAAACATGCTCACATCGCGCTCAATATTGCTAAAGTCAATGCAGAGAATAACTTAGGATTAAACCTCTTAGGTGGTGACACTTTATACAGTTCAGATGTTTTGAAAGACGGAGGAAATGCTATTGAAGGTTTAGTTATTGCTGTACCTTGGTTTAGAGAAGCACCACTAGCAAAAGATTTTTCTCAAACTGCAAATAAACAATGGGGTGGAGGTGTTAGTTGGGTTACAGCTACCAGTTATGATGCGACTCAAGCTTTTATTAAATCTCTAGCATTAAACTCTACGAGAAACAGTATTTTGCAAGAACTGCGGGGGATAAGTCTTTCCGAAAAACAAACATCAGGAGATGTACTTAAATTCACTAATGGAGAACGTCAGAGTAAAGCTATTCTTGTTAAGGTCGAGCAAAATCAATTTAAGTGCTTACAAAAAAATTGTTCTCAATAGGAAATAACGGGTAGCTTTTTAATTATGAATAATTCTACTGCTCGGATAAATCCTTATATTATCGGTCGTCCAACCCATGAACCAGAAAAGTTTTTCGGACGGGAAAGTCTATTCGGTTTTATTGAAGATAATTTAAAGCAAAATATACAATTTATCTTATTGCAGGGTCAACGACGTATAGGGATGTCGTCCATACTTCAACAGATTCCTGAAAAAGTAGCTCAAGATAATTTTATTTTTGTTCTTTTTGATTTGCAAGGTTATAGTGAATCTTCTCTGAGCGAAATATTATACGAACTTGCAGAGGAAATAACATCTCAACTGGAATTAGATTCAGATATCGTCATACCTCCTTCCGAACAAGAATTAAACAATGATTCGGATATATTTTCTGATGATTTTCTTATGAAAGTTTTTCAGGAACTGGACGATAAAAATCTTGTTTTGCTGCTAGACGAATTTGATGTTGTCAATAGTTTTGAGAATCAAATAGAAAACCATATAGAAAATCAGGGTGCTGGATTTTTTAAATATTTAAAATCACTTTTAAAGAAGCAGAATAGATTATTTATCATTCCAGTATTAGGAAGAGCTTTAGATGATTTGCATAACCTACGTCAATTATTCAAAGATGCGCCATTTCAAGAAGTCGGTTTACTGGATCGGACAAGTACTAAACGACTGATTATAAATCCTGCAAAACACGTGCTGAAGTACGAGGAGGATGCAATTCAAGCAATTTGGGAACTCTCATCAGGACATCCTTATTTTACTCAAACAATTTGCTTTAATCTTTTCGTACAAGCAGAAGTTGAAAAAGAATGGACAGTTACTCGCGAACATGTCTTAAATATAGTAGATAGAGCTATTGAGAGTGCAGCAGGTGGACTTGCATGGTTTTGGGATGGACTTTCTATCTCTGAACAAGTAGTATTTTCGGCGGTAGCAGAAGCTCAAAAAATAGCTCTTGAGCAAAAGCAATCATTTCCAGAACATCCGTTAACGCTGCTAGAACAATTTGGAGTTATTCATACAGAAGAAATAATCCAAGCTGTTAAAACACTAACAGAAAATAAATTTTTAGATAATACAGAACGTAGAGTAAGAATTGAATTAGTTCGCTGTTGGTTAGTACAATCTCGCCCAGTAACGGAAACAATATTGAAACTGGAAGAATTTGGAGAAAAAGAAATTAAGCGATTATCAGAAGAAGTAAAACAATTACATCAAGAAGGAAAAATTCAAGATGTAATGTACTGCTACGAGCAAATTCTGGAAATCAATCCCAATCACTTTAGTACTTTACCTATTGTAGCTGAAAGATACTTAGAAATTGAAAATTTTGACAAAGCTTTGGAACTGTACCAGCGAGCTTATCAAGTTGAACCTGTACGTAATAGAGAAGCATTTTTATTAGCGCGAGAAAAATATGGGGAAAATCTAATAAAACAACGAGAATATACTAAAGCAAAATCTCAGTTTAAAAAAGTTTTAGAAATTGAACCCGATCGAGAATCAGCAAAATATAAATTACGAGAAATTGAAGCAGAATTTAATCAACAAAAACAGTTAGAAAAGTTAGAAGTTGTGTCAAAACGAGCTACAGCAGCTCCTAATCGTCAAGGAATTATATTAGGTACAATTGCAGCAGGATTTATAGCTCTTGTTGGTGGTATTGGAGTTTATCAATTTTCAACACCTTGTCCTCAAGGTCAACAGAAAGTAAATGGTATTTTTTGCTCACCCGATACAAATGATATTAGTCCTGATACAAGTGATATTAGTAATAATATTAGTCGTGGCGATCATACTTTCTTTCCCACTACCCGCAATCCGTCCCGCGACCAAGGTATAGAAGCATTTAAAAAAGGTAATTATTCTCAAGCTGTTAGATTATTTGAAAAGGGTGTAAAGGATAATCGTAACAACCCAGAAGTACTAATTTACTATAATAATGCCAAAGCTCGTGAAAAGGGCAATCCTTTGACTATTGCTGTGGTTTTATCTACAGATAATGCAAAAGATGTAGCTCAAGGAGTTTTACGTGGAGTTGCACAAGCCCAAAATCAATTCAATGATAACAATGGCTTAAGTGGTCGATTATTAGAAATCGTTATTGCTAATGATAGTAACGAAAAAGAGAAGGCTGAACAAGTTGCAAAACAACTGCTTAAAGATAAATCTATATTGGGAGTAATTGGGCACAATACTAGCGATGCAACTGAAGCTGCTCTTGATGTATATAAACAATCAAATATATCTGTTATTTCTCCTACCAGTGCTAGCAATGAATTGAAAGATAAAGTTTTCTTTAGAACGGTTCCCTCAAACGCTGCATCTAGTAAAGAACTAGCTGAATATACTACAAATTCAAAATTTAATAAAGTTGCAGTTTTTTATAATCCAAACAGTGTCTATAGTAAAAGTTTGAAAGAAAAATTTGCAAAAAACTTTAAAGATAAAGAAAAATTTAAAGGTCAGATTATTCGTGAGATAAATTTGACAGATGCAAAACTGAATATCGAACAAGAATTAAAAAATATTGCATCTCAACAGGTGCAAGCAATTATGTTATTTCCAAATTTAGAACTGACTTCAACAGCACGTGAGATTGCTAAAGTTAATGCAAAGAATAATTTAGGACTAAAGTTGATAACAGGAAGTGCCCTGTACGACAAAGAAACAGTAAGTGATGTAAATTTTGAAGGCTTAGTTTTGACAATACCTTGGTTTGGGGAAAAACGAGAAGCACAAGATTTTTTCAATAAAGGGGAACAACAATGGGGAGGAGCTGTTAATTGGTTCACAGCTACTAGTTATGATGCAACTCAGGCTATTTTAAAAGCAATTGCAAAATCCTTCCCCAATCCCTCCAGAAAAACTGTTCTGCAAGAATTACCGACAGTAGAACTTGGATCTAAGGAAACTTCTGGATATCCACTTCAGTTTAAAGATGGAGAACGTAAAAGTCCACCAATCCTAGTTGAAGTTAAAAATGGTAGATTTCAGTTATTAAAAAGCCGTAGCAAATAGAAGTTTTTGATGCAGCAGTGGAAGGAAGATAAAGAAAATTGGTAATAAGAAATATTATCAAATTAGCCCGATCGCAAACTTTAAAAACTACCAAAAACCCCTCCCCAAATTTCTCTTTGTAAATGGAGAGAGGTTTGAACTTCAAAAAACCGCAACTTCAAAGAACCACAAATTCAAAAAACCACAATTAAATACTCACAATATAAGGAAAGTCGATCGCTCCAACCCTAGCATCATTAACTAAAGCCTGATAAACCATCACCGCAACCTCAGCCCTTGTCGCATCACGGGTGGGATTAAGCTGTTGCAAATTGGGATAATTCACGATCAGTTGTTTTTCAACTGCTGTAGCTACTTCTTCTTTAGCATATTGGGGAATATTCCCTCTGTCGTTGAAGTAATTTAAATTATTCTCTACTCCACCAAGGAGTTTGAGTCCATTAACTAAAGAAACAATTACTTGAACCCGTTGGATATTTTGATTGGGGTGGAATGTGCGGTCTGGAAAACCTGAAAGGAAACCACCTTCATAAGCTTGTTGAATTACTCCATTAGCCCAAAAATTTTCCTTAACATCTTTGAATTTAATCGCTTCCCGTTTCGCAGGTGGGTTAAAAGCTTTGACAAGTAAAGCAGCATATTGCGCCCGTGTCATCGTCACATCGGGTTTAAAAGTAAGGTCGGGATAACCTTTGACTATATCTAGTTTGACTAATTCTTGGATAAATATTTCCGCCCAATGACCAGAAATATCTCTTAATTTAGTAGGGTTTGGTAAAGGAGTAGGGTCTGGTACGGGAATAGGTACAGGTGCGGGATCTGGTTCTGGTGTCGGGTTTGGTACGGGAATAGGTACAGGTGCTGGTTCTGGTTCCGGTGTGGGATTTGGTTGTGGTGTTGGGTTCGGTGCAGGTGTGGGATTCGGTTCCGGTGTTGGAGATTGATTATCTACCAGTTCCACATTACCTTTTACTTTGCTCGGATCGATTTGATTCCCGATCGCAACCAGCTTGTTAGAAGTTGCATTTTGTAGGTCAAATTTACCGTTGTTGCGTAGGATGTTACCACCAGGGTCATTGCTATTACCCATATCCGGTAGGGAGTCACGAATCATTGTCAAACCATCATCTGTATTTCTTTCACAGATGTTTTGACGCAATATGGGACGAGCGCTACCGGAAATAACAATTCCATTCCGGTTCTCAGAAATTTTGTTATTAATTATTTTTGGCGCAG
>JAAUYH010159869.1_pt1 | contig 13159 bp, 8 predicted proteins | sample 7278061 | NCBI WGS metagenome assembly JAAUYH01 (sample SAMN14350203, study PRJNA611818) | marine sediment metagenome | isolation source: surface marine sediment (0.6m) | place: French Polynesia: Moorea | collected 2018-08
AACGTCTGTCGCACAATAACCTTGAGAAATCCAAATAACACACTATGCTCTCTCTGCGTTGGTATAACCACTTCGCTGCATATTTTCCTTTGTTGATCCGCAGAATATTTATGCGAGCTTGTTGAAACACTTTCAATCTTTCAATATGTGTATCTGAGACAATGTTATTAGTCTACTAATTTTTTTCGAATTGAATCAGAAATCCATTAGTTACAGATAATTTTGCACTAAAGAAATCTAAGGTAAAATTTTAAAATATTGAAATTTTCGTAATCTTGACTTAATTATGAAACGCAAGGCCGGAGCTAAATATGCCCTGGCCCAAAACCCGAGCAATCATGACAACATGTTATAGCAAAACAGAACAGATTGTCCTTGTACCTTTAAATAAAAATAAGGGCCCATTCAAAATCGGCGGTTTTTTTGCACACCCTGTATTCGATACACGAGAGTCAGATTCTATGGCACGGGGAGCATTCCATCAAACATACAGTGGCTTTTAACAGATTTGACGATCGAGCATGCGATGCCGAAAACGACATGACTATCTTATTCTAAACCAAGCTCAGTTCTGGTGTGGGAGGTGGCGGGGTGAAGGATGAGGAGAAGGGTAAATGAAGAAAAGGGAACTGCAGGCCATGAAATCAAATCTGGACCGGGAATGGGAGGGTAAAATGTTTATCATATGTGTTAAGGAAGGAGGTTGGCGGGCCGTATAGTTTAATATACACCACGAACGCAAGCGGGGCTAGCCATCCTACCTTCTTGTGCTCCGAATGAGAAGGGGTACCTGTACAAAAATGGGAAGCCGGCGATAGGAATCTATTCATTCTGCTCTGAAAGTGGGAGAGTGATCAGAAATCTAGCCTACTCTTCTGCGCTCGAAAGTCAGACGCTCGTATAGCAGCAGACATAATGTAGTAGCCGACCTAACTTATAGTGGAGTATTTCGAAGTGCCTAGACGCACGGTATGGCGGTAATGGGCAAAGTGTAGCTGCGTTAATGTAAGGCGCACAAGCGCGGGACCCTTTCAAATTGTTTTGAACGGCTTTATCCGGCGCTACATGTCAGCAGTGAAACGGTAGGGCGTTGGGTCGCTTTAGTACAGTTTTTTACACAAGAGGTGAATAGTTCGTTTTTATGTCTCAAATGTCTTGACCTGATTAAAATATCAGACTTCTAGTTTTTCAAATTATTTCATTTTCATTTTTTTATCCCAATTTTTGTTTTCTGAAAATTTCCATGACAGTCATTAAGACAGCAGAGGGGTCCCAAATTCATTTACCTCCTACCGAAACACTCATTTTTCTCTAAATTTCTAAATTTATAGAGTTCTACTCCGAGCTATATTTCATATCTGTATTACAATCATATAGATACAGTCCTCCCTCTCGATAGTGTGCATAGGTTTTGGACAAAACCTACCTCGCTGGCTGCAAATAAACCGTTCATGAATCTTACAGTTTGTGATCCTTAATCCGGAATGAGCATTGCACCAAAAGTACATAAGGGCTGTATAATATTCATCACCAAACCGTCTGGCAAATTCCGAATATATTTAATTCGGGTTTTTTGTTTGTTAGAAACTAGTCGTCTTAGTAGGGCAGAAATAACTTGTCTGACTTGGAAGCAAAGAGAATTCTTGTCTAATTCTGCTCCACTCTGTAACGTTTGAAATGAGAACCGTCTTGCAATCGTCGAAAATGTATAAACCAAACGCAGAAAGCCCCATGATCGGTTTCGTACGACTTCAGAGCAGCACAAGAGAACTTTAGACAATTCTCGATATGCTGCTGCATTTCAAATCACGTTGCCTCTTACAAAGAAAATGAGTGTTCGTCTTTCAGAAGTCTTTGTTCTCGAAGGAACTAGACGAATCCATGAACAGTAGTGTAACGCGCCGTCAATCTCATGATACATTCAATAAAATGCAGAATACTTGAAGATCTAGCTCTTGTAGACAGAAAGTGCTTCGGGAAGCAATAGATCTCGAAAAGAAAATTTTTCGTGATTCCTAACAGGAATTTTGAGTGTCTAGTAGATATTGTAGACAAACAAACGTATGAAGAATAGTCGACGACAATTATTGACATAAGAGCAGAAATTTGGATTATCTTTGAACTGGAACAACATCAAGACAACAAATTCAACTGTATTGTACATGAGATCGGTGAATAAGTGGGGCAGAAATTTATTTTTAAAGAAAAATTATATCGATAGAAGATAAAACTCGAAAACTATTTATTCCAAATACGCAATTAGTTTTTTCAAATACACTTTCTATCTACGATTTTAATCATCTAGTAGATTTCACTCAATTACATGTTTGATAAGATTCACGGCAAATTGCACACCTGTTCATCGACATATCAATTTACTAAAAAGATTTTGACTGGCGGAATAGCAACATTTGTTCTGCTTTGTAATATGTACTCAGATTTGCGCTGCAACTTTTCTTAAAGAAAACTCTGACGGCGCTTTATTTATAGTACTAGGATGTCGTAAGATATGGATAATGAGGCATACTTTATAGACATTTGTTTTTCCAAGTTTGTTCTTTTGCTAGACATCTTGCATTTTAAAGGTTTGCTTTCTGCGCTGGACAAGACAAGAATCTATTGAATTTCAAACAGAACCTAGCAAATTCTACTTTATGACGACAAAAATTATTTTGAAACAAAAACTCGACTAAAAATTGATCAAACATTTGGGTCACGGTTACAGGAGAAATCATTAGCTTTTCGTCGCGCGGACAGTACAGGTAGACCACTGGAAACGGCCCTTAGTGCTGTAAGTAGTCTGGTGTTCGCGCCATATCCTAACTCCTATATTGAAAGAAATCATAGCCCTGCCTTGCTGTGCACGAAAACCCTATGCACCTTATCGAGAGGGAAGACTGTACAACACTTTAAATCCAGTACATGCACTAACAATAATCTCCGATGAGTTTCTTTATGATAAAGATCTCTATTATTCAGGACCGTTATTAAAAATTGTAATGATTCTTTATGCTAGTTACATTTGACTAATTTTCAGAACTAGCAATCATCGTAATACTCGTCGGGTGTTCACTTTATCGTCAAGTGAAATCAAGCGCAAGATAAATATTGACCACGGCACACGTAGCTACTCCAGCCTGATGATGAGATTCAAAGGCGGTAATAGGTGCAATGTATATTCGCAAAACGATAGCGACAAGTTACATATTGTTAAAGCAGCCAGGCGATCTGCTACGTTTTGAATCCAGCCTATCCAGAAACGCACTCAGGCACTGGACAATGTGCTGGATAGAAGAAATGAGAAACCAAAAAACCAAGACAGAAATTAGCCATATTGAACTAAAATTCAAGGACAAGTATTATTTCTACTAATTTTTATTACTATAATTATTCACTGCTAAGTATCAATTCAAACCGAGTCGGAATCCGACAGTTCACCACCCAATTACCGTGATTAGAGTACCATAAATTCTACAAATTTTTGTACTGGTCCTTTATGTAGAAGTTCACTAACTGATATATGTAAGCAAAAAATGTTGCGTAAGGTTCCTCAGTCGCTACAAGGTGTTGTATATTAAATTCACGAGAAAGGCACTGTGTAATATTTAATTAGATAATCTAACTTTGAGAATAGGATGTTACTGATGGTCCTTCTCTGAAGTATCGCGGGGCAAGGGAAGTACGATTTTTATTTAGATCGAATGCTTTCATGATTTATCCATCTCCAACAGTGTTACCTTTTAACGACGTAATCGCTATAACTTATGCCTCATATTACTTAACAAGCAGTGGGCTAACTAGAAATTGACCTCCACCTATCAGTGCAACCCCAATCTTCCCTTGGACCACCGCAATCTGATCCAGTCTGGAATGAGCCGAACAATCAGAATATTTACATTTTCCCTAGTTGGAAACCACAAATTTTTTTCTTCCCTTCCCACTCTACCAACAGCCCATTACAGAATAAAAGTATGTGGCCCGAAGGGCCAACGCCAATACTTGAATTCAGTCTAATTCAGCATTATTCAGTCAACTTCAAAACGGTCCATCTTATCGAAAAATTGGATTTTATCTACCGCTACTAAATTTATTGAAAAACAATAGTATAGCGCCATTCCTGTGCAACTTCGGACCCCTGAATTTTTATCCATTTTTATACCAAATAGTGAGGCTTGTGGCCTTTCGTATGCAACACGTGTCTTCCATTCTCATCAACGAGAGCCCATCTCTCACCCGGCCTCCACGTTCTCCCCGGTTACTTAATCCTGCACTCCCCACGTGAACTGCTCATCACATTTCTCCACCTTGCCCGTTTCCCACTCCTCCCAGCAGTAAGTTTCTCGGCACCGAGGATGCTTGTTTAGGTCTCGTTGGGCTGACGTAGGACTTTGCTGCGGAATCGCGGCACTCCTGGAAGTACTCGAAGGACGTGAAAGGGGAACGTGAACCAGAACATCGAAGATCCGAAGACTACGTTGGAGAAACAGTCCAAGTTTCAAAGGCCTTCACCTGGTTCGTCTTCGCGCGCTGCCAGGCCCCGAAGTCAAGTTAGAGCAAGCCGTGTTCGGTTGACCTTGAAAATCTACGCCTGAAGCGTTGGACGAAACGAGGACGTCCTTGGACAAGTGGCGTCACGAAGCATCGACTATCTATATTCATCGGAAGGTTGGGTTGATTCCATCATCGCATTGCGTTCTGAGGAAGAACGCTTTGTGTCGATCTTCGACTTTTCCGAGTTACCCAACTAAATGGTTCTGACTTTTTGTTCCATGGGGACACAGGAAGGGCGACTGCTGCACAAGTTGGTGAGGTTGTCGGCTGTTTGTCTTAGTAATGTGACGCATGGGATGGGTGGTGTCGGAAAACAACTGTGTTGCACCATGTGCTGACAGGGTAAGGCAAAGGATGCGTTCCGGGATGGGATCTGGTTTTTTGGTATTAGGGCAACATCCGATCGTCACAGATGTGCAACATCAACTCGTGCGATGTGGACATTTTTGGTCGAGTAAGCATAGTTGCGAATACGGAGATTGATTCATCATTGGATCGTGCTCTCAACCAAGCTGCAATATGGGTATATGAAAAGGTTACAAGTATGCGACGACTTGTAGTGATCGCCTGGAAGTGATTTCCGGTACTTTTCACAGGTGGTGCGGTCGCTCAGTGATGCACAACGTAGCAAGCTTTGGTATCGACACTGGAGAAGAGGATGCGTAGGTTCACTCCAACGTGCCATTCCTGCGAAAGTTTTCGGATCCCGGGCTCATCAAGAAAACCTGAAACGGAAAACGGTCTGAGACGGACCGAAATGAGACTGAAGAAGACTACTGTGGTCGTCTACATGACCTGGTTCTTGTGTTCTGTGAAGAAATAACTTGCGAGGAGGAAGAGCGACATGGAAGGTGGTCGATTCGCACAGGCGTTTGAAATCCGGGCGGATTGGTGAAGGAATTCCAGAACTCGAGGAATGGGGCGTTTGAAAAAACAGAGACTATATGAGAGTCATCGGGATATTATGTGAAATCTGGTCAAAGGCATGCGCTGGCGAACCTGTTATCTGATGTGCGGTAGACACCGCGCCGACTCGAAGTAGGAGGGTAGGTTGCGTTAAAATGGACTTCCAACAGTTGTTCGCCGGCACTCAGAATGCCTGCAAACAATAGTTCGAAGTCCATTTTCAGCGCAATCCATCCACCTACTTCGACGAGGAAATCAGGCAAGTTTATGAAGTGCTGGAGAGGCACAAGTCCGAAACTTCGAAAGAAGGACAGTCCCCGACGTACTACATTATTGCGGACGAAGTTTTTTTTAAGAAGAACAGAAGAGCAACCATGCGACACTTAACACGGTCAGTATTATTCGCCACCTTTCTCGCCCTTTTCTGCTCCCATGGTCGAGATTCCTGGCAATGCCGTAAGTGTCTTTTCTGACGTGTTTAAGGAATTCTGATATAATGCACATAGGTTGCGCGAGTTGAGGAGAACCAATGCGTAGACATCCAACGTGGGCGAGATGTGTTGTACATGTATTTGGAACGGCCGACAAGAAATTGCTGCGTTGGGACGTCAAAACTGGGAAGCAGACTGGTGAGCTTTTGTGAGGGCAGTCAGATGCAATCCAGGGCGTTGCAATAAGTTCATGTGGGAATATGATTGTGTCCGGGTCCAGGGACTGTACATTGCGGATGTGGGATGCCGTGAATGGCGATTGGATAGGCGAGCCGTCCCGAGGACACTTAGTTGCATCGAATCCGTTGGATTCGCTGAACAAAGTGGGATAATCGTATCGGGGTTTCATGATGTTACCATCCGTGTGTTGAGGATAGCACCAAGTACCCAGAAGAGTCAGTTAACACCAAAATGTGAAGGAGATGTGAGAAAAATTGTCCTCCACCTTCGGCACCCTACTTCAATTGGATGTAAAAAAATGTGATGCCGATGGGAAGCCAATGAAACAAAGACTTGATGATGTAGCCTGTTCCGCGGGCAACGACGATTGTGACGTGGTCTCGGCATTTTCCACAATCCAAGTGACCAGGAAGGTTATCAAAAATGGAATTAATCGGTGGAATATGAGTACTTGTGAGATAATAGGTGAGCCGATATTTGCTAAGCTGGATAATGAAGTGACCTGCGTAGCTTCGAGTTCGAATGGCAAAATGATTTTGACGAGGTCGGCAGACGGCACCGAGTAGTGATCTTGTGCAATCAGCCGCGTCGTGAAAGGTGAATCGATGCGTGTGCACATGGACACCGTGATTTGTGTTGCATTTCGTGCTAACGATGAATTAATCGTGACTGCGTCTCATGATGGTTCCTTCATTCGTCGGACAAGATCTCATGAAGAACAAATGGAACCAATAATGCATAGCGGATTTGTTAGGCATCAAACTACAGTGTCAATGATTATTTGAGTAGTATTTAAGTTCAACTCCACCATTTCAACCTTCGCCGTCATCGCCAACACCATGACCTGGCGCTCAACGTTGCCGACCAAGTTGTGGCGAAAATACGAATGCGGCGTTCAGTGCAACGTACGATGAAAGAGGTAGGGGAGGTAAGATGGATTGTAGTACAACTATGTCTGCGATGCTGTAGAATGTGGAAAAATGATTGTGTCTGGGTCCAGGGACTGCACATTGCTGATGTGGGATGCCGTCCATGGCAAACCGATGGGCGAACCAATCCGAGGACACCTATCATGCGTTAAACCCGTTGAATTCAGTGAAGAAAGTTGGATAATCGAATCGCGCTCTCATGATGGAACAATACGTCGGTGGTGAATGCAAGCAAGTACGCGGATCGGCGAATCTACTCCAAGATGTGAAGGAGGAGTGAGATATATTGTGTTCAGTGACGACGTTCAGAAGTTTGTATCCTGCTCTACCTTGGGCACACTAGTTCAATGGGATGCGAAACAATGGAAAGCCGATAATACAACCAATGAAACCAAGACTTGACGATGTGGTCTGTACTGCGGTGAATGACAATTGTGACATGGTTTTGACAGTCTACACTGTTCATTTGACCAGTGGGTTATCAAAATGAAACTGTTCTGTGGAACACGGGCACTTGCGAAATAGTGGGTGAGCCGATAGTTGTCGAGCAGCAATGTGAAGTGACCTATGTAGCTTTGAGTTCGAATGGCAAAATGATAGTGACGGGGTTTGGAGACGGCTCAATTCAGCGGTATTATGTAGTCAGCGGCGATGTGGTACGTGAATCGATGTATGCGCTTAAAGGCACCGTGATTAGCGTTGGATTTTGTGCTAACGACGAATTAATCGTGGCTGCGTCATATGATGGTTCCATCATTCGTCGGGCAAGAGCTCATGGAGAACAAATAAGGGAACCAATAATACACAATGGATTGGTTCGCTCTATCTGCATCAGTGGTGACGGAAGGTTTATCGTGTCATGTATGTTTGACTGTGGTTTGTGCCGGTGGGACTTAGTGACCGCACAACTAATAGGAGAATCCGCCTCCCAAGAACGGCTTGGTCATTATATTTGGACGAACAATGATTGCACCAAGATAGTTACTGGGACGAGTAACAGACCGATGACATGTTGGAGTGTAGCGCCCGGAGGTGTAATTCTGAAAACATCGTCACTACCGTTACCTGCCGACGTAGCTGCGTGTGCTATCGACGTAAATCATGGCGTCGCTGCGGTCGGGTTAGCGAATGGAGCGTTCGCGTTTGGCGACATTTATGAGTAAAGTAGGGCCTCACTTTAAGCCGACCCTAGGAACCGCGACAGTTTGTGAGGCATGACACTTCTTGGGGCAGGCATTAGTGTAGGTATACACAGAGGAATAAGGCATTGATAGTAGTGCTCTAGAATTCTATTTAATTCTATGTGTTTGATGGTCTTGCCTGTCTTACAGCTCCACTCTTACTACGGTACACTACTAGTTCTCTTTTTTTCATGTCTTCGTCGACCACCTTCTCATGAGTAAAATTAGTTCCTTCTAATATTTCAACTTCTTTGCGCACAATGTAATCCTTAGTAGGTATACCAGTGATCTTCTCGATATTGTCTGTAGTCTCTGACAGAATAGACAGAAGGGAATACGTCGACCCTTCGCTCTTTCTGCAATTTCTTTCTAATCTTACAGTGTATTGGTATTAATCCTGAAAAATCTGAGAACATATTAGGTTTATGATAAGAGAATGGTGCCATTGACACTTTGCGAGGCATGACAATTCTCGGGAGAGGCTTAAAGTGAGGCCCTTCTGTAACCAGAATCAGATTACCGATCGGTGCTATATTTAGGTTACTTATTCGTTACCAAGCCGACAACGGAATAGTAACCATTCCATCCCGTTTCGGTTACTATTCAGTTACGCTAAAAAAAGGAAACGGGATAAGAATTTAATTGATTCGGTCAACTAATCAGTTAAGCTGATTGGCCTTCTTGCATAGATAGTAAAATATACAATTCTATTGGCTGTGTAACAAGATCTTTATATTTTCTATTTTCTAAATATTCCACTTAAGAATATTGTGCACTGTAACAACACCAACTTGCCCTGCATCTCATATTGTCTTCCACTGTTCGCTTGATAAACTGGAAAATCGAGATTACAGTAGTTGAAACTTTGTCCACATAAACTGAACTTCGTTTAATTGATTACTTTCAAGTGGAACTCAGTCTAACGTTAATAATAAAATTAGGCACTATTTGAATGTGACAACTATGTGACACCTACATATTGCGACTCAAATAAGGCGGTTCTTTTCCATCCACAATACACTCGTACTCAAGTCAACGTAACCCGTACATTAATACTGGTTTTCGTAGACTACGATAGCAGTTAGAAAGAATATGTGTTGATTCTGTCCTGTTTTATTTGAATATGAAAAATCTTTCAGTACGAACACTTAGGTGAGAAGGTGAGCAACAAAACTGGGCCAAGCCTTTTGTTCATGGTTTGAAACAAATTTAGATGTTTACTTGGACAAAAATTCTATTTCTATGCGCGTGGCTTGCAACATACAGAGAGAGAGAGAGAGAGAGAAAGCGATAAATCAAAGTGGAGGCAGCTGCATTTTGTATGTAGAAGTAGAGAGCAAATAAGATGTATCGAAGGTAACGCGAAGAATACATCACTCAATAATCTACAGAGGATCACGTTAGTTGGATCAAGGATACTCTTCTTTACGCTTGATGACTTGTACCATTTTACTATACGATTTTACAGGTGAATGAAACTGTGCAAAAATAAGGTAAAGAATGCTTTGGATATTATAAACGAAGAACCATTCGAGAAATTGGTCAGTTTATTTGCACTGCTGTGTGACAATGCCAACAGAGAATGTGTTTTAATATTGTCAGAAGCAGATTAAGCAAAGCTAGTTACTATACCGATTTGAATCAGTATGTCTGTGCCTTTACATGAAATGCATCTTGCAAAAAATGATTCTCTTAGATGATATTGCACTGACGTTTCAGAAGATTTCTCAGATATCTTCGATGTTATGATCGAAGGAAATCTACATTGTGGGAATCTTCTGAAGAAAGATTTAGTGATGTTTCTTAGAATTACATTTGGAACATTCGAATATTCTTCTAGTCGCTGAATTCTCGAACGAAACCAGCATTATCAGATTCGTGATATAGAAGTAATTGGTAGATCTTTTCTTGGCCATCAGAAAAATAGATTACGAAAATTTTACTGTATAGAAATATTTTTTAACCAGCATATTACTGTTAAGAAGTGTATGCATATAAAAGGAGAACTTGAATTCAGTGTCACGTTCGATCACTGAAATTCAGAATTTTTGACAGGCGTTCATTTAATTCAGTAATGGGACAACTGGTTTGTCCTATTCCTGTCAAATAATAGGTCCTGCCATCTTTATTGTAGAGCTGCATACGAACGGATCAATGCTCAATCCGTTTCCAAAAATAAATGGATTTTAGGATCCAGTCTCTCTTCACGCCATCAATGGTAACGAAGAAATATGGGAAACAAACATTCATAGTTTCTAGCTTTCCTTTATGGTCCGTCCATACCTAAACCTCATAATTTATGAATAATTTCGATCCGTCTACTGCTGATTTGATATGAAGATCAATCCAGTTACGACCCGTTCTCGACATATTTTAATCCATAAAAGTTTATTGAGAGCTACTGTACTATCTGTATAGGACCATTTCTATACGAGGAGCTACCGGCGTGCGCGACCGTCGTCATCTGCTACCCCATCCCGAATCGCAGCGAGCGCGAAGAAAAGCAACCTAATACCAATCAATCATCACCGGTGGCCCGCGGTTTGCGTCAGGCGCGAAGAAGGCAAACATCATACTAATACTTTCATCAGCGGTGGCCCGCCATCTGCGTCGGCGGATCATTGCGTACCGGCATCAAAAAACTTGTACGCGTCGTTGGCCGAGCATTTACACGTTGAACGATATGCGAGTTGCCGTGCCATTTATCCCAGCAGTTCTTTAGAAAGATAAAAAATCCTTACATGAATTTACACCGCATTTTGCAATCAGAATGTCTGTCTTCTCGCTCCCAAAATTCTTTTTGTTGTTGATTTTACATAGCGCACACCATGTTTCCCTTGGACTCTTTTTGTGAATACTATTGTTCTCGTTGATACGTAAATCAATTCCTTTCTCCGACTGGAACCATGTCAGCCTCTGGCGTTTGCGTTAATGTGCCTGCTGTACCAAATTTATACGTTTATCACGTGCTTCTTGTGACCAAGTTGTACTCGATATGGTGACCCTACTATTCCCATATTTAGATGATTGCCACACGTTGGTTGTGACATACACGAGAGCAGTACTTTCATTTATCGACAATTTTGATTTCGACGGATTTAATGTACCGTCATGAATGGTCCAGTTCAGATAGAATACGACTCAATATCTAAACGTTCGTGAAATTACGAATAACGTATTACTTGAGTTTATATAACATTTGTGCTAGCTTTTTGCAACTTATCGGAGAAGATACCGAAAAATTTTGAGGAAAATAACTGTAATCATTGCTTCGTTTGTGTAATGAACGAACCGCTATCATGTAATCTATTAAAGATCAATTCAGACAAGACCGTATTTAATCAACAAACAGCTTAAGAGTAGTAATAAACCTTTCACTAGCTGCTGAAGACACACGAGTTGAAAAATACGCGGCTATGGCAAACAGATTGCAAAATCGAGAAAATCGTCGTAAATAAATTCCTTTTGTATCTTCGTTACGCAATCTAGAGAGACCATATTGTACTTAGATACATCGTCAAGGGTTTGCGTTGGTTTCGGTATGCTACCTGCAAACATAAATAAATCAAATGGTCTATTGGAGAAACCATCACCAGAAATTTTCTGCACATCTTGAGATACAGATGGGCCATTTTTGTCACTTTCAATTTCTTCATCAAGCACTACAGATGATTATGCGCTCGCTTGTCTTTCTTCTTCTTTTGACTTTTGGACCAATTTCGTTTGATGTTGTCTTCAATGAACTCCATTTCCCGGAAAACGAGTTCAAGTAACATCCAACAAACAAGAGCGGAGGGTTTCAAGATTTTTGTAGGAGTTTCATGCGCATAACACTGCATAACTCGCGAAAATGAATAGAATGATACGCTAATGTTTTTCCTTCTCCCCGCTAGACCGTTTTTCCGTTGTGTACAGCATCCAGTGCTCACTACATCCGAAGGACCTTCGAAAGAGTTAGTCCCTCCGTTCTAAATTAAATGGCCATTTTTATGAATTAGCTCCGATTAACACGGTTTCTTAACCGTTTCTTCTGAACTCCAGTATGCCAGTTCGTTGTTTAGTTTTGAGTCGATAGTTAGTATAATTTGAGACAAAACCTAGTAGAACGAGGTTGAACCATTCATTGAATTTTGCTTCCTAAAATACTGCTCGCCGTCGTCCTTCTGCAGCAATCTTTTCCTCTATTAATCTGGGATTTAGTCATCATGGCACTATCGAAAAGTGGCACTGAACTCACCGATCCTGTCCGACTTGCATTGTATCATGATTTAGTATCACTATCTGTGGATATGAAACTACCAAGAAAAACCTACGGGGTTTTGAGCCAGAAATACGGCGTTTCTCAGAGAACAGTGAAGAGAATCTGGTCATCTAGAAATCAAGGGAGCACGACAGAGGGAGTGGTTCAATATGTAGGCTTAAACAGAGAAGATAACTGCGGAAGGCTTCGTCTGGATGAAAATGAATTGAATGAAAAGCTGATGAGTGTGCCGCTTCGCCTTCGACAAACTTACCGGCATGCTTCTGAAGCAACTGGCATACATGCCAGCACTCTATGTAATGTTCTAAAGCGTGGGAGCATTAGACGCGAGAGCAACTGTATTAAGCCGCATCTGAGTGAAAGAAACAAGATACAGCGCCTGAGATGGTGTGTCGAATTCGTCGACGAGAGTACACTTCAGTTTGACGATAAGTACGACTATGTACACGTCGACGAAAAGTGGTTCAATCTCTCTAAGTCGACTGCATTTTATCTTTTGGGAAAGAATGAGTCAATTCCTATTCGAGCTGGAAAATCGAAACGGTCAAAACTGAAAGTTATGTTCTTAGTAGCTGTCGCTCGACCTAGGTTCAATGAAGACGGTGATGTACTCTTTGATGGGAACTTAGGCTTATGGCCATTTTTTCATAAATTTTCTGC
>JAAUYH010207088.1_pt1 | contig 13159 bp, 12 predicted proteins | sample 7278061 | NCBI WGS metagenome assembly JAAUYH01 (sample SAMN14350203, study PRJNA611818) | marine sediment metagenome | isolation source: surface marine sediment (0.6m) | place: French Polynesia: Moorea | collected 2018-08
AACATTTAACTGGACTTAATTTACTATCAAAATGGGAGTCTTAATTAAAAACTTGAACTGGCATTTATGAATGATTTTTGTTAAGTTAGCTTAATTGAGAAACAAACACAAATAAGTTAGCATCTTTATAAATAACCAACTGATAACTGGTAACTAATAACTGGTAACTGATAACCCATAATCGTAATGCTGCTAAAAGATCGCTATCGCATCCTAGACACTTTAGGAAGGGGAGGTTTTGGAGAAACTTATCTTGTAGAAGATATGCATCTACCTTCAAAAAGAAAATGTGTACTTAAACAACTCAACCCTATCGTCAAACAGCCAGAAATTCCTGCCTGGATGAAAGAGCGATTTCAACGAGAAGCAGCAATTCTCGAAGAGTTAGGAGAAGCAAATAATCAAATTCCTCGTCTTTATGCCTATTTCACCGAACAAGGGAAATTTTATTTGGTACAAGAATGGATTGAAGGAGAAACCTTAGCTGCAAAACACCAAGCTGAAGGCAATCTTGAATCTTGGCAAGTGCAAAAAATTTTAGTCCAACTGCTTCCTGTCCTAGATTACTTGCATCAGCGTCGGATTGTACATCGGGATCTCAAACCAGAAAATATTATTCTGCGTCAAAGCGATCACTTACCTGTTTTAATCGACTTTGGAGCCGTCAAACAAGCAATGTCGACCACAGCTAATCACAATAACAGTAGTAGCCTATCCATGTCTATTGGCACTCCTGGTTACATGTCTTCAGAGCAAGCTGCGGGTCGTCCAGGCTATTCTAGCGATCTCTATAGTTTGGGATTGACTGCTATTTTTCTTCTTACAGGAAAAGCTCCTCAAGATTTAGAAACAGACTGCCATACAGGGGAGATAATTTGGCAAGAATATGCCACTAATCTTCCTTCTAAATTAGTTACAGTATTAGACAAGGCGATCAAATTTCATCCCCGCGAGCGCTTTAATTCAGCAGCCGAAATGTTATCTGCCCTTAAAAATCCCCATGAATCCAATCCTACAATACAAGTTGCCCCTGCCAGAGTCCAGAATGGCAGTAACAATAACAATTATGGGGGGACTATAGGATATGAAAATCAGACTGAGCGGCAAACAACTAATAATAATCTGTTAGTCAAAACAGGAATATTTTTACTAGCCCTAATAGGATTAGGAATCGGGACTTTTGCTGTTGGTTTTACTCTCATTGCGAATCTCTTGACATCTGTTCGGCAACCTTCTCCTCAAGCCAAAGTAGAACCAGAAAATTCTGAGCGCCAACCCCTTTTATTTCCCAGAACCACAGAAAAACCAGAAACAGCAGAAGATTCTCCAGAACTACGCAAAGACAATTCGGAAACAGAAGCAGAGAAAACAGAACAAGAAATCGAAATAGCCAAAATTACCGAGGAAAGAAAAGCCGAATCTTTCAAGCAACCACAAACTCCTGAAGTTGTGATTCAAAGCCAACCGGCACCACAAACTCCAGCAACCAAGGAGCAACCTCTTTTAACTACAGGTATTTCGGAAACTCAACTAGTGACTACCCTAGGTAAACCAACATCCGAAAGGACTGATGGCCGAGATAACAGTCGAGTTTTAGAATATCGTGACTCTACTACAGATCAGGTTAGTTTGCGCTATAAAGCCAATACTTCGGGAAAAATTTATTACACAGATGTCATTTTAAACTCCTCTGTCAGTCTTGGTGAAATGCAAACAACTCTCAATCAACTTCTAGCTGGCAATAGTTCCGCAGCTGTAAGAGATAAACTGAGGTCAGTCTATAATCGTACAGTACCATATAGTTTTTTTAAAGTAGGAAATCTAGAAGGTAAAATCCAACGAGATTTTAAAGATCGAATTACAATCTCTGTCTGGGAATCCGGCTCATAACTGACATACTTTGAGGTTCACAAAGTTACGTGTTGAGATTGACAATGGAAGCAGAAAGAACAGCGGTGCAACCTTAGGGATAGAACCAGCCCAATCTAAATTTTGGGAATAAGCACCAAGAGAGGGCAAAAAATGAGGTTTATAATAAGATGATTGATCCTTAGTTTGCTTGCTCTTGAAATAACTCAAAAACTTGACGAGAAAATAATTTTAATTTAGCTTCTATTTCATCTTTCGGTTGATATTCTCCTAATAATTGCCAATTTTCTACCGTAGAGAATCGCCAAGCCTGTCCTACGTGACTAAAACCTGCGGTTTCTAAACCAATTAACTTTTCTGTTTTCTCCAAAGGGTCTGTATAAAAACGAATCTGTAACAAAATGCTATTACATTGAATGCGAGGACTCCAACCAGGGAAGTGAAAGCCAATATCAATCGAATCAGGATCTACGAGTTCCTGTGTATCGGGGTCATTTTTCCAAGGCTTAAGATCAACTTTGACATCAGGAAATTGGGTTTTAAATAGATTGACCACCGAAGCAATTTTAGTTGTGACATCCAATCCTCTAGCTCTTTCTGATGCATTCAAGCTGACTATCCTCCTATGCAAGATCCAATATATTCAATATATATTATGGTGAGTTAGATCAAGAAAGTACGTAAATCTCAAAATATCCTAAGAATTACACTTTTCAACTGATCATTTCCCAAGAAACTACTATGATTGCGAGAGAAGCCAATCAGGAATTTTATCTGCTGGTAAAGGCTTGGCAAATAAATATCCTTGTCCATATTCGCAATTTAGACCTTCAAGAATAGCTTGTTCTTCCTCTGTTTCAATCCCTTCAGCAATCACATCCATTCCTAACTTATGAGCCAGCAAAATAATTGTACTGACAATTTCTAAATTTTTTGTACCTTGATTCATGTTACTGACAAAAGAACGGTCTACTTTCAAAGTATCCATCGGAAATTGATGGAGGTAACTAAAAGAAGAAAATCCCGTGCCAAAATCATCCATACTTAACCGAATACCAAGAGCTTTAAGACGGTTCAACATCTCGATCGCGTCTTGAACATTATCCATCACCATACTTTCTGTAATTTCTAGTTTAAGATTTTGAAAATTTATTTGAGTAATATTTAAAATTTTCTCAATTTTTTCCACTAAACTATGCTGGTTAAACTGCCGCCCAGAAAGATTTACACTAATAAATAAGTCAGAATATTCAGGAAATTTTTGCTGCCAAAGATACATTTGATGACAAGCTTCTTGCAAAATCCATTCTCCTAAGGGAATAATTGCTCCTGTTTCTTCGGCAATAGGAATAAATTCTCCAGGAGAAACAAAACCTTTTGACGGAGATATCCAGCGAACCAAAGCTTCAAAGCCTGAAATTTTATGGGTTTTTAAAGAAATAATTGGTTGATAATATAATTGAAATTCTTGATTCCTAATCGCCTGATATAAATCAGTTTCTAATTCCAAACGCATTAAAGCCTGTTGATGCATTTTTTGGTCAAATATTTCAGAGCGAATTTTACCTGATGCTTTCGCTTTATACATGGCAGTGCGAGCAGAACGAAGAATATTTTCTGCTATAAAATCTTGACTAATATCCTTAATCGCAATGCCGATAGTAACCGAATTAAGAATTTCTCGATTATTATAATTGAAGGGAACTGTTAGGGTTTCCTGTAATTTATTGGCAATTTTCATCGCTACATTTGGAGCTTCTTTGATTACAGCCGCGATCGCAAATTCATCTCCCCCCACTCTAGCTAATAACTCTTCCGCACCTAAATACTCTTGAAGATGTTGCGTCGTAGCCAGCAATAATCGATCTCCTGCTTGATATCCCAAACCATCATTGATTAATTTAAAACGATCTAAATCTAAACAAAAAACCACAATCGACATCGCCGAATCAGTATAGAGATATTTGTGATTGAGTTTTCTTAATTGCTGGGTAAATAAGCTTGCATTCGGCAAAGCAGTTAAAGAGTCATACAATGTATTGTAGACTACCTTATAAGTCCAAATAAGGCTCACAGTTAGAACCAAGCTCCCTAGAGCAGGAATCAAAGGAATCCATCCTCCAGCAAAAAAAACAGCCAGACAGATGGCAGTTAAAAGACTAATTCCAGAAAGAGTCACCAGAGCGATCGATACAGGATGTTTTAACTTTATAGCGATCGCTAATCCTCCCAAAGACCAAGCCCAAATCCATAAAATTTCTATCCCTTCCGACCAAAACCAAAATTGAGTCGCTTCCCCCAAGATTAAACTAATAATTTGACTAACCATCTGGGCATGCGCTAAAGCTCCAGGGATAGTCGCTTGTTTTCCTCCATAAGGAGTCTGAAAGAAGTCTTTGATACTCGAAGCAGTAGTCCCAATAATCACTACTTTGTCTTTAACTAAATCAGAATTGAGTTTCCCCTCCAATACTTCTGTCAAGCTGATAGTGTTGGCAATCATTGGAGATCGATAATCAATGAGAATTTGCCACCCCAACGCTTCTGTCGGATGCATTTGGTAGCCTCCAGAATTAGCTTGCAAGCGAGATAAGACAGTATTGCCAATGGTCAAAGAATCTAGTGATTCACTAATTTCGAGATTATTCTCTAACCCGGGTAAATCTTGCAGATACTGCAAACTCAAACGTAAAGCAAAAGAATATAATTGTCGCTCTCCTAAACGAGCATAGATCAGATTTCTCCGTAAGACCGAATCTTGATCCAAAACTACATCATTAAATCCTACTTGTGACGATGACACCACGGTTGGCGGTGGAACTCGGTTCTCTCCATGTCCTAAATATTCGATAGCAATAATATTATCAGCTTTTAATTGCTCGTACAAACTTGCCGTTCCAGGAGGATAAGTAATATCCCGATATAAATCGAATCCAATTACTTTGGGTTGATATTTTTGAATTTCTGCTAATAATTGAGCAATCGTTTGATCGGAAATTGGCCAACGCTTTTGATTTTTAATATCGGCATCAGTAATTTCTACTAAAAGTAATCTCTCATCAAGACGTTGATCGCGCTTTAAACGAACCATTCTGTCATAGGCAAATAACTCTAAAGTCTGTAATCCTCCCCCTTGTTTTAGACCAATTATAATTCCTGTTACCAAGAGGCTAGTACAGAATATTGGCAGAGTATATTTCCGAGATATGCTCTGCTTTTTAGATAAGTTGCTATAACTTTTTTCTATAAAAGAACTAACCTTTTTGATTATGTTAAATAACACTATAATATACTCAATAAATAATTGAACTTTGCTGCGCCCCAAAAAATATTATATCTGTAATTTTACGGACTAATTGTCACTAATACAGTTAATATTTTTCAGTATTTTTTACGTAAATATAGTTGGCAAATTGCAAATATTTATTATATCTTCATTGCCAGATATTCTCTTAATACTAGACATTTTAAATCAAAAAATATAACATTGAAGAAATATAAATTAAAAGACCAGTAAACAGTAATCATTCTTAGTAATTTAAACTTGTAAAAAATGATAAACATAAAAATTAAATCGAATAAAGTTATAAGTATTTGTAGTCTGGCAATAGCTCTCAATTGGGGACTGGGCAGCTTAATTGCGACAGCCCAAGCTCAAGAGGTTACTCAAGCTAATAGCTCAAAAATCACTGCCAATGATGGTTTACCTTTTCATCGTCGGGATGGAGGAACTCGCGCCGGCAATTGCATTACTAATGGGAATAATTTAATAGCGTTAATACCAAACAAGAGTGTTAATGTCACTGCATCTATCACACCGAAACTATTTTTCTATCTACCAGCGACTAAACAACAAAAGACCATAGAATTCGTACTTCGAAATCAAAACGACCAATTAGTACATGAAGTCTTCCTCCAAACGACTGCTGAGGAAGGAATTATGAATGTGGAGATTCCTCAAGATATCAGCAAGGATTTAGAACAATCTGATTCTAGCTACCATTGGTATTTATCCATGATCTGTGATGATCAAAAACGTTCCCATGATTTAGTTTTAGAAGGATGGATTGAGCACGTAGAACTACAGCATGCTGTAAAACAAAAACTAAAAAACTCTAGTCCAGTAGAACAGGCAGAATTATATCAACAAGAAGGAGTTTGGTATGATGCCTTATCAGTCTTAGCAGCAAATTCTAGTCAAGTTATCGACCATTCTGCAATTTCAAAATGGTCTCAAATGCTCGATTTTATCGGTCTATCAGAATTATCGGAACAACCCTTTATCGACAGCGAAGTCATTAAAGAATAGTCATGCAACTTATTTACCTAAGAGAGCAAGTACCAAAAACTTGGGTAATACTAACATTCTTTTCCAACGCCATGGTTCTTGATAAAGACGATAAAACCATTCCAAATTATTATTTCTTAACCATAAAGGGGCGCGATTTTTATTGCCTGCCCAAATATCAAAACTCCCACCGACTCCAATCCATATAGAATTAGGACATAGATGACGATATTTTTGAATCCAAAGTTCTTGACGGGGTACTCCTAAACCGACAAATATTAAAGGAGGTTGGGCTTTCTGTAAAATCTTGAGCCATTGTTGTTCTTTTTCCCCAGATAGATAGCCATGTTGCTCCATGATTGAAAGTCTGGGAATTTTTTGTTGCCATTTTTGAGCTGCGGTTGCGGCGGTTCCTGGAGTACCCCCGTAAAAACAGACTAGGTTAGGATTAGATGTCTTTTCTAGTCTTTGCAGAAGAGATTCTGCTAACTCTATCCCTGGACAACGTTGCTGTTTGATGCCACGCAAACGCATGTACAAGATTACTCCTGCACCATCAGGAACTACCAAATTGGCTTGGCGAATAATTGCTGCGAGCTGAGAATCTTCCTCTGCTAACATAGTCATCTCCGCATTGATAGTTACCACATGGGTTCCTATTCGCTGCCTCAATCTTGCTTCTAGCCAGTCGATATAATTGTCAAGTAAATGTACTGGTAAATTAAAAAGGGAGAATATTTGAGGGTCGGGAAGTTTATTATTCAGCTGTAACATTGTAACAAAACTTAATATATTATTCTGGCAAAAGATTAAAAATTGGGAGCAGTTTTTCTCGATAATAAGGATTCTTTTAGTTTCTTGATTCTAATTGTACAGCTGTTCCTGTCGCTGTAATTAAGAAGAGGACTCCTTTTTCGTCCAGGTTCATCGTGCCAGTATCAACTTTAACGCCAATTACACCATGAGCAGCTAACTTTTGAGCTCGCTTTTCTAGCTTTTTGATAGCTTCTTGTTGTCCTTTTTCAAAAACTTTTTCATAACTACCTGTCCGTCCACCAATTACGTCTCTGATTCCAGCCAAGAAATCCCGCAAAATATTGGTGCCATACACAACTTCAGCTGTCACAATTCCCAAATATTTTGTTACTTCATAACCATGAACTGTGTCTGTCGTGGTAATTAACATTTAAAGTAAGATTCCCTCAATGACCTAGGCGGAATGAATATTATCATAACCAAATAAATATAAAAATCAAGATGAAAAAATATGCGCTATTTGCTTAGGGAAAGATTCTTAGGAGCTTGTTTTGGTGGTGTGATTGGAGCACAACTAAGCACGCAAGAACAATTCTTGAGAGACAAGATGAGACCTAACCAATTTTCTTGGCTCGAAATTAATCAAGAAATTACCAACCAAATTCCCCTGCATTGTGACCAATCCTTATCCTGGGAAGATTTAAACTTTAACTCGGGGAAAAAAATTACGAGCTCGGAACTGGCTCTGGCAATTTTCCCGATTATTCTTTACTACCACGATAATCTGCATCAATTAGAATTTTTGTTACATCAGAGTGCTCAATACTGGCAAATTCCCTGGTCTAATCTAGATGGTATCCTCTGGTGGAGTACTGCTATTTCTTTGGTATTGAGGGAAAAACTAGACCCAGAAGATTTATGGCAGCAATTAACCATTACTTCAGAAATTTTTATCACCTCTTTTGGTAACAATCTAGTAAACTTACAAATACTATTTGAGCGTGGATTGAGCATCACAGAAGTAACTGCAGAGTTATCTTTAGTTGTTACTCCAGACAATTTACCTTTTCTTTTATCTCTGTACTGTTTTTATCAAACTCCAGAAAATTTTACCCTCGCGATGAAACAGGCCATGAATGTGAAACATCAAACCGCTGCTCTTTTAGATCTAACTGGTTTTTTATCAGGGGCTTATAACAGTATAACTGGGTTACCTGTTAACTGGGAGAAATTCTGTCACAATGGAGATGACTATCAAAAAATAAGGCATCTAGGGAGAAAAATTTTTGCTCTTTGGTCAGGAGTTTATGTTCCAGGGAATAATGTTAATATTCCAGCTATAGTGGCAACTCCCCGTACCTTACAAAATCGCTCTCATTTGACAATTATTTCCCAGACAGAGTATGAGTCCAACTAATCAAAAAATATTACAGCTTTAACGAGTACTCACTGATGATGAAAAGCTGGCATTTATTAACTCAAAAAATCGATTCATGGCAACGCAAAGGTAGACGGCGATTAAGTTTTCTGTGGGCAGCCAAAAATTACCAGCGAATTAAACAAATATCAGCTATAGTTAAACATTTTATTAGTACTAGCCCCCCATCTTCTAAACATCAAAGTATTAAGTTACATTATTCTTTGGTAATGCTGATGGTTGCTCTGGTGGCTTTAACTAGTGTGGTCGGTTATCGTTTCTACAACCAACCCCAACTCACGGTAGGGAAAATTTCTCCGATCAGGATTGAAGCGCCATCGGATGCAGAATTTGAGGATATTAAAACGACTTTGGCCAGACGCAAAGAAGTACAAAGAGGAATTGTCCCGCGACTGAAACAAAATAGAGAAATTACTGCTCAGATTAGATTACAGATTGCTAAATACTTAGAGCGTATTGAGCAATTAAGGATTCGAACCCAGCCATTTCCTTTTGTTGATAGCAGGATCATTACTTTGACTACTCAACAATATCTTCGTTCTTGTTCACAGACAGAATTAAACACTATACTTAGACTTGTCGAGTTACCAGTATCATTACAATCTGAGGCTTTGTCACATTCTCTTGATCTGAGTCAATATTCAACCCTAAATATTCAGCAACAGCAAACTTGGGAACAGTTACAAGAATATCGTCAAGCAGTTTCCGCATCGGCATTTAAAGAATTAATTACCACAATTTCTGAGGTTCGTTTTCGCTATCATCAGGCTCAAAAACATTTACAAACTAAGCCCATTGCTAGCTTTCATGAACGTGATCTAGTAGCTTTTTTAACTTTAAGTGATCGTGATTGGGTTGAAAGTAAATCAGCTATTAAGTTAGCTGCCGAAAGAATTCTGAGCCAAGGCATCACTCCTGGCCTTCCTAATAATTTGCTCTCCTCAGTAGTAAAGTTACAATTGGGTACCCAAATTCCCGATACAGTGTCCCCCTTGGCTAGTGATTTATTGCTAACAGTTTTGCAACCAAATTTGCAAGAAGATCGCGAAGCGACTCGGGAGCTAGCAGAAAAGGCAGCTGAGACTATTGAACCAGTGATGGTAACAATCAACAAGGGTCAAGTAATTGTCGATCAAGGGGAAATAATTTCCCAGGCTGATTTTGTACTCTTAGATGGCTTTGGTTTAAGTCGTCGCCATATTAATTGGTTGGGATTGAGATTATCTGCAATTTTGGTCTTATCGGTGATCGGGATTTTTGTGATTGTACAAAGAAAGATCCATACTTCGATGCGCCGTCGCGATTATGCATTAATCTGCTTGTTAAGTATCAGTGCCCCCATGCTGAGTATTTTTAATATCGCCCATTCTAATTTGGCTGCAGTGGGGTTGTTGGTTAGTAGTTTTTACAATCCTTTGTTGGCGATATGTCACATATCTTTATTGACTGTTTTAGTAACTTGGAGCCAGTCGGGTTGGGCTTGGGAATTTTTAGTCGCTGGAACTGTAGGCGGCTTGTTAGCAGCAGCGATCGCTGGAGGTTTGCGATCGCGAGAATCCATGGCACTTTTAGGTGTGATTGTCGGCTTGTCTCAAGGAATTGTCTATTTCATAACTACTTTGATCCTCAGTGCTAGTGCGGTGACAATTTGGTCAGCAGTCTTACCAGAAGCCATTATTCATGGTTTATGGGGAGTGGCTTGGTGTATTGTGGCGATCGGAATTTCCCCTTATCTAGAGAGAATCTTTGACTTAGTGACCCCAATTCGCTTAGCCGAATTATCCAATCCCAATTTACCCTTACTCAAGCGCTTGGCCACAGAAGCTCCAGGAACTTTTCAGCATACGATGTTTGTTTGTTCTCTCGCCGAATCTGCTGCCAGAAAACTCAACTGTAATGTAGAGCTAGTAAGAGCAGGAACTTTATATCACGATATTGGCAAGATGCATGATCCTTTAGGTTTTATCGAAAATCAAATGGGAGGGCCTAATAAGCATGATGCGATCGATAATCCTTGGATTAGTGCTGAAATTATCAAAAAACATGTCAGTGAGGGATTAGTTATGGCAAAAAGATATGGTTTACCGAAAGCGATTCGCGATTTTATTCCCGAACATCAAGGTACCTTGTTAATTGCCTATTTCTATTATCAGGCTAAACAAAACGATAAAAACAGCAAGATGAGGGTTTTAGAATCTGATTTTCGCTATGAAGGCCCCGTTCCTCAGTCCCGGGAAGCAGGGATTATGATGTTAGCCGATGGTTGTGAAGCCGCATTGCGATCGCTCAAAGAAGCGACTCCTGAGCAAGCTCTATCGACGATCAGGAAAATTTTTAAAGCTCGCTGGAAAGACAATCAATTAGTGGACAGTGGTTTGAGCTACGATGAGCTAAGCATCATTGCTGATGTTTTTGTTCAAGTCTGGCAACAATTTAATCACAAACGAATTGCCTATCCTAAGGGAGCAATTAACCAGGATAATTGACAAATGTACATTCTATAATCCTGATGCTCGAAGCCAAAATCAAAGCCGCATGGAGCGTTGGGAAGCAGGATTGATGTTAGGGCTCTAGAGAATTTTTTATTACGGGACTTAAACAACTTATCAGTTAAAAGTTTGCGATCGCGATTACTTTGCTAAGCGATCGCCCTTGGGGCAATTTTAAATATGAAACTAAATCAAGTTTTAGCGATTCGCGAATGCTCATCAAGCAGAGTTGCAGAATATTGGCGTGAAGTCTCTGGATTTATTTGGTTCGGTGGCGCGAGATGAAACCGTCGAGATCTTGATATAGATTTTTTAGTAGGATGAGAAGGAAGCTTTCATTGATGAAATTGTTCGTGAAAAATAGTGAATGATGAATTATGTAGTTGACCTTTGACTTTTGCTTAGTGCTGTAAGACCATGATCCAAGTTAAACCTCGGTTTCAAAGCTTTGAAGAATATCTGTCCTATGACGATGGCACAGATAAGCTTTATGAACTATTCAATGGAGAGTTACTCGAAGTGCCACCAGAATCAGGGATAAATGTAGAAATTGCGACATTCTTGCTGATTCAATTTGCTTCACTGTTAGGCTATCGCAGAGTAAGAGGACATGGATTAGAAGTAGAAGTGCGAGGTGAACCGAGAAACCGTTATCCTGACCTAACAATCATTCGAGAAGAGCATATTCAGCAATTAGCCCAGCGCAATACTATTCGTCTGACAATGGCACCTCCGTTACTAGTTGTGGAAGTTGTCAGCCCAGGAGAATTACAACGTAACCGCGATTATATTGCCAAGAAATCGCAGTATCAAGATTGTGGTATTCCTGAATATTGGATTGTTGATCCCGATGAGCAAACGTTATTGGTATTAGAACTTAGTGGCAAGGATTACACTGAAGTAGGCAGCTTTTCTGGTCGGGAACAAGTGCTATCTCCACAGTTTAGCGAGCTGAATCTAACAGCAGCGCAAATTTTTGAATCAGCAAATCAAGAATAATCATTATCATAGTTCGCGCTATGCTCTGAAGGTTAGTCCATATTAGCGATCGCACTTTGAGCAATTCTCAAATGAAATTAAGTGTTAGCGATTGGGATGTGATTCTGATTTAGGAGAGAGCTGTTAACATGAAATTATCAAATAATTTATTAAATATATATAGACGAAGATTGCTGAGAGAAAATAATGCCAGTCTTGAATCTTACAAATGAACAAGCGATTGAATTAGTGAAGCAGTTACCAGTAGAACAGCAAGCCAAGATTTTCCAATTTTTGTTGGGACAACAGTGGGAACAGTGGCAATTACTGTCTGAATACGGCTCTGATAAAGTGAGATTAGCAGCACAAGAACGTGGTCATGATTGGGATCAGATGAGCGAAGATGAGCAGGAAGCTTTGATTGATGAAATTGTTCATGAAAAATAGTGAAATATATCGTTGTTTTTGATACTAATATTTTGCTTTCTTCCCTATTTTCCCAGAAGGGAAGTCCGTTTCGCTGTTTAGCACTGGCAAAAATGGGACAGTTTGAATCTGTTATTTGTAGGGAAATTTTGGATGAGTTTGTGGAAAAGCTGCTGATTAAGTTCAAATTCTCTGAGGAAAAGGCACAGATTGCTATTGAAGAAGTTAAGGGTTTTTCTCGCTTAGTGTCGATTTCTGGAAAACTTAAAGCTGTTCCCAACGATCCAGATGACGACATGGTTATAGAATGTGCAATTGTCGGGAAGGCAACCCATATCGTTACAGGAGATAAGCACCTTTTGTCTTTGTCATCTTATCAGGATATTTCAATAGTCAGGGCATCTGAGTTTTTATTATTGCTGTCCCAAATGTAGCGATTTGATGTTGCACTGTTTTGGAGTGGCAAACGAGAAATTCATGAATAATGACGCGATTGCGAAGCGACTAACTTTACAAGATCGCGCGTCGACGAATATTCATGGTAGATTTTTTTTTCACTTTAGCGTGAATCTTACCAGTTAAGAGTTTGCGAGCACTACAAAGTATTATTTCATGATCGCAATCATTTTATCGGAATGATCGATATATTTGTTTTAGGATGTAACATTTGTTGAACTTGATTGAAGGGAACAAGTATTTAACAATCTTGGAGGATAAAAAACAAATTTTCTCTTGCTTTTGTTTTCTTGCTCTTTCAAATCCTGATAAATTGCTTGTAAGTCATTGTTAAAGCGATTAGAGTGTGCTTCTCTAATGGAACGAATTTCTTGAACAATGGGGTCTTCCCACATTAACTTTTCCTCTCTATCTCATAAGTTCTTCAGGCGTACAGATCGTTACTGGTTCGTAGCCTAG
>JAAUYH010026823.1_pt1 | contig 13156 bp, 18 predicted proteins | sample 7278061 | NCBI WGS metagenome assembly JAAUYH01 (sample SAMN14350203, study PRJNA611818) | marine sediment metagenome | isolation source: surface marine sediment (0.6m) | place: French Polynesia: Moorea | collected 2018-08
ACCTCAACCCGATGAGTTCATTTTAGATTATTTTTATTCAGGCACAATTCTTGAAAATTTTTCACCTAGCGATCGCCTGAAACTATGTTTTTGAATTCGCCAACAGTATCCGGAACTTTCTACGTCAGATGCAAGTAGGAGATTTAGCTTTTTTCTATCATTCCAATACTAAACCGCCAGGAATCGTCGGCTTGATGAAAATAGTAGCCAGCAATGTAGTAGACCCTACTCAATTTGACGTAAATAGTAAATACTATGACTCCAAATCTACTACAGAATCTCCTCGCTGGCAGACTGTAACTGTAGAATTTGAACGAGATTTTGGGCAAATTATTTCTTTAGAGCAACTCAAACAGACATTTAACGGTGATGAATTATTAGTAGTAAAAAAAGGCAATCGTTTATCAGTAATGCCAGTAGCAGAAAAAGTAGCGAAAAAAAATCCTGATTATGATTGATAAATTGTAATTAAAGGAGAAAGCACATTTTAAAAATTTTATTTTTTTACTATTTATTTGTGCTTTTTAAATTAGCGATCGTACCGATACTTTTCCAAGTATTAGTTTTTTATAGTCACTATTAACTTAGATTTTTACAAAATAAATATCCGTATCAAATATAACAATTTTTAATAAATTAAATATTATTATATTTTGTTTCAAAAAAATAGTAATTCGTGGAATAATAATAAATTTATTCGTATGGCTTAGTTGTCTTTTGACTCCGTGTTTCCCCCAAATATAGAAGACTTAAACTTTATTTTTCCCTATTTAATATGTAACCTTTATTATAGGGATTTAGTATAAAATGAGACACTGTGCGGTGGCGAAATAGTTGTGGATTATCAGAAAAATTTTTCTACACATCCTTTTTGATTTTCTATATAAATGTACTCGAGAATATTTTAATATTCTGCTATTGCTTAGTGGATAGACTATTTTGTATTTTTGTTTGTATTATAAATGCAATTTAGGATTTAGCCAAATGCAATCGACACTGTTGGAATAATTTATTTTAAAATACTCCAACTTAACAAAGCAGATTAGATAATTCATGTTTATTGTCACTACCTAAGTTCAAAAATTAACAGTGATGAATAATAACAATTTTGTTGATGAAAGCATTTTCAATGGTCTATTGCGCTTTGGCACTTCTCACAGAGACCTATTAATCGGCACCAGTAACAGCGAAATAATAGTTGGCTTGAAAGGAAATGACAACTTAATTGGCCAAGATGGGAATGATTCTCTGTTTGGAGGAAAAGGTGATGATACCATAGCCAGCGGTCGCGGAAATAATCTACTTTTGGGTAACGACGGTGACGATCTCTTAGCAGTTAGCACTACTCGTCAAGGTGAAGCAGGGGACAATACCCTTGATGGTGGTGCGGGAAACGATATTCTTTTGGGGAATGATGGCGACGATCTACTTATCGGAGGAAGAGGAATCGATATGATTCGGGGGAATAGTGGTGACGATCTTATTCTGGGACAAAGAGGCATAGATTCTTTATTTGGTGGTCAAGGTCACGATACCCTTAAAGGTGGTCAAGGAGATGACAGTATTGAAGGTGGTGATGATAACGATCGCTTGCATGGGGGCAGAGGAGAAGATCTTCTTATTAATGGAGAAGGCAAGGATATCCTAATTGGTGGTAAAGATGGTGATGCTTTTTTCCTTACACCCAATACAGGTGCAGATATCATCAAAGATTTTCACCAAGGTCAAGATATATTTGTACTACAATCGACAGTGAGATTTGGTCGGGAACTAACTTTTGACCAATTAGCGATTACTCAAGAAAAAAAGGGGGCTATTATTGCGATCGCTCATACGGGGGAAGTCTTAGCCGTGGTTGAAGGGGTATCCGCTCACAGTATTGGGATTGAAGATTTCATTTCTTTCTTTTCAATGGGACAATCCTTTTGCTTCTGCTGGAGGCAAAGGTGCGACTAGCGACTTAGATATTTTCCTTCTGGATGAACACGACAGTATCGTATTTGCTGGAGCAGAATCCAACATTGGCTTTGATGCAGTAGAGCTATTATTCTTTACTAACGAGCGCAATACAGCAGCCGAATATAAGCTATTAATCGGCCAAAATAAGACTGCTGGAGGCGAAGCTCCCAATTTCATCAAATATATTGATTTAACCGCTACTACTTTGGACGCTGAATATAGTACTTTTAGCTCGACTATTTTTGGACATCCTAACGCTAATGGTGCAGAAGCCGTAGGTGCATCTTTCTATCAAACCCCCACCGAACTAGAGTCTTTCTCTTCTGTTGGCATAACTCCCATCTTATTCGATCGCCATGGCGATCGCTTATCCGAGCCAGAAATTCGCCATAAACCAGAGATAGTAGCACCCGACGGGACAAATACAACTTTTTTTGGTACTGAAGATGTTGAAGGTGATGGTTTTCCCAATTTCTTCGGTACTTCTGCTGCTGCTCCCCATGCTGCTGGAGTGGCTGCATTATTATTAGAAGCAAAACCCGATGCTACTCCCGAACTAATTTATCAAGTCTTAGAACAAACTGCGATCGATCTTGACGATCCTTTTACTCCAGGTGAAGATATTGGATTTGATGTTGGTTCTGGTTTTGGCTTAATTCAAGCAGATTTAGCCTTAGATGCCTTAATATAGGAGATGCAGACCAAACTTTTCCGATATAATCTTAGATTTCTGTCAAGATATTCGCTAATTTAATCCAATTGTGCAGACTAATATTTTCTGCTCGACATTGAGGATTAAGATTTAATTCTTCTAGTATTTCGGTCAGCTTATCTGGTTTAACTATACTTTTAAGATTATTACGGAGCATTTTACGACGACTAGCAAAACCCAACTTAATTAATTTTTCTAATTGATGGGGATTCTTGGCTGGAGTTTCTATTAATTTAGGGATTAGTTTTACCACGGCAGAATCCACTTTTGGTTGTGGATAAAAAGCTTTAGAGGGTACATCGCAAATCCATTGACAATCTGCTAAATATTGAACGCGAATTGATAAGGCACCATAAACTTTATTATTGGGAGAAGCAGTTAATCTTTCGCCTACTTCTTTTTGAATTAATAAAACAATTGATTCATATTGAGTTGTTGCTGGTTGCGAAATTGTACCTAAAAGCTTTTCAATAATTGCTCCAGTAACATTGTAAGGAATATTAGCAACTACTTTGTTAGGCTGTTGAAACTTGGGGAAAGATACTAAATTGGTTTCTAGATCGAGAGTAAGAAAATCTCCTTGCAATAATAAAAAGTTGTCTTTATCTCCTAAACTTTTAACTAATTTTTTACATAGATCGCGATCGATCTCTACTGATATTAAAGACTCTACTTCAGGAAGAAGACGGCGAGTTAGAATACCTGTCCCCGGACCAATTTCTAAAACGCGATCGCTTTTATTTAACTCGGCTGCTGCTATTATTTGCTCTAATACTTTTTCGCTACGCAACCAATGTTGAGCAAAATGTTTACGGGGTTTAAAATAAGATTGTTTTCTATTACTCTGCTGTTCGGACATAAACTTTGTAGACGCTCGGCTTACTCTGGAAAAACTCTTTACCAAAAGTTCTGTAAGCGATTAAGTCTTCATATCATAACCCTTTGGCGATTAAATAAGAAAAATAGGCATGATAGGATAAAGAAAGTATGTTTAGCCGAAGGTTCGGGAACTTCTACAGTATTTACTCCCTCTATATTATCTATTTGATTTTCTCCAGTAATTATAGAAGTAGAGGGATTTTTCGGAGGAGTGGCGTTATTTTCTAGTAGTAATTGACTCGGAGCAATTATATTCTTACTACTAAGAGCTAATATATTTCCAAGAGGCGTAACTATACTATCATTTCCTTCAGAAAGATCGCCATTAGTAGCTAATAATAGTATCAAAGCATTTCATTAATTAATATTCTTACTGGTGATGGAGCGTCCACTATTTGCTCGTTAGTTTCTGTACTATGGGAAAATGCCTGGCAAACATTAATATTGTTTATCGATTCACCCACATTCTCTAGTGCAGAGCAGCAAAAATAACCCCTCAGCTCAAACGGCATCTGGAAACCCCTGGAATTTCCAGACAAAAGGTTTAGCCATTGTGCAGTTGAAGTAATCAATAAAATTGAGAATTTTTTGTAACTGCTCTGTGGTCGAGTTAAAACTGCTTCGCTTGAGTAAGCGTCGGACTAAAATACTGAACCAACATTCAATTTGACCATCGCCAAGAAGTATGCTTAGGAATATAGACAAAGCGAATGCGATGAGTCTCATCAGATAAGAAAGCTGCTCGTGTTGCCACAGAGCTTGAGAATTCCCGATTTTCCTTTAACTCCCAAGTCGTTGGCAATGTTGCATCTTTCGGCAACTAAACGTACCAGAGATTCAGATTGATGAATATTGAGATTGTCGACAATAACAATCCAGCCAGCATCCTTTTCGCTATCAATTGTTTGACAAATGTGTTGGTAGAAATCATCTTCTTTGCGAGTTGCACCCAGAGTGGGCATAATCACTTGACCCTTGGCAATGTGCCAGTTGGCAATTAAGCTTAAAGTTCCGTGACGAATATACTCTTGCCTCAATGCGTTCAACTTGTTTTGGTTTCATTGCTTTTTTAAGAAATAATCTTTCCAGTGCTTGAATGCCAGTCATTTCATCGGTGCTAATCAGATGAATTCTTTGGGAGAGTAAGGTCTCAGCATTTTGATGTAGTTCACAGATATACTTGACCGGGGAACGCCGGTCGGGGAATGGGGCTAGAATAAACAGTTAACTGTCGGATTCATAAACATAAAATTTACAAGCCCCCTTCCCCCGCAGGCACCGGAGGGGCGTATAAACTCTTGAGGAAACCTCAAGAGTTTATACGCCCCGTTCGTTAAAAGGCGGTGTAACGGTGACTTGCTCCTTGAATGCTTGCGGGTCGTCAGGATTCGCGTTTAACCAATAACGATGACGATGAGGTTGGAGAGTAGCTTCCTTTTAAAAAACGTCCCGCACTTCGAGGGGAAATCTTGTCCACTATTCCTCTTTTAACTGCTTCTGCTGCTAACTCCTTTGCTGTCCAATGACTTACTGGTCTTTCTGATTCTTGGGGAGATTCACAGGCGAGTGCTACTATTTGAACGACTTGTTCTACACTAAAGAACTTCTTCGTGCCTGGACGTGGGCGATCGCCTAAAACTTGTTTAATCAACGCCATTAACTTTTTGTCAGTTACTTGTTGCTCTACGGCACGCTGCTAGTTTCTCTTTGGCCTCTCTCCACCGTTCTCGCCACAAGCGTACTTGCTCTCTGTCTAGTTCTAATCTTCGACTAATCGAACTATTGCTCTCTCCAGATGCTGCCGCCAAGATCAGCTTCGCTCTTCTCACCAAACGATAAGGGTTGGTAGTCCCTCTAACTATCTGTTGTAGTAGTGCTTTTTGTCTACTGGAGAGGTTGATTGGTTTTGCTTTGTTAATGGGCATCGACTCCTAGGCTTTACTCTTTTGCTTAATAGAGTAAGTTTCATTTTATCTGATGATAGCTTCCTTTTTAACCTGGTGGGCTATTTCTGCCTGTCTGCACTAGTTCCTTTTTGGTCTGTGCCTTAGAGTTATTAACTAGCAAACACAGGTAAATGGTGCTTAAAAGCAGAAAACTAGTTTTGATTAACATTTAAGTATATTCAATTAACGAACAAAGCCATTAAACTAATTTAAGATAAACTTTGGAGAATTATACCTAAAAATCCCCTAAAAATTAAGTGTTTTTACTTACAAAAAAGCACTCGATCTTTCTAAAAAAATACTCTGCAAAAGAATTATTAAAAATTTCTAAAATTATGGATGCAAGACAATATGCTTCAGCAACTCAACGCAATCGCCAACCTATTTTAGAAGTGTTACTAAACGTACTGCCCCCCGAAGGCAATATTTTAGAAATAGCTAGTGGTACGGGGGAACATGGAATTTTTTTTGCTCCTCGTTTAAGCCCTCGTATATGGATTCCTTCCGAACCAAATCCATTACTAAGAGCTAGTATTTCTGCTTGGCAAGAGCAATTTCCCGCAGCCAATTTGCATCCACCCTTAGATATAGATGTTAGAAATAAGCCATGGTCAATCGAAAATACAGACACTAAAATTGACGCGATCGTCAATATTAATATGATTCACATTTCCCCTTGGACTGCTTGTTTGGGTTTAATGGCAGGTGCTGGGAGAATTTTGCCTTCTGGAGGAATTTTATATTTATACGGACCTTTTAAACGAGATGGGAAACATACTGCTCCTAGTAATCAAGCTTTCGATCGCTCTTTAAAAACTTCTAATCCTGAATGGGGAGTGCGGGATATTACTGAAGTGACAAAAGTAGCAGAAAAGCATGGTTTAGAATTAGAAGAAATTGTTGCTATGCCTGCTAATAATTTTTCTGTTATCTGGCGTAGACAGTAGACTTTTGAGATAAATATAGAATTAATCGGTTTGTTGAGATAGGGGAGATAAAGGAGATGGGGGAGAAACAACTATGAATCCTCTTCAACTGACTCGGGAAGAAGAAAGCAAATTGTTAGAAATAGCTGAAAGTATGCTGCCTAAAGCTTATGCAGTCTATTCTAAATTTCGAGTGGGTGCTGCTGTATTGACAGAAAAAGGTAATATTTTCCCTGGCTGTAACGTAGAAAATGTTTCTTATGGTTTAACTATCTGTGCAGAAAGAAATGCAATCGCTGCTGCCGTTGCTGCGGAAGGAGGAGATAAAATGAAGATTAAAGCGCTCGCCGTAGTGAACGCTCAAAATATTAGTTGTTCTCCCTGTGGTGCCTGTCGCCAAGTAATTTGGGAATTTGGTCGCAAGGCGGTCGTCATTTTTCAAGGCGATCGAGGTAAACAAACTCTCTCGATAGAGCAACTTTTACCCTCAGGATTTTCCTGGTAAAAAACTATTTGAAAGTTAAACTCAAAGCTTTATCCTATATAGATTGACAATAAATAATTTTTTCCGTAATGAGACCATATCTTGCCGCCGCTATTCAAATGACTAGTCGACCCGATTTAGATAAAAATCTAATCGAGGCAGAGGAATTAATTGAACTGGCTGTACGCCAGGGAGCAGAATTAGTAGGATTACCAGAAAATTTTGCCTTTTTGGGTAAAGAGGAGGATAAATTAGCTCAAGCTGCCGACATCAATCTAAAAACGCGCAAGTTCCTCAAAACTATGGCACAACGCTTTCAAATTACTATTTTAGGTGGTGGTTTTCCCGTTCCAGTAGAAGGCACACAGACTAAAGCTTACAATACTGCTTTGTTAGTCGATCCTAATGGTGCTGAAATTGCTAGCTATCAAAAAGTGCATCTATTCGATGTCGATGTGCCCGATGGAAACACCTACCGCGAATCTAGTACTGTCATGGCGGGGAAAGATTTACCTTCAATTTATTCTTCTCCAAAATTCGGTAAGATAGGTCTATCTATTTGTTACGATGTCCGCTTCCCCGAACTTTATCGTCATCTTGCGGAGAAAGGCGCAGATGTCATGTTTGTTCCTGCTGCTTTTACTGCTTTTACTGGTAAAGACCACTGGCAGGTACTTTTACAGGCAAGAGCAATTGAAAATACCTGCTATATAATCGCCCCAGCCCAAACAGGAAACCATTATGAACGGCGTTACACTCATGGTCATGGCATGATCGTCGATCCTTGGGGTGTAATTTTAGCCGATGCAGGAGATAAACCCGGTGTAGCCGTTGCCGAAATAAAACCCGAACGTTTATACCAAGTACGTCAGCAAATGCCTTCTCTGCAACATAGAGTATTTGTTTGAGTTATTTGTTAAGATTAATTTCTTTTTCTCGCTCTATGTCTTGACGACATAGAAATGAGTGGATTAAAACTTTAGAGAAAAAATCAGCACGAGCAGGGGATGTATATATTTTTACATCACCCTCGTATAAACGCGCCTTATGAAAAAAGTCAGCTACTGGTGCAAAAATCTAACCTTTGCTCTCACATCTACACTAATTTGTGGCAGCTTGGTATCTACAGGTCAACTTCTCGCTACCCCGCTCGGCAAATTGAATACTGTTGAGCCGATAGATATTTATGTACCACCACCAGAAAGTAATTCGAGCGGAATTTGCTCTAGTCATATTGATTCGGTAGTTAACAATATTGTCGATCGCCCTCCTTTAAATAAAGGAAAGTGGGGTATTTTAGTTCAAACCCTTGATGGCAAGACTCTCTACTATCGTAATCCCGATTCCTATCTTATTCCAGCTTCTAACCTCAAGTTATTAGTTACGGCTGCTGCTCTACAAAAGTTAAACCCCGCAGGATTGATTCGCTCTAAATCTATTCGTGAATGGATTTTAATAACTAATCTGAGAAGTAATAATCAATATGCAGATATTTTGCTTAGGTATCTTGGTGGTTCTCACTCAGTACAGAAAATTTTAACCGATCTGGGTATAGACCCTAATAGTTATCGTATGAGGGATGGTTCGGGTTTATCTCGTAACAATTTAGCTACTCCTAGAGCTATGGTTACTACTTTACAAGCTATGCGTTCGGCACCAAATAATGACATCTTTTTAGCCTCTCTTCCCGTAGCGGGAATTAGTGGGACTTTAAAAAATCGTTTGCGCTTCTCGGCTACCCAAGGTCATGTTTCTGCTAAAACAGGCACTTTAAAAGGGGTAAGGTCTTTATCCGGGTATTTAGAACATCCCGATTATGGGGCGGTAGTTTTTAGCATCATTACTAATCAGCCCACTAATCAATCGGGTTCGGTTTTAGTTCAGGCGATCGATGAAATTGTTTTACGCCTAAGCTCGATGATTACTTGCTCTTAGATTAAGCTATGTTACCAAAATTGCCGTATTTATAAACTAATGTAACAATAATGCCGTCATACTGGCATAACGTCTTGACAGGGTCAAATAAAACAACTAAATTGGCATATATACCCGGGTAGTTATTAAAGTTAGTTATATGCAAAACAAGCAAAAGGTTACATTATATATCCCGCCTGAATTGCATAGGCGATTAAAAATTAGAGCTGCTATAGACGTAGATTCTATGTCTTCATTGGTAGAGAAAGCGATCGCCTTTTATTTGCAGTATCCCGAAAAGATAGAAGAGATAGAATCTTCTACTCAAGGCAATACACATCAGGTTCATATCTGTCCGGAATGCGAAACCGCCATGGTAATGCGTGAAGGTCAAATGGTTTCTCTCAGAAATCAGCCAGGTACGATAACTGAAGAGCTACCTTTAGGAGTAAGAGAAAAGGTCAATACTTCTAATTTATCTTCAGGAGAAGAAGAATTAGTTCCCTGTTTAAAATAGGGCAAGTCTCACAAGGGTCAACAGGTCAAACCGTAAACTAGATTATTGGTCGATGCTATGAAAGAAGAGCTAAATATCCTCATACAAGCTCAATATCCACTCATCTATCTCGTTACTCCAGAAGAAGAGCGAGCAGAACAGGCAATCGCTAAGATTGCTCAAATGAAAACCGAGCATCGACGAGTATATGTCTGGACAGTGACTCACGGAATTGTAGAACATGGTCAACCTCGTCAAGTCACCCAACATAATACGGTTTCTCCTGAAGCAGCTATTGAGTGGGTCGTAAGGCAAAGGGAGCCGGGTATATATATATTTAAAGACTTACACCCATTCATAGATGCACCAGTAACAACTAGATGGTTGCGGGATGCGATCGCTTCTTTCAAGGGAACAGAAAAAATTGTCATTTTGATGTCTCCAATTCAACAAGTTCCCATTGAATTAGAAAAGGAGATAGTAGTTCTCGATTATCCACTTCCCAATCTATCTGAATTAAATCAAGTCCTTTCTGCTCAACTGCAAAAGGGCAAAAATCGTCGCCTCGATACCGAAGCAAGAGAGAAATTACTTAAAGCTGCTTTAGGTTTGACTAGGGACGAAGCCGAAAAAGTATATCGTAAAGCCCGAGTTAAAACAGGTCATTTAACCGAAGCAGAAGTAGATATAGTTTTATCTGAGAAAAAACAACTAATTCGTCGCAATGGAATTCTCGAATACATAGAAGAAGACGAAACTATCGATTCAATTGGTGGTTTAGAAGAATTGAAACGCTGGCTAAGGCAACGCTCCAATGCCTTTACTGAAAGAGCCAGAGAATATGGTCTTCCTCAACCAAAAGGAATGCTTATTTTAGGGGTTCCTGGCTGTGGTAAATCTTTAATTGCCAAAACTACCTCCCGTCTCTGGGGATTACCACTCCTGCGCTTAGATATGGGGAGAGTATATGACGGTTCTATGGTCGGTCGTTCGGAACAAAATCTCCGTAATGCTCTCAAAACAGCCGAGTCTATTTCCCCAGCAATTCTCTTTATTGACGAACTAGACAAAGCCTTTGCTGGAGGTGCGGGTTCGGGAGATTCCGATGGAGGAACATCTAGTCGTATTTTTGGTTCTTTTCTCACTTGGATGCAGGAAAAAACATCCCCCGTGTTTGTAATGGCAACAGCTAACCGAGTAGAAAGGCTACCAGGAGAATTTTTACGCAAAGGTCGTTTCGATGAAATCTTCTTTGTAGATTTACCAACTCCTGAAGAAAGGCAAGATATTTTTAGAATTCATCTTGGCAAAAGACGTTCGGACATCACTCGCTTCGATTTAGAACAATTAGCCAAGGTTTCTGATGGTTTTTCCGGTGCAGAGATCGAGCAAGCAATCATTGCTGCTATGTATGATGCTTTTGCTCAAGAGCGAGAGTTTACGCAGCTAGATATTATTGCTGCGATTAAAGCTACCCTACCTCTGTCACGGACAATGACTGAGCAGGTAACAGCCCTAAGAGATTGGGCAAGACAAAGGGCAAGACCTGCCTCAGCCTCCGTTGCTGAATATCAGCGACTGGAGTTCTAACAAGCTTTCTCCTATTGAATTATAGGAGCAAAGGCTAGCAAACTTAATGCTAGCAGTTTATTAAAAATCCGTCTTATAATTTGAATTTAATTTAAACTAGACGGTAAATTACTTAAAGTTGTTGTTTACTTCTCTTCTTACTGGAGGAAATCTAATGTCTCACTTTAGCACTTTGCGTACCAAAATCACTGAAGCTGAAATTCTTAAAAATTCTCTTTGCGATCTCGGCATTACTGTAAAAAATGATGCTGATGTACGCGGTTATAACGGTCAAAGAGTTCGCGCTGACATTGTTGCAGTTTTAGATGGCGAATACGATCTCGGTTGGTCTCAAAATAGCGATGGTACCTTCGATCTAATCGCCGATCTTTGGGGTGTTGCTAAGAAGCACAATCAAACCGAATTGATCAATTCCATCAACCAAAAATATGCTGTAAATAAAACTTTAGCTGAAGTTAAACAGCGCGGTTTACAAAACGCCAATGTTAAATTAGTTCTTCAGTAACAAAATTTACAAGCGCGTTCCCAAGCGTTGGGGTTGACTTAAAGATAGTCAACCCTTTTTTATTTGGTTAAACTGGCACTGCTGGTTCCAATCCCAGATAATTCATTAATCGATCGATGTCAAAGTGTTTGGCAATTAATTCTCTAATACACGCTACCTTAATTGGTTCGTGGATAGGAACTTTACCAAAAGAGCGATCGACAATTTCTACAGTAGTTAAAGTATCAAAATCCACGGCAAGAACGGGAATTTCCAAATCTTCAGCACGGCTAAGAATAAGCTGTTGGGGTGGGGTATGACCGGTCAGAATTAGACAATGAGTAGAAGTTTCTAGGGCTGCTAATTGTAAATCCGTGCGGTCGCCTCCTGTAACTACCGCCATATTATTACGTTGCCGAAAATATTCTAAAGCAGAATTTACATTCATTGCCCCAATACTCAGACTTTCTACCATTAGATCCAGGCGATCGCGACGACACAGAACTTTAGCCTTTAGTCTGGTAGCTAGTTCACGCACCCTGACACTATGAAGAAGATTATTTTGAGGCAACATACCCAAAACGGGGATATTTTGTTGTTCTAGATAGGGTTTAACCACACTAGATACAGTTTTGATTTCTGATTGAGGAATATCATTAATGACCACACCCAAAAAGCGATCGCCCAAAAACTTTTTAGCAGCCAATAAACTAGACACTAACAATAGAGAACTATACCGAGATACCAAGAGAATAGAAGCATCGACTATTTCAGCCATTTCTGGAATAGACAAATGAAATAAACTTCCTTCGGACAAATTACCAGGGCCCTCTAGGAAAACTAAATCTGCTTGAGGGTCGGGAAAATAATTTTGTAAGGCCAAAGAATAGTCTGTAGTGTTTTTTCCCTGCAAACGCCGATTGATAGTATCTTTATCTAGATACAACAATGGTAATTTTATTTGATTATCACTTAACTCTAAAGTAGTTGATAAAAAACTGATATCTTCTTCTAAAATTTCTGTCGAGTCATCAGTTAAACAAGTGCCTAAGGGCTTTCCGTAGGCAACACTAATTCCTTTTTTAGCTAATTGATGGGTTAAACCCACGATAGTTGCTGATTTACCACTGTAAGCTTCTGTTGAACCAACCAATAGATATTGGGTCGTTTTTGCCACCTCAACACTCCTTATTTTCTTGTTTTAGGATGCCTCTCACCGATCGAAACGGAGTAATTTGCGATAAAATTCGCTAGGAAAATCCGTTAAATGAGAGCGTTTAAAATTTATAATGACATCAATTAAGTAATCAATAAACTCTGAGTTGGATAATGTTACTTCATAACTCAAATCTGCTTGTCCCTCAAACTGCAAACGACAACGAGTTAGCTCAGAAGGAAGTTTAGATATATACCAACTAGCAACAAAAGAAATACCTTCGCCACCTTCAATAATACGATTTCCTTCTAAAGAACCCTGACGATACAGAGAAATAGCGAAAGGAAGCCAATTATGTTTGTTTTTAGAATAATAGGGCATATATAAAACAACATCCCCTCTGCCGGCGGGCGTTAATGTTTCAATAGTAGACATAATTTATAGACCGCAACAATTAAGGTTTAGCAATAATTAATAACTTCCTACTTTATAACACCAGTCCCCTAAAAAAAATCTAGGTAAATCTGGGGTGGAAAGGGGGGACATATCCTGAAAGATAACTGTCATACATGAGATCGTTAACTTAAAATCCCCCCTTCCACGCCTTCTC
>JAAUYH010111427.1_pt1 | contig 13155 bp, 9 predicted proteins | sample 7278061 | NCBI WGS metagenome assembly JAAUYH01 (sample SAMN14350203, study PRJNA611818) | marine sediment metagenome | isolation source: surface marine sediment (0.6m) | place: French Polynesia: Moorea | collected 2018-08
CCGAACTCCCATTCATGAGCGCAATCGGGTGTATTCGGCTGTATCTCGCGAACAAAGTGGCGCCAACCCTCGGCGTGGTATCGGTTGTGACTCTCACGGTTATCGAGATATTTCTCGTCGCCGCCATCGCCTTCGACATGATGCGTACGACGAAAATCCATAACAAATCGAACTACCTCGTCCATCGCACGAAGATTGTGGGCTTTCGCTTCTTCCTGCACCAGCACTTGGTGTTTTACAGTGCCTTCATGTTGATATATCTCCTCGTACTTTTCGGGTTCCCACTCGGCGTACAACAGCTATCGCTTTGGCTCGGCGGAAACCGAGCCGCAGCCGGGTCTCGAACGGCAATGCTACGCAACGATGCGCAAGGGTCGATTTTCGACACACAGTATGCACCCGTTGGGTTGTATCTGGCGATACTGGCGTATGCCACCATCGAGGCGATAGCCAAACTCCCTGCGAAAGCGCGCCTGAACCCGTTCGCCCGTGGGAAGTACACCGAAATCGGCGCGTACGCGAGCAGCACTACGGCGCCCACATCAAGCAGGTCAATGGGTATCGCGTCCAGACGAAATTCGGACCCCGACCCGGAGCCGATTTCGTATCGGCAGAAAGAGCGCGGTGGGGAGAGCGTGGTATCGAAACCGAATTGCTTCACGATGGCGACACATATTAAGATGTTCAATCTGTCTTGGTATGTGTATTACTACGGCACGTCGAAAGAGGAGAAACTAGACACGAACCTCGCCGACCATGACCTCGCAGTCGTGTCGTGTGTGAACAACAAAATGACGGACACCCGTGTTCTCATCCTCGAGGCACCCGACCGTATTTGCGTCGCGTTCAAAGGCACCAGTAGTAAAACGAATGTGCGCGACGACTTGAGAGTCGCGATGAAACGGTTACGAGGTGTCTTACCATCGGATTTGGCGGAGAACGAGGTGAAAGGGGATACAAGAAAACTGCTCAACACAAGCTCGTTCAGACGAGCCAAAATACATCTCGGCTTCGCGACGGCGTACAACAGTGTATCGGGTGAACTGATGAAATGTGTTCGAAGTCTACTGGAGAAGAAGGCACGTCCGGTTCTGCTAACCGGCCACTCGCTTGGCGGCGCACTAGCCACCATTGCATCAGCAGACCTCGTAATGCAGCCATGGTGGCCTACACTACGAAAAAAACAGTCACCCATGGTTACGACATTTGGAAGTCCACGCGTAGGCAACCCAGCATTTCGCCGCGTGTACATCGAGTTGAAGGTGGTCAATTGGCGGGTGGTGGCAGGCGGTGATGTTATTACACAACTGCCGAAATTCGGGTACGCTCACGTCGGTCGAAACGTTGCATTGAGTGTCGATGGTGCATTATTTGTGGATCCCGACGCGCTCGAAACGCGGCTGTGGCATCGCCCGTCAGCGAGCGTGCTGCATCATAGAAAATCAACGTACGGCCTCGCATTACGAGCATGGTGCGACAAGCAGCATGGTAAGCAGCACCATGGGTTTTGGAAGTTTCCCATATCCAAGGCGGATAGCAAACGATACGAGGAAGCATTCAAGAAGGGCGGACCATCTTCTGTCGCATTTTCTACAGTGCAAGTGGATCAGCACGATCGCGAGCGCGTCAACAAGGCACGGCTGAAGGTATGGGCGGATGCCATCGATTTGATGGAGCCGCGTAGTTCCGAGAAGAAATTCAGCACGATCGAACTATGGGCAAGATTAACTAAACCGGTGCTCGCAGACTTGAGAGCACATGGCGAGATGATGATGGAAGATGAGGGCACGCTAAGCACGGCGCTAGAAATAATGGTGGAACCGGACAAGGAATAAACGTAATACTGTACTGTAACAGTATTGTACAGTTGTACTCTGTCAGTTGCTATCGATATACTAGAAATCCTCGCTACCTTCGACGAGAGCAATAATCGTAAACCGAAGTTCAGATGGATCCTTCGCCATGAATTGTTCCTTCACAACCGTGCACGCATCTTTGAGAAGATCTGCATGTGTGGTGGGCCCGTGATTCACAGGGGCATCACGACGGCCATCGAGTTGGAACAGAAATCCGTCCTTCTCCACAAACGCGACAAAGTGGAGATCGACCTTGTCATCGGCGCCAGGAGGCGCGGTCTGACCACGTTGTGCAAACTCTTTTTGTGCATCATTTAGGGCATTCGAACGCTCGATGAGTTCCGCACACTCAGCTGGCGTTTTACCGGCACACTCCTTCCCGAGTGTCTCAAGAGCGCTGTCTTCCAATGGTGGATGAGCGGCGAGCACTTCGGGCTGTAATAGTGAATGCAACAAAGCGATAGTGCCGCAGGCATTTTCAATAGTTTGCTTGATAAACACGGGGGACGAGGTAGAGGATGAAGAAGAAGAATCAGGAGCAGGAGAGTTCTTTTCTGCAGCCAGGAGTTTGGGGGTGAATGGAAACAATAGTAACATGGCATGCCGCGGAGCAGGAACCATATCGAGCAGATCCGCGCTCCACACATCAGTGAATCGAAGCGCAGGAGCCATGCCCAAAGTGCGTGCAAAGTCGGTTAGCACCTTGGGATTGGCCTCGAGAGGAACCCATCGCGGCATCGTGAAGGCGTCCCACGCACACGAGAGCGCCGAGTTGCAGCCACACTCCGAACTATCCGAACTGCGTGGACGACGATAATCAGATTACGATTCGAGTGAGAAAGAGGGAATGAGGTTGATCGAACCAGTGGGACGAGGGAACGGGTGAACAATCAAAGCGTGGGAGGCGCAGCGATTGCTGGAAGCGGAGAAAATGTAAGCAATACAGTATTACTCGGCGCATCAAATCGGAGCTTTGTATGATACGGGTGCCAACAATTTGGAAGCGTATTTTACTATTTACATCATGATTGCAACCGGACCGGTTGCGCTGAATGATTTTTGCTCGGTCGTGCCTTACCCGCCACGGGCTCTCGCACAAACGCACACATTCAACTCACAATCAACTGACTCTTGTGCGTTTCAGGTTGCGGAGTCGTGTACAATGGCATCGTAGGCGAGTTACTGAAGGGTTAGAAGTTCAAATAGGGAACGTAAGGAGGGTTGTGGTGAGGAAGAGTGGGGGAAGTGGGAGGTAGAGTAGAGGGCAAAAATTCATGACAATGTAGGATTGGCGGGAATCGGTCCGAGATGCGTGAATGATCGGGGCGCTAGTGGGACTGAACTAGCCATATAAGTGCACTAATGGTGGAAGTGGGTGATGACTTGTGTGCACAACGAGTAGTATGAAAGATGCACAAAGTGTGCAATTGTGCGTTAAATAGGCAAATTGGGAAAATTCCAATTGATGCAATTTGGGAAAACTGCGTAATCTATGAAACGTGCAAAGGTACGCGTCATCAGACTACAATGCCATCACCCTATCGACCGGTTAGAGTGGGGGGAATCAAATGCGTGTTGGCACCCGCCCCGACGTCGCTCTGGCGTCAAGTAGCGAGCTCCCAACCCTGTTGTCTGCAGAGGAAGAGCCTTTCCCGTCCGCACCCTCGCCGGAACTTCGCCGTTCTCAGAAACTCGTACGCAAACTTCCGTTTGTGTACCGTTTTCGCCGACTAAGGCACGGTCTGAGGCGAGCGGTGATGGGGCCATCGAGCGACGACTTGTCTTCACCCACCCTGTCTTACGTCGTCAACAACACTTTCAGCTATCCCACCTCGACCATTTCACCTCCGCCATCTCGTCTGCATTTGGATAAACCTGCAGTAGCTCCCGCACTGTCAGAGGTGTCTTCGGCCTCTGACGAACAACTGCCCGTTTCTCCTTTCGATTCATCGTGGTTGGGTTCCTTCGACGACAGAAGCGAACCTGAACGAGACTTGTTTGACGACGAGAATCAATTTGCAAACTCTACACTTATTCAGCGTTTTGCTGACGACGACCTTATTGAAGACGACCCGTTGAATTACGATAACCTCATGGCTGGGTGCAGCGGTGCAGGATCACATCCCGATGCCGCGATGCACAGAGAAGACAAAGACTCCCCACTTTTAGCCGACCGAGTTTCCGTGTTATTAGCTGCGCCCTTGTCGGGAAGTGGGCAACGACCAGAAACATTTCTGTCGAATGAACCCGAACTATCGCCACCACGAAGCTCTCATCGTGATCCTGACTCCGTGCGCAGGGTTGCCTCCGCACTAACTACTCTTGCCACCCCTCCCAATGAATCCGTACCATCTAACTTGCGCACAGTTAAGGACCGCGAGACCATTATTCCGTTGGTTGTTCGCACCCTCGCCGAATTTCGACGCGAACCTGAGGTGGTTAACGCCGCGTTACTAGCTCTAACCCATTTCGCTTCCACACCCTCTTACCGGCTACGCATTTCCGCCTGCGGTGGTATTGAGGCTGTGATTGATGTGAAGCGAACTCATTCACTCGAACCCTGGATTCAGAGTCAGGGATGCTTGATGCTAGCCAATGCAGCGCATCATATGCCCACTATCAAGCCGAAAGCTATAGACGCCGGCGCGCTACTGGTCGTGGTTGCAGCCATGAGTGTGCATCAACGTGTCGAAGAGGTTCAAGCATGGGGATGTCTGGCATTACGAAATTTAACACGTGTGAAGCGCGACCAAATCAGAGACCCTCATTGTTGTGCGGCCGCCGTTGAAGTAATTGCAAACGCCATGGAAAGAATGCCATTATCGAGAACCGTCCAGATGCAAGCTATGGTAGCCCTCACGAACGTGGCGGCGCTAAGCGAAATTGCCAAGTCAAGAGTAGGCTCGGTGTCTGCCGTGCGCGTGGTCGTCGACGCTTTGCAGCGAAACATTCTCCACGCGGGGGCTACCGATGTGGCGTTAACTTGTATTTCCGTACTTGTCACTGACATTGACAATCAAAGGGATGCAGTGAAACACGGTGTAGTACACGGCATAACATTGGCCTTGAGACAGCATGATGACGATCATATTATAGCGGCGAAAGCTGGCTCCTGTATCCGATTTATCTCATATCAACTAAGTCACAGAATGCTGCTTGGAACTGGTGACACACTGCCCGCATTAATCGATGCACTGACTTTTCATTTACAAGATGGCGCACCTGTACGGTCACTACGAGAAATAATGCATGCTATTGGAAATACTGTCGCCGGTCTGTCTGCGAACAAGGAGCGAGCGCGAGGGGCTGTGATTGCTGCGACACAAGTACTCAACCGACATGTGGGAGGTCAGCAATCAAGTATACTGCTAGTCGAAGATTCGTGTCGATTACTGTACGCACTAGTGGCAGATTGCCCATCGAACCAAGATGGGGCGGCCGAGATTGGATTGCTGTCCGCACTGCTCGAAGCACTGCGAGAGCATTCGTGCGACTCGGCGCGTATCGCGGAACACGCGACAGCTGTGTTTGTTGTGTTGGCCAAGAACGACGCGATCCTACCGGACGTGCAGCGAGGTGCATCGGACCTGGCGTCGATCCTCAGGCGAGCGAAGACTGCACACGCTGACGTTAGGGGCGTGCATCGGCAAACCAGGGCTCTAGTTCACGCGCTAGGCATTGCTGAAGAAGACATGGCACTCGCTTGGCCGTCCGGCTTGGGCGACCCGTGGGCAGAACGCCATGCGGCCAGAAGATCCGACATTCTTACTCGCCTACGCAGCTCATGCATCTAAATTATAACAGTTTTAACGGTTGGATCGATTTCTTGGACCCTGTATCATATTATAGATGACAACGTTGCCCTATTCTCCCACTAAATTCGACTGTACGTACCCTCCCGTGTCCGCTCCATGGTCGCCAGGTCTTATTACGTCAGATCGTGATGCACTGTTCCGTATGCCCCGCCGTTTGAATATTGCAACCCCGCCTTTTCACCCCATTAGCGCACTACTGGGACTTGGAAATTCCCTATGCCGAAATTTGGAATTTTTTGGGTTGTGGATTCACTCTCTTGCTTACCTTCATTTCGACGTGCGTCTCCAATGCGATGATGAATCGGAAGCCATCGAGCGAGGGTACGCTGACTCGCATCCGAATACTTGTGGTGGGCGATGAAGGGGTGGGGAAGAATGCGTTGGTAGAAGCGTTGTGTGGAAGTTCGGACCGCGTCGGAGAGGATTTCCGACCGGCCGTGAGGGTATCGGTGCGCAAGGTTAGCGATGTGGTGGAGGAGTATTACGTGTTGACAGGGAGTGGAAGGTATACGAACGCGCGTGGAGCGGTGGCTAGAATGGGGTACGAGGGTGTGGTGTTTGTGCATGCGGATGAATCGAGTCGCGCGAATATTCGACGGAGTTGGGTACCGTGGGCCATGTATTATTTGGGAGATGGAAAAAGTGTGACAGCGGCTGGAAGAAGAGGGAAACACGTCCGAGCGTTGGGTTGCGTTAACGAATTAGGTGTTTTGTGGCGCCGTCTCAGGACTCAGTATGGCGTCAGTATGTGGGCGGTAACGGGCGAGGCGATTCGGCTGGTACTGAGATGGGTTAGGTTGGTGCTACATGAGGCGTCGATTTGGACTGACGAAGGGGTGGATCGAGTCGTCGAACATGAACTCGTAGCAGGTGCTGAAGTACCTGTGGCGATTGTCAAGTGGGTGCTTGATGAAGAGGAACTGGACGAACGGAAAGCGAGAGTAACAGCCCCATTTGTGCGCGAAGGGAAAGACACATTCGTAGTGGATACCGCGATCAATGATATTGTGGTGAACAAACAATTCGAGGCGTTTCGAATGCGATGTGTAGAGTTGGTGAGAAATGGAAGAACCCCAACACATCGGCGAAGGCGCAGCAGTACAGCAAGTATGGCTCTGCCGTTGCTACCGTTTTGAGTACTAGCTGAAATTCAGATGAATTCTCGATGGCCCAATCAGTACAAGTGACTTCTGGTTTGACGGTTGAGTTGGTGGCGATATCTGTGAGTGTATCACAGCTGCCAATTTGTACGAATCTGCTTGTGACAACGCGAACACATCGGAATCCACCTGTAAAACGCGACGCCCATCTCCTGCACCTTCCATTTATAACACTTCCACTGACCCGAAAGCCGAACAAACGCGAGGTCAAGTACCGTACGGTTTGGTGGAAGCGATATCTGCTGCGCTATGGGTCTGATTGTTTCTTGTTGTATGCCGGGAGGGAACCCGAATAACATCGGGTTGGGAACTGCAGTTGGGCAAGGACTTGCACACGAAGTGAAACCAGCTACTATGGCAGTGAATAACGCGCAGGCGCAGTATGCCGACGCGTATCAACGCGCGCAACGCAACCCCTTCAGCCGTCAGCCCCGCTAGTGTACCGTACCGTTTGTGTATTGTGATGTGTTAATCTCGGCCTTGCTCTGGCTTACCTTTGCTGTGGAGTGTTACGTTTCTACTTTGTGGTGCTCCGTAAAATCCATCTTCCACCATGACTTACAGTTGTATCAAGTGCATCTCAATAGCTTTAATACATCTCGGTCCTGGAGATTGTGCTCCTCATGGCGAAACAAGCAACAGAACCGGCGAATAAGCAGGCATGGACGCTCTTTGCTTGGTGCATCATTTGCCAGGTGTGTGCAGGCACTCCGTACTGGTTCCCTTCGTTGGGTGAAGGCTTACGATTAGGCCTTGCCTTGACACCTGGGCAGCTGACGGCTGTGTTAGCAGCGTCAAATGCTGGGACTATCCTCGGATTCATTGGAGGCATTTTGTACAGACGCACGGGTGCCAAACAGACTGCTGTGGTGGGGGCGTTGGTTACAGCTGCGGCGTATGGTTTGTTGGCACTTTTAGTCGCCGTGAAGGCACGTGGCACACTTGTGTTCGTGATAACTTTCTTGGCAGCATTAACGGTTGTTACCACGTCTTTCTTCGTGTACAGCTCGGCTATGGCTGTTGTGACGTCCAGCTTTCCGAAACAAAAACGGGGGCGGGTCATGGCCTTTCATTCGGCCATATTTGGGATGTCTGCGGGTGTCACTGGTTCACTGCAAGAGGCGTTTGCGAATGACGTTGAAGATACGGTGAAGGTTCTGATAGGCGTTGCGCTTTATACAGCAATACCGGCGGTTGTTGCGGTTTTCATGTTTCCTGGGGTCTCGGACGGACCCGTCGAAGATGAAGAAAGTACCCCGTTATTAAGGCACAGGGAGATAAATGCAGTCGAAAGGGTGACAACAAGAGATGTATCAGACGAAACGTTATTATCCTCTGCTTTCGCCATTGCACTCCTAATCGTAGTTGCGCTGCAGCTGAATGTTTATTTTAGTTGGGCGGACACAAGTGCAGTTGTCATTCCTGGGGTCAGAACATCGATACAACCACAAGTGGTATGTGCTGCTATAATCATACTATTGCTATGCTCGTTTCTTGTGTTGCCGCAGTTTGCGGCGGGTCGTGGTGCAGCAGTTGTGAATGAAGAGGACACAGCTGATATGGTTGCAACTCCATTTAAGCAAGTTCTCATGGATGTGCGATATCAATTGATTTTGCTCGCCTTCTTTGTTCTACCTGGGTCGGGGTCCATTAGCATCCTGGTTAATGCAGCTGAGCTAGTTACTGCGCGACAGTTCTCTTCGTATGTGGGCGGAACCGTACCGATAGATATCGGTAATGGTGACACGGTCGCACGTGCGGTACGTGCGTTGGTGATTGCATTCAGCGCTACAAACTTGCTTAGTCGTCTAGTGGCGGTTACCTACACAGACATCGGAGGGAATTCGTGGAAATTGCGATTACTTCAGATCGATGCGTTACTCATGGGCGCTGCCATGTGTGGCGTGGCATTCGCCAAAGACTTTGGATTGGTCATTGCAGTGGCTGCCGTGGGCTATGCACATGGCACCTTCTTCGCGATTTCGCCGACACTGGTTGCACAATGGTTCGGTGTGTCGGGATTCCCGTTGAACTTCGCTGTGGCGGGGGCCGCGTGGACTCTTGCAACCGCGACCACAGCTAGTTTACTGCCCTCTATTGTGGCGGGTTGCATCGGGCAGTCATCGTTTGTGGACCTGCTTCCTGGAGAAGGGGCCGCTGGCGCAGATAGGTTCTGTGCTGGAGCTTGGTGTTATGCACCTACATTCGGCTTTATTGCAGTGATGTGTGTGGGACTATCCGTCATCTTTCATCTGCTACATAACCGCATTTGTCGCATTCCATCAAAGTAAATGCAAATTTTGGGGCGCTGCTGCTGTTCATTTGTCGTCTTCATCGGGTAGTGGTACGATAGATTTGGCGCGTTCAAATACATACAGGTCACCGCTTGGTGAACGTCCAATGCGGACTGTCTCGCCGCAGTATGTCGTATCAAGTACAGCCTTGCTGTCCGCACGAATCTTACTCTTCCCCATTAAAATAGCTTCCGCGTACGTCACCTCCAAACGCTGCCCAGTTTTGCCCGTCAATTTCCATTTCCCTATCAGACTGTTTTCACTATTTAGCAAGCCAAACACTGTCACAGATTCAACGGTTTGTGCACGCCCTCCCGCTTCAAGAATCACCTGAACGCGGCTGCACTGTGCACCAGGTAGCGAGCCAAGACCGGTGATGCTCCCCTTGTTTTTGATGACGGCAGTACTGTCGGTAAATAAGAGATTCCATTTTCCTATCATCGGTTTGCGCAGCGCACTGCGACCACTGAAACCACGCGAGGTATTCTCCAATTGTTCGGCGGCTGCTCTCGCGGTCGCGAACATTTCGGTTTTCGATAGATATCGTTCGATTCTGAAATCGCAACTACGCGCCAATTGTAGCCCAGCGCTAATCACGGCCGCTTCGAGCGTGGTCACATCAGGATCGGAACTGGAGCGTTTTGCGAGTGCAGTCGGTGGAGTGACGCGGGTACGAAGACGTCGACGTGGATGCGTACTGCACGATTTCTGGCGATTCGCAAAAGAGCCATATCGTGAGGGAAGCGTCACAGTTACCCAGGCTGCGATGTTCTGCGTCATGTTCCCGAGTCAGGTTAGGCCGGTCGATGGAAACGGGGATTTAAATGGGTGGGTGGTGGATCACGATTCACGACAGCTTTTTATTAAATTTTTTGGTCAATAATGTATCCAAATGAACCTGGGAACGTACGGATGAGCTCACAAACTGAGCCAGCTCAACTTCAATCCGAGTTCAGTTTTAACAACATATTCGTACAGTATTACGTTTTCACTGTTGACGGCTCAATCTGCACATTTTATGGCGTGAGATAACCATCATATTCATCGAGTGAGTGTCTTCTTCCAAATTCTCCTCGTCCCGGTCTCCATTCCGGTATGACTGAACCAAAAAGCCTTCCACCTGACCTGCTCATGAGCATGGGCTTTTTTTCGATGTTATTAATCCGGACAAGCATCGGATAGAATTCAACGAAGAACTGATCGAGCATCGCTACACACTGTTCTGCGTTCTTACCGCGTGTATAGATGAAATGTTCTTGCAATGCCGCAAGAGACCTCGCCTCTGGTTCGGGGCGTTTGAATACTAGCTCAGCGAATTCTTCCACCTTTGCGTCGGCAGCTTGAGGATAGAAGCTTCGGAAGAATTTCGCTACCATTTCCTTAGTAGGCGAAGCGAATTCAAACTTCCTGTCCACTCGGCCCGCTCGAATGAGTGCGGGATCGAGCTTTTCAAGGTGGTTTGTAGTCATAATAGAGATCACACCATCTTCTGATATTAGTCCGTCCAAGGCATTCAGAAGGCCCGAGAATGTCAGCGGAGACGGATTATCACTCTTCCGATCTTCGTTGAAAAGAGCGTCGATGTCCTCGATCACTAGAAGCGCGTTGGGTGGCAGATCGGCAAGCGCTGATTGCAACTCAGGGTTACCGATACGACTATCTCCCAAGCTAAGGAAGCATGCAGATAAACTTAGCGCACCAGCTAATGCGCGGATGGTGCTAGTCTTTCCAGTGCCCGGTTTCCCGTGGAAAAGGAATGAGCGGCGGTACGGCAGGCCATGATGTGCGTACCAATCACGTGTGTCCTGGTTACTAAACTCACGAACGTCTTCGACAATGCGTTGTAGCATCATCTCTGGGAGAATAACTGAGTCGAGACTACGAGACAACTTTTCACCCTGTGAAACCCATTCCGGAGTATCGCCACAGAAACGTAACACGTACAAGTAATATTTTCCCTTTCCTGCGGTGGACAGATCTCGTCGACGAGCATATTCCCATCTTACAACAGAGTTGGCCAAATTTCGCAGTATTTCCGCTGACTTACCGTACACATCCAACACACGGAACACTGACGGATTGCCATTCAAACCGACCGGCTCACCTCGCTGGGTATGCACAGCATAAATGTCTTGATCTTCGTGCCGCAAGTAAGAACTTCCGATTCCGAAATATACATTGGCATATTCCCTGCACGGGCTACCAGAGAGAAGAAGTCTAGATAGCTCACCTGTACATTCTCGGACGTTCAGTGATTTCTCCGTGACAGGGGCGTCGATTGGTCTGTTCTCATCCACCAATCTTGGTGCTCCCTCATCGAGATTCACGCCTCGATGCGAGAAGTAGCTTATGAATGCATAGTAGTTCCGGCAAGAGGTCGAGTCAACTTGCAGGCAAGCAATCTCTTCAACAGGAACGCCAAGTCTTGCGCATACCCATTCCGGAACTGTGGCCTTCATTTCAGCAGTGTATCAAGTAGTGAACCGTGCAACTTGAATGCCATGGGTGACGAGGAATGAGTTGATAGATAACAAGGTCGAAGTTGTTTTTTTTGTATAGCTAGGGTGCTTCAGCTCAGCTCAATGAAATTTTTAATCCAATCAGATCGTCGGATGATCTCCAAAGTGTATTTTACAGACAGCTGTACTGGCGGCATGGTGGTAGAATCCCAAAATCATACTTCAGAGAACCGTACTGTGGGTACCGTACTGTATCGACAGAAATTGCATGAGTACGCTGTGCACAGACTACTATACGCCACGCAGGCAATATCTTCAACTGACTTTTTGAGGGTTATGTTTGTATGTTTACAGATAAACGCTTTGGGTTGGTCCAATACAATTCTTATTGATGGGCTTCGCAGAGCAAATGAAATACAATACCAATTGGTTACTATCAGAGTAATCAGTTCGCAATTTTTTTGAGCCGAACAATTTCAATTGCACTCACTTCAATGTTTTATTCATATTCAGATATTCATCAAATGCGAGTTTAATTTTATTTTCAGGCGGTAGTACAGGGGTTCCTCGCTTTAGGCGCACCTTTTTCAGCGCTGGCTGTACGTTTTATTCCGTATACTGTAAATTGGTTTCATTGTTCATTTCTCGAAGGAATAATGTACTTAAAATTAGTACTGTAATGTGAAATACACACTGTAAGAAACATATAATCACCAGCGAGGTGTACTAATCACTTTACTTTGTGTGCCATAATTGGCACGACAACTAGCATCTAAGAGCACTATTAAAGCAGTGCCTTCTGAGTTTTGGGAGGCAACCCGAACTAAAAACACAACTTCTCACAACCCCATCACACCAATATTCTGTCAAGTAGGGCATGGTTTCTATATTTGGTACAGTGCAGTCAACTGCATCTTCTAGTTCCAAGCGTGACAATAACTGATGGATACTGTTACAGGGGGTGGCCACGTTTGATCAATACGGAATTGTATAAGGTATGCGATAGAAAAAAATATACAGAATGATTACAGTAATCGCTATCACGTCACTTTATTGGCAGAAGATCAAACGAGGCGTAGTACAAGGATCCTGTCCAAGATGCAGACGAAACCAATGTATGAATTAATCAATAACGAGACATCTGCTATTCTGTACTTGCAGTCAAACGTACTCCTGCGCACTGATACGGCTGTAGGCAGAAGGTGGAAGTCCAGGTATTCCGGCCGATGAGCCTGCCCAAGCAGCATTGATTACGATTATCATGAAAGGGTTGCAATGGCGGCAACATCGGAATTATAAGCAGAGCGCACAGCACAGCGGTAGACCAAACAACGGTGACAGCGCGGCGGAAATTTCATGAAAATAACTGACGACGCGGAACAGTGATGGCGGGAAATCAATAACCAGAATACTCGGCGACGCATTACAGCGACGAGAGCCAACCTTTTGCAATAATAATTCGGCGGCACAGAACGTGGCGGCGGCAGACCGATAGTGATGAAGACAGCGGCGCGGCACGGAACTCCTTTTGTGTTCCCGGGCCTTGAGGGAAAGCTTCACTCGGACGGAAC
>JAAUYH010135604.1_pt1 | contig 13155 bp, 13 predicted proteins | sample 7278061 | NCBI WGS metagenome assembly JAAUYH01 (sample SAMN14350203, study PRJNA611818) | marine sediment metagenome | isolation source: surface marine sediment (0.6m) | place: French Polynesia: Moorea | collected 2018-08
CTTGGTTCGATCAATGGCGTCCTTCAAAGCCTCGGACTGCTGCTGTTCACCATTGGTCGGTTTACCGTTACCTCCATTGGTCGGCTGCTGTTCACCATTAGTCGGTTTACCGTTACCTCCATTGGTCGGCTGCTGTGGCATGATCATCGTTGGTCTTTGAGTCATTAATTGTCGGCAGGATGATGCGATGATTGCCGTATTGAGCTGCTGCATACCACCCTGAGAAGCGACAGAGTTTTGCATGAGTAGACTCATAGAATGAGCCATTGATTGGTATATCATGCCCATCGATTGAGCTGGTGATTCACCAAGTACAGTGACATTCGTTTGGGTCACCGCATCTGTAATTTGGGGATTGACTGTGTCTGTCATTTTCTTAGGTACTTTACGTTAACAAGAAACCTATATTCATTGCCATTCTGAATCAACATCAGTTCGACGACATTGTATCCCCTGAAAAACATGCACAGCAAGAATTACAGACTAGATAGTCCTGAGAAAGCCCTATCAATTAGCAAAACTTAATGACAAAAAAGCGGCTGCTCAGAAGTTGTCAATAATAACCCAACTAAATCATTTATCAGATAAGGACATAATTTGTCGACAGGCCGTTGAAATAATGGCAGCATTCAATTGCTGCATGGCACTTTGAGAGGATACAGCGTTCTGCATCGATAAACTAATAGAGTGTGCCATTGTTTGGTAGACCATAGCCATGGACTGAGCTGGTGCTTCAGCCAGCACTTTGACATTGGTCTGAGTAATAGCATCTGTAATTTTGCTGTTAACAACTGTATCGGCCATAACGGGTTCACCCTGGTTTGAGGAGCTATATTCTTGAGAATAAGCCTAGATCTCAATTAGGGCAAGAGCAAAATAGCTCCTCCACGCTGTACAGATCTGAAAAGCTATCTTAGTTTCGATAGAGTTCTACGGGTATAGGAGAATCTATGGGATGGCTATTTCTGCATGAACTCAAACCTCGTCATGATCCCTGTTAGGGTTTTCAAGGATTTCTCATAGGCTTTGTTATTTTTTCCACGAAGCTTTGGGAGCAAAAACTGCTCTAACTCTTTATTGGTGTTAGCTTGGTGTGTCATTGTTAGCTGTTTTTGGACATTAACCGCATTCTGAACTGTTAATGATGTAGCAAGAGATAAGGATTGAGAGAACCCAGTTTCTGCAGTCGCAGGTGCTTCTCCCACTACCGCTACATCTGTTTGGGAGACGGCATCAGATATAGGATTCGTCTCAGGTGCGGTGGTTGGAGAATTAGGGTCTTCCTGGGAAAATTCAAACGTTACCTCATCGACCTCGAACACAATGGACTCTTGGCTTGACATTTCTCATTTACCTCCAGGGATAAGTTGGAGCCCCCTAAGAGAAGAACTGTGAAGATTTAGATAGCACTTCAAGTTTGTAGATCTTCTCTCAGGGAAGAAAATACATTAACTGACCTAAGGCATTAAAGGTCAGCCTTTGCAGCTAGAAGGAGTTCACCTCCAATACTAGCCAAGGTTGGCATTCCCTATGACTTAGCTGCTGAAAGGATTTCTGCTATTCCGGCTGCATTAGTAGCCACGTTTTGACTGGTTGATCTAAAGATTTCCCCAGTTGCTTCCCCTACAGAAGCGGTGTCCACAGAGTAGAGCAAGCTAACACCTTGAGTTGTTGTTGCTTGGTGAACAATGTTGGTTTGTTGCTGAGACGTTACCGCATTTTGTGCTGATAAGCTCAATGACTGAGAGATGGTTTGGTAAAGATTGCTCAGGGACATCGCAGGAGATTCTGCGAGCACCTTAACATTTACCTGGGTGACGGCATCCGTGATTTGACCGTTTACTGTTGCTGTTTGTGTCATTACATTATGCCTCTAAATTAAATGTTAGGTTCCGTCTTATGGCATTAAAGTTCAGTACGTAGATTAATTTGAGGTCATCTGCCATTGCATTGTCCCTCTAAATTATCTAAACTGAGTGTGAGTTTGCGAGTTTCCGCTTTGTGGCATTGTTGGTTTACCTGATAAACCATAAACCAATAATGTCTCAAATCAGATAGTGGTAAAACCTGCCGATTAAGCTAAGGAATATCTGACTCCAACAAGCTTAATCAATAGACTGAGTGGTTAGCACTCAGTCAGTTCAACTGCTGTAGATTTGGACTCACAGCCTATGATTTTGCTGCTTTAATAATTTCTGCGATGCCAGCTACATTAGCTGCCATATTTTCGCTAGTAGACCTAAAGATTTCTCCAGTTGCCTCCCCTACAGAAGCAGTATCTACCGAGTAGAGCAAGCTAACGCCTTGAGTAGTTGTAGCTTGATGAATAATGTTAGATTGCTGTTGAGATGTCACTGCATTTTGTGCCGACAAGCTCAGAGACTGAGAAATCGTTTGATATAAATTACTCAGAGACATTGCTGGCGATTCGGCGAGAACCTTGACATTAGCTTGAGTTACAGCATCAGTAATTTGATCATTTACCGTTGACATACTCGTCCTCCGATTAGGTGTATTTTTCCATGGGAGCGCCAGGATACTTAAGAGGAAGCCGCAAAGGATTGAGGACCTCGCCTCTTTCAGCCCTGTTGCCTTTCCTGTAAATAGGACGAGTGAGATCTTCAGTTGTGATTTTTTTGATTATTTCACCAGGGGCTTTTCATCTGCTATCAGAATACTAACCTTGAAATTTCCCTTTTGATCAAGTAATATTCTTATATTAGCGATTAAATTAAGCAATTATAATTCATTTTTGCGGTCTAAGCTTACCTTATTAGCTGATAAATTATTTCCTTAATTATGAGAAAGGAATACTTCCATGACATATCTACTATTTTTCCTTTTGCTCGGATTAGCTATTGCACTTATTGTCGACACTAAGCGATTGCGAAAGCAAAATAATGATTACGCAATTACTGGGCAGAGGTTGAAAGAAGCAGAAATGCGATCGCAAGAAGCCGAACGTAAATATGAGGAACTGATATCCAAGACAAATAGTATTGAAGATATAGACAAACAAATTACTGTTACGAGAGATCGGCTCAGGCAAATCAATGAGCAGGCAAAAGTAGAAGAACAGGAACTATCCGAAAGGATTTCAGTACTGAGAGAACTTGAAGCACAAGAAAAAGAACATCAGAAACGAAGAAAGATTGAGGAGCGGGAACTATCTGAAATAATTTTAGTACTTACAACAAAGCTTGAAGAACTTGAAGCACAAGAAAAGGAACATCAGAAACGAAGAAAGATTGAGGAGCAGAAACTATCTGAAAAAATTTTAGTACTTACAACAAGGCTTGAGGAACTTAAAGTACAGGAAGAAGAATATAAGAAACGAATCATAGAGCTCCAAAGACAAGAAAATCGATATCAGGAGCAGCAAGAGCAGCAGATTATTTTCGAATGCATGCGTGAAGAGGAAAAAGCATTGAGCGAACTGGAAAAGGCTCGTCAAGATGCGCAGCAAGAAGAATATCTTTATCAAGAGGCTTTAGAAGTAGCCCGCAAGGAAATAGAATCACAAGCAGACAAATAGTTAACCTGAAGATGTCAATGAGTTTTGATTGTTTCTCTACCAGACAAAAAGTACAGGACAAAAAACAGGTAGTTTTTACATGATGATACAAATGACTAATCAAAGCAGAGCTCAAAAATGGATCTTTGCTGAGCTAGGGTTAAAGCTTTGTATGGCAAGGTATAGAATACAACTTTACGATTTTCCAAAGCTGTTGAAGCTCAGAATAGTAATTATTGGCAATACACCAATCTATTACTTCCATAATATTTTCCCATTCATCATCTAGAGATAGGCTATTAGAATTAGAAAAGGCTTGCGGGCTATGTCCCATAAAATGATTAAGAGAGTCAATATACCAGTTAATCCAACGCTCTCTAGCCAAAAGTGTAAATTCAGCATGGGCTTTCAGTTCAGTCAAAACAAAACTACGAATCAAAGGTAACAAAGAGTAACGTTCCTGATATTTCTGAATCAGAAATAGACTTTGCAATGAAGTAAAGCTATCTGCTACAGAAGTTGAATCCCTCAACCCTGCCACAGCAATGATACAATCCTTGACTGCTGAACTAGGAAATAAGGCTAATGCCATTAGAAGGCTATGGGCAAGTTCACCCCGTAAAGATTGCAATGACTCTGCAAAGTAAAATTGAAAGAACTCTCCTTCTTCTTGTAACAAGAATGCAGGAATATTTTGAATTGAACAGCCAGACGACAATAAACCTATAGAATAGATAATGACTGCCGGTAACCCTCCGGCTAGGCAAAGCAGCTCCTCTGTCTTTTCTGTTTCCAGGAAAATATTCTTCTGGGCTATCTGATATTGAATTACTCTCAAAGCTTCAGAATCTGATAGTGGATAGAGAGAAATAGAGGGAAACATTGTCTTTCTTCTGCTTGTAATAAGTACTTTCACTGTCGATGGTAGCCCATACAAGAAACCTAACAATTCCTGATGATTATCAAACTCATCCAGATTATCAATCATTAATAGAACTCGTACCCTCATTAACGATTTATAAACCTGTTTACAAGCTGCATCGAAATCTTGCTCTAAGGGGTTCTGAATCCCTAGAGTAAACCAGATTACTCGGAAAATGTCCCATAATTTTTTTTCTCGCTGTAGGCAGGGTAAAAGTCCATGGGTGGTACAATGCTTCGATTGAGCTGAAACAAAAACAATAGCATCAAAAAGGCTACTCTCTGAGGATTTACTCGAATCTTCTGTAGGACTATTTTGAGTTGCTTGTAAGCATTGGTAAGCAATGTTGAGCATTAGGTGAGTCTTTCCGACTCCGCCAATACCCTCAATACATAACCTTGGTTCAGCTTGTTCAGATAAAAGCCAATCCTGAAGTTTTTGCTTTTCTAGTTCGCGACCAATGAGTACCTGACTTTGATGAGGTAAGTTATGCATTATAGAAGTTTTCTTTTTGGGCTGGAGTGAGCTTCTATTTGATGAGTTTAGATTTGTAAATTTATATTTAATAATAGAGTTATTATTCTCTAATTTTTCTGTAAAAATAATTTCTTTGGGAATGATTCTCCCATGAGACTCAATAGTATCTTCACTGATATCAATAAGACGATTTTCTAGTACAATCCTAACATTAGCCTTACAGATCTTCTCTTCAAAAGCCTCAGACATTCGCTTCCAAAGTTTAGGGCCAACATCATTTCTTAGATACTCACTTGCATAGCCATTCTCTGTTGCTATTTGGGGATATTTTAATCCTTTCCAAGTGCCTTCTAATACTAAAATTTCCGTGCTAGATAAATGCTTACCAGTTTTAGCAAAAACTTCACTATCTGTGAGCCTAACTATAATTTTACAGTCGATACTTTTCTGATGATTCATTTTTATTTTCCTCAAAATCAAAAACTATTAAATCTTGAGCAGGATTATAAATATTAAACAGTTTTAAATAATTCATGGTAAATAACATAACATTGGTGTAGGGATATCGCGATACTCTTCTACACTAGACTGATAAATTTAATCAACACTAAGAACAAATATTTTTAGAAATCACTTTATTTTTATGATTGCTATAATACTGCATCATTTAAGCAAAAATTCAAGACCTAAGAGCTGATTCGTAAACTTGCTGTGATCCCCACAGGATAAGGCTTACCCTGAAAATAGAACATTCGAACTATTTTATCGTCAAATATATTCATAGCAAAGTTTTCAGGCTTCTTAAGATTTACTTTTAAAATGAACTATAAGTTCATCAATCTTTATACTTCGCAATAACTTTTTCTGTGCTCTACACGCTTTATAGTAAATTGCAAACCCTTTTTTCCCAAAGGCGTACTTCAAAACTGTTACGAAATATCGCGATAGTTATTTGTGTCAGTCAGTGAGATCCTTACCTTACTAAACTATCTTACTTTTCCTGCTAAGTCCGCAAGTATTCTCATTTAAAGCTGACTAAAGAGAATAATCAACTTAGAAATTCTGACCTGATAGGGAATGACACTCTTGCATTGCGGGGCTTTATAAATTTAGTGGCAAAGGCAAAACTTAGCATAATCTTAGCTTGGTACTCAAGCCCTATCCTTGTTGGTTCTGGTAAGCAAATGCTAAGTTTTCAGTATTCAACTTTTATTCCTTGCTTAAACCTTAACTCTTCTAGATTGAAACTTGATCTGTTTGATAGTTAGATGTGTCTATAGGAATAATTAGTTGTTTTTTCGAGGAGCTCATTATGTCTCAAAAGAATAACACAAATGTTCATGATGTCCTTTTTGAGCAATTACTTCTTGAGAGAATCAGCCGTGGGGATAGATCTGCCTTCTGGCAGCTGTGGGATCGGCATAAAGACTATCTATATTATCAGTGTCTTAAAAGAATGGGCAACAATATCGACGATGCTCAGGAGGCGCTCAGTTATTCGATGTTAAGAGCATGGGAAAGGCTGCCAAAATATGCTCTCCAAATAAAAAATGTGAGAGCCTGGTTAACTCGATTATCTGGCAACCTATGCATTGACTTACACCGTAGCAATAGTAAAACTTTGAACATCTCCGAAGAGATAGACTTCATCTGTTCTACTGATAAAATAGGTGCTTCCACCCCTGAAACACCAGAAGCTAACCTTCTACGTAATGAATTAAGCACTGTTCTTTTTGAGCTTATCAGTAAGCTGCCAAATCAATTACAAGATCCATTTATTTTAAGATTTTGTGAACAATCATCATACAAGGACATTTCCCAGCAGCTTAATATTTCTGAAGTGAGTATTCGTAAACGAATTCAGGGTGCAAGAGCCTTATTAAGGCGGAAATTAAGTCAGTATTTTACAGGTTCGAGCCATTTCTCAATATGCACTGACCCGACAAATAATGATGGGACTACAGAAACTCATTCAATTTGCTTAAGCGATTTGAAATATACTCCAGATAAATCGATAGGTTTAAGTTTGGAGAACATTTCCTATTGGTTATCAATTACCAATATAGAAGCACTTCCCTATCCTAACTGCCCTTTAACTGGTTCTCTTGAATGGCATTAGTGACAATCAGGTGTTTCTTTCAAATAGTTGTAAAACCTGAGTAGGTCAAGAACATGGGACAAAAACTTGTCAGCACTATATCAGCAGAAATCTCCTCTGGGGTCAAAGTCAGTGCTAATCTGATTTTCCCAGGGAAAATTACTAATTTTAAGAAGAAGATTGAAACATTACAAAAATATATTAAACGATATCCATCAGGTTGGAAAAAGAAGCTTGAGCTCGCTGATTTATTCTGTTATTCAGGATGTTGGGAAAACGCGATCGCTGAGTATCAAGATGTTTTGCAACACAAGCCAGATCTAATTGAGATTTGGTTAAAGCTGGGAAAAATCTTCTATTTGAGCGGAGTAATCGATAATGCGGTAAATGCCTATGAAAAAGCACTTTCCTTGAGTTCTAGCAAGCCCATAAACGATCGCATTAATGCTTTAATCGATCTTTGTTATGGACGGTATATACATGCTATTGACTCGATGAAATCGGCGATCGCATCCGATCCTATGATCGCAGCTCACTGGCTGTCTTTGGGGCGGACTTACTTGCTAATTGATTCGCCTTATTCTGCTTTAGAGGCTTTCAAGCAAGCACTTGAGTGCAATCCTGATGATGTTACGGCTTTAAGATACTGCCATGATACGTTACTTGTGCTGGGAGATTTGCAGCAGGCTTCAAGGATACTCGAACGAGTTTTTTCCCTAGCTCCAGATCATGTAAGCGTTTTGGTACGAGTCATCATGCATAACTTAAGAAAGCGCTTAGTCTGTGGTAAGGCGGGTCAGGAGACTCGAAAATTGATTCGCCAAGCCATGAAAGTGGCTCCGGATATCCCCAGTGTTCATGCTTTGTCTGCCTACTATTCAATTTATAGGGGAGACTGGAAGGGGGGAGTTGCAATTATGAAGCAGTTTGTCGAGGCACATCCCAATAATCCCAGTAGTTGGTATGTCTATGCTCGTATTTTGTTATACACAGGAAACTTTTTGCCGGCTGTAGAATCACTCTATCAAGCTCGTCATCTTTATCCTCATGATTTTGAAATATATCGATCGCTCTTTGCACTCTTACCTTTGGTAGAAAGACAGGATCAGTTAAAACCTCTTGCTGGGGAAATGCTCGATCGCTTTCCTGACCGTTGGAGTAGTTGGGCGATCGCCGGAAATTATTATGTGGAGCATCTTGGTTTATTCGAGCGAGGAGTAGAACTCTCTGCCCGAGGCATTAAGTTACAGCCTAATCTTGCAGATGCCTGGTTTCAGCACGGTCGGGCTTTGTTGCTAAGTGGGGATTATGCTGATGCGATCGCAACTTTAGAGCAAGGATGGGAGAAATTGCCTGAATCTGAGGGGACTCCGCAATCTATTCCCGCTGCGATGTGGCTGGGTAAAAGTTATCGCATTCTAGAAGATGAAAGAAACAGCCAACACTGGTGGGGCACTGCTGACTATCATGCTCAAAAACTGACTGAGTTTAATCCTAGTTTGGGAAACTATTGGCGGGGAAAAGCTCTGCAAGCCTTAGGTCAGAAGAAACGAGCGGCAGAACTATTCCAGAAGGCTCTAGAGCAACAATTACCTTATCCAGCTCGGCAGGAAATTCAGTAATTTTTGATTATCACAAGCATATTTAAAAGTTCAATAACCAAGGAGAAAGCAAACATGGATCCTACTCAAGAGGTAAAAAATCAAGTTACATCTGCTCGTACTCAGATCTGGCAACAGATTGAATCTGCGCGACAATACTTGAGGGAAGCACAACAGGATGTGCATCAATTCGTTGCACAACAGAGGGCAAAGGCGAAAACTCAACAAACAAGTCAAGTTGTGGAAGCAGCAAGACAAGAAGCCTCAGCTAAGGTCGCTTCTCAGCTTCAGACTACTGGGAGCAAATCAGAAACTCAAGCTAAGTTAAACGAATTGGTAGCGAGGATTCAAAATCAAGGATATACCAGTCAACAGCAAGTACAGCAGCAAATACCCGATGGAACCGAGGCTGCTGGTGAAATTTTTAATCAAGTGACCCAATTGTTTGATGCACTCTCTTATGACCCTGTTAACCAGCCTGTGAACTCAAATCCCAATGTCTCGCAAAAAGACAAATCATCATCATGACTCTAAAAATTTATGATTAGTAGGAGGACTGCTCTATGCGTGTAGCAGCATTGTTTAATCACTGGCCTTTGCTTTCCATTCTTGAGCCATTAATTCAACGAGGTTGGCTTGTCGGTCTAGCGACTGAGACTGGAGATAATGAGCTTGTAGTGGGGATGCAACGTATTGCACAAGATTTCCACCTGGCTTATACAGCCTTAACCAAGGCAACCCTATCCAGGCAATTAAAAGATTGGATTTGGGAGTCGAAGCCTGATGTGGTTTTGGTTTCGGTTTTGTCTAGTAAGATTCCCGCTTCTTTACTGACAATTCCACGCTACGGCTTCTTTAACATTCATTATGGTCTCTTACCTCACTATCGAGGACCTGATACTGTTTTCTGGCCAATTCGTAATCAAGACTCTGTGGGGGGATTTACCATCCATAAGATGGATGCCGACTGGGATACTGGGGCGATCGCCCATCTGCACCCTGTCCCAATTCAGCCAGAAGATACCCACGGGCTTTTTACCCATAAACTGGCTCAGCATATTCCTCAAGCAGCCCTGCAATTTTTGGACAATCTGGCGGAAAAAGGTGATGCTTTGCCTTTATTGGAGCAGGATCTGAGTCAGGCTCGATATTGGTCAACGCCGCGCTTTGGGGACTTGTGTATTGACTGGTCTCAACAATCAGCTTCTGAAATCCACTCCCTGGTGCGGGCTTGTAATCCCAGATATGGAGGGGCGATCGCGTTTTTGCGTGGGGTTCCCTTACATGTGCTGCAAGCTAGTATGGTGGAGCTTAAATCTGCACCGGCGAGGGAACCGGGAGAGATTGTAGGGGCTAGTCCTGAAGCCGGGGTTGTAGTCTGTTGCCAAGAGCAAGCGTTCTTAAGGCTAGATGCGGTGCAGGTTCAGGAGGGATGGTATACAGGGAATAAACTTCCTGCTCTCTGTGGTATTCAAGTGGGAGAAAAGCTCTCGATTCCTGAAATGTTTCAGGCTGCAATGTCGTCTACGCTAGGAAAATCTAAAAAATTCACAGCGGCTGGGTTAGATCGTCTTAATAGTAAAGATATTAATGTGGGTGTGGGTATGCGGTAAGTAGGTCTGCACTGTCATCAAAGAAATAAATAGGTTTAGTAACGGTTCAATTGTTAATCTGGAGTGGAGAGGGACTCATGGAAGCAGGTTCAAGTTATGTCTACAGTATTGGTACTGTTGATTCGAGGTTTCCCAGTATTGGGGTTGAGAAGGAATATATTCAGGCTCGTGCTGCAATACCAACGGACGATTTGGCAAATCTCACGGAACGGCAGGTTAAGTACAAAGTGCTGACCTATGCAGTCGGATATAACATCAAACTTGATGAGCTGCATACAACTGATAACCAAGGACGCTCAGTTGTTATTACAGCGGATCAAAATGCTGAAATTGTTCGCTATCCCAACCGCTATCTAGCTAGGGATATGTGTTGGGTATTTTCGGTGGAAAATATTGATACCTACATTCTTATTCCTCGCAGTGAGGATGAGTTAACCCAGCTCATTGAAATGCTGAATGAACCAACAGCCGTTCCACCTGTGGATGTTGACGTGGTGATTGGTTCACTGGGTTCTATTGCACCGCCTTCTTTTTGTAATTGTTTGGAATTACCTATTGTTCAGATTAACAACACCTACAGTTTTGTGGTAGAGCAGTTCATCGATCAGTTATGGGAGCAATATCAACAGGAACGCCAGAGCACTCCTTCACAAACCCCAGCCATCTCCGAGACCGATTTTAAGAGTGCGGCAAATAATCTATTTGTTCGGATGATGCAGCTAGCTGACAATGTTGGTAATCTGGATGAACATCGGGCTGTTAATTATTTGGCATTACGGTCTCAGCAAATTTACATTAATACCGCTGAACTTTCCCAGGATTCAAAACGGTTGCTGAAGATTACGGTTAAGCCTTCTGCCCTCACGGAAAATAGCTCTCGCTCGGTGATGGAAGTTATCTTCACTTACGCAACGCCCAGCGATAGTCGCGATGTTTATTACATAGTTGTGGATGTGAGTGGGATGTATCCTTTCTTGGTTAAAAACTGGCAGCCGTACTATGAGCAGATTTGATTTTGCTTTGGTTCATAAGGGAGGAAATAAGCATGAGGTGGACCGAGAAGAAAGCCCATCAAAGTGTTTGCTCAGCACTGAATTACTACTACGATTTTAGTTCGGCTAGCTCATCAACCCTAGTAGCAGCTGTGGAGAAGAAAACACAACTGGAGGACCGAATTGAGTTCCGAAAAAAATGAAGGCAAAAACATTCGGTACAAGGCTTTCAGCAGTAAAGCCAGAGACTGAGAGATATAATGGTGCGATCGCTAATACCATATATAGCGCTCGCGCGGCGCCAGGATGGGCGAGACCATGCCGAGCATGGCCTAGCCAAATCGCGACTACGAAGCGTGACTCTCAAACGATAAGACCACAAAGGCGGAGTATGAATAGATAAAGCTCAAAGTCTCAAGGACCCAAAAAATCCCAATACCAAGAAATATAAACTCACATTATTCTTTGTAAAAACCCAACACGAAGGAGGCGAAATGTCGGTTATAGTGACTTATATAGTAGTTTGGCCGAAAATAAACCCATTAGTCGATGTTAATCTTCAAGCACCATAATACAGCCGATCAAATTGGAGAATCACCATGAAATTTCCCTTTATGACAGCACAATCTAGCTTAGGTCCTACCAGTCAGCAATATGTAGTAAAAACGACGACGGCGAAATCTGAAGCTGGCTACATGCATTTAGCTGCCCAGCCCATACAGATTGTAAAAAAGGTGGTTGGTCAGGGAGCGGCATATTTTGCTAAAACGGGAACACGACATGAAATCAGCTCAGGGAAGTTAACGTTATGTTCATTTGCAACAGTGCGCATAACAAGCAAACAAGGTGTAATTAAAGGGTATATGTTCGTTCATCATGGTCAAGGACCGCAAGAGTCGCTAACAAATAAGATCAACCAAGAGTTCCAAAACAACAACATAGACCCCAATCAAACAGTGAATACATTAGTATCAATGCAAACGGCCCCTTCAACCGAACACATGTGGTCCAAGGAGAAAAACCCATTGAAAGCGGTTGAGACGGCTGTGCCGCGAGATACAGATCTCGAATTACGGGAAATATTAGCCAATGTGAACGTAGAGAACGCCGCATATGGATCGAGCTGTAATGTCAAAGCGGAAATAGCCCAAGGGAAAGGAACAGTTGTAGAGGTCGCCAGCAACGGCGAGGCGAATACGAGCGGCGCCGCAAAAAGCTGTTGCATCCTATAAAAATCGGAAGGAAAGCTCAACTACCGAGAAGAACGTACGGCGGACCGAAGGAGAAAGGGAGAGCCAGAGGGCACGAGGCATTGAGAAAGGGGAGGGCACCACCAGGCAAGGGAAGACGAAGAGAACAGACCGAGAAAGTAGTCACCACGGAGGCGCTTCCAAGGGCCGAGGGGGAAAATCACATCCCCAAAAAGACCGAGGGCCGAAACAGTAATGACCAGCCCAAAATCCAGACGATCTTGGCATCGGGCCACCCGCCGGCATCAAAATCACACCACTTGATCGAGATTCTAACTGGGGAAATACCTCGCGGATTGATGCTCAATCAACTGATGATAGAACTTATCTTCTGACGGCCTGTGCGCGATCGCACTCAAAAACCCATCCACCCCAGACCTCACCCATTGCCACCAGCGTTTAAGGTAAGCCTCAATGCGTTGCTCCTCCAATGCACCTTGCTCATAAAGCCGAGACACCTTATCCAACATCCGTTCCACCGTCTTTTGAGCAATACTCAACCCTGACGGTGAAAACCAATAACCGAGGAAATTAAACCCTCGCGCTATCCTACCGATAAACGTCTTATCCGGGTGCTTCTCCACCTGCAACTGGGCCATCACCTCTTTAAAAATTCAAAATTCAAAATTAGAAATTCAAAAATTTCCTTTTTTTTTAATTGGCATTTCGTTTTGTTTTGACAACGATC
>JAAUYH010203525.1_pt1 | contig 13155 bp, 12 predicted proteins | sample 7278061 | NCBI WGS metagenome assembly JAAUYH01 (sample SAMN14350203, study PRJNA611818) | marine sediment metagenome | isolation source: surface marine sediment (0.6m) | place: French Polynesia: Moorea | collected 2018-08
CCATTGATATCCACATCGTCCCCCCAGCGGTTGCCCCCCCACAATCGACCAGACGAGTGGTGAAAACACCGTCATCGCCACTGTCTCGAGGATTCACCGCGTCCTTCGGTTTGAGACAGGGGTGAAAGGAGGTGCTGTATGCCATTGGGTTTAGTTGATCTCTCTATTATCACTGACTGTCTCGTCGACTTACTGGACGGATACCGAAATGATCCAGCTGACTTTAAGGCGACCGGAGAGCCACCGGATGAAATTCGTAATGGTTCTGGGTGTCAGCTGAGTCTATATCTGTTTCACGTCTCCCCAAATAAGTTTCAACTCAATTCGCCAGTCACAGGTCCCTGGGCAGATCCGGCGAGAACAAAAACTCGCGTTCCCCGTATCCCTTATCAACCGCTCAGTCTAGACCTGTACTATTTACTGACGTCTTACGTCTCAGGGCCGGGGAGCTACGCTCAAGAACAAAAGGCGATGGGCATTGCCTTGAAATGTTTCCATGAAAACCCGATCGTTAAATTCCCTTTAGACCCTTCAGGCGGTGGAGACCAAGGCGAATTTTGCTTGACCATGGAAGTGGAAAGTGCGGATGAAATCGGACGGCTGTGGCAAGCGATTACCTCTTCTTTGCGGCTTTCGGTAATCTACAAAGCCAGTGTGATTTTCATCGAACCTGAACCTCCGGATGAACCGACGCCGCAACCACCCGAGACAATTAACCTGGCTTTCAGCCCCACTAACCTACCGTTTGCAACGGCAGGGCAGGTGATCTGCACGTACATTCGGGTTGACTATAGGGGGCCTGATGAAGCTCCTTTACAGCCTGACCCTCGTAGTTTTGAGTTGATGCCGGCGGTGGTAGCTCCCGCACAACGCTTTCAGCTATATGGAGCGGGTCTAAATCAGAGCAGTTCCGACCACATCTACCTGGTGTTTCCCGATGGTACGGAGCAAGATGTGACCGATTGGGCTGCTCATCAGACGGCAGCAAAGTTTACGTTAGATTTACCCACTGTCGGCATTCCCCCGGCAGGAGTCTATCAGTTACGGGTGGGCAATGGGGTTGTTATGGGTGATGATGCCAATGCTATTCGCTCTAACGCCACTCCCTTCAGCATTGCAGCCTGGGTTGATCCGGCGCCAGGGCCACTCCTGAGTCCGGTCGGGGGAACTTATACCGTGAATGGAATTGGCTTTGCGTCGGGGGCGCTGGAAGTGCTCTTGGAGACGGCGCCCCTCAGCCAAGATGCAGCGGTAGGGCCAGGGCAGTTTGATGTGAATGAGGATGGTACGTCTATCCAGTTTCAACTCCCAGACGATCTGCCCAATGGGCGTTATGGCGTGCGGGTTCGGGTTAACGGGGTGGAATCTCCGCCAGCAAAGTGGGTGGTGAAAGGGCCATGATTACCGCTACGACTAGTGACAACCTGGGCGCAACAGGGCTAGAGTTTCTAACCCGCGTGCGCTTGAGGGCGCAGCGGCGAGTCCTCTGGATGCAGGCCCTCTGGTCTAACAATGGGATAGACTCTGACCAAGGATGGGTGATCACTCCAGACGAGGTCAACCGCATTCTGACCGACCCGCAGGCCATGGCAGAGGCGGAAGCGGCTTTTTATGAAACGGATCCCAGTGCGCAGCAACTCAGTCAGGCGATTCAGGCGGTAGAGGAGAAAACGATTTGGGATACACGCTGGCAGCAGTTATGGCAAGTATTTGAGTTATCAACGGTAGAACGGGATCTGTTATCGCTGGCGGTGGCCGTGGAAGTTGATCCGTTTCTCAGTCGGGTGTATGGCTATCTTCACGATGACGCCACGATGGGGTATGCAACGCCCTGGCTGGCAGCCACACTGTTCCAGTGGACGGATCAGAGCTATCTAGGGGCAGATTCAGCCATAGTCCGCTGGCAGTTAGCCTATCCCAAGGAAAAAAATCCCCAGCCCTGGTCCTGGACGGCGGCCTGGGGAGCAGATCCCTTCATTGCCGCCTGGCTGGTACGGGGACAGCGCCTCGACCCTGCATTGGGCAGCGCCGTTCGGTGGATTGCGGCAACCGCCACTCCCCCTCCGCTCTGTCTCTATTCAGAGCAGTTAGCGGCAATGCAGACCTTTGTCCAGGCCATGGGCTACGAGGCTGGATTGGATAATGCTGATCGCCCGCCCTGCATCCCCGTTGAGCTGGAATTGGTGGGACCGGTCGGCGCTGGCAAACGGACGCTCGTCACCCAGTTTTGTGCGGCTCTAGGTGTGGATCTGATTGCCGTGGATGCCAGCTTATTGGTGTCCACAGAGGTTCCTGCGTCACTGGCCAGCGAACGGCTGATGCGCACCATCCGGTTGGCGCAGTTGACTGGTGCGGTGCTCTACTGGCAGGGGATGGAGGAGACTAGCCCTAAGCTGTGGCGAGGAATCCAGGAGACCTGCCCTCTGATGATATTTGGCGCCGCCACTCCTCTCGAACCGCACCATAGTGGCGGCATCCGCCAAGTCGTGACCCTGCCAACCTTGACCCATTACCAGCGGATTGAGTTGTGGAAAACTTTAACAGACTTTGTGCCGGTGCCTGACCCGGTGGTGAACTGGGTATTGACTCCGGCAGAGATTGTGGCCGCCGCACAGGTTACCCCTGCCGGGATAGAGGCTGTGGTCGAGGCCTGTCGGCAGCAACTGCATCGAGGGGCCAATGAGCTATTTGCGCCATTGGTGTGTCCTTACACCAAACAGGATATTGTGTTGTCGGATGCGCTGCGGCAGCACCTGGATGAACTGGAGCAGCAAGCCCGGCTGCGCTGGTCGGTGTATGAGGAGTGGGGATTCGAGCGGCTGTGCCCGATGGGACGGGGAATTACAGCCTTGTTTGCCGGCCCCAGTGGCACGGGGAAGACAATGGCGGCGCAGGTGTTAGCGCGATCCCTGGGTATGGAATTGTATCGAGTGGATCTCTCAGGGGTGGTGAATAAATACATTGGGGAGACGGAGAAGCGGCTGAAGCGGGTATTTGACGCCTGCGAGCGGGCGAATGTGGTGTTGTTTTTTGATGAAGCGGATGCGTTATTTGGGCAGCGGACCCAGGTGAAGGACGCCCATGATCGCTTTGCCAATATTGAGATTGACTATCTGCTGCAGCGGATGGAGCAGTTTGATGGGCTGGCGATTCTGGCGACGAATCGGAAGGGGGATCTGGACCAGGCGTTTTTGCGACGGATTCGTTTCATTGTGGATTTTGTTCAGCCTGGACCGGCGGAGCGGTTGAAGATTTGGAGGCTGGCCCTGCCGGAGTACAGTCCGTCGGGTGTACCGCTGCTGGAGGAGATTAACTGGTCGTTTTTGGCTGAACGGCTGAATATGACGGGGGCGGATATCAAGGCGGCGGCGTTGGGGGCGGCGTTTTTGGCGCGGGCTGCCGGGACGCGCATTACCATGCCTCAGATCTTGCATGCGGCGCAGCGAGAGATGACGAAGCATGGGGTGGTGTTAAGGTCGCACGATTGGCAGGGAAGGCAGGGAAGTCATCGTCAGGCGTAAAGGGGATTTGAGGTTAAGGCGAGAGGTGAGGACATGTTGCATGCGCCAACCAGTGAGAATAAAACCGGGACTGAGTCCAGCAGAACTCAGCAGGCTAAGCCAGAGAGAGAACGGGAACAGCAGGTGCATCCGTTTGGTTTAGGGTGGCGGCCTGCGAGGCAAGGTGTGATGGGGGGTGGGGAAGCGGTTGAGACGTCGTTTGATTGGCATCGGGGGCAGTTGGCCAAGATGCAGCAAACGTTGGGTAACCAGGCGGTTTTGCGGATGATGGGAAGATCGCAGCCAGCGGCTTTACCGATTCAAACCAAATTGACCATAAGTCAACCCGGAGATAAGTATGAACAGGAAGCGGATCGCATTGCTGACCAGGTGATGCGGATGCCGGAACCCAAGGTTCAACGAGTCTGTGCCGAATGTGAGGAGAAACTGCAACGGCAGCCGATGGAAGAAGAGGAGGAAGAGGAAGAAACGTTACAAACCAAGCCGTTAGCGGCGCAAATCACACCCTTGGTGCAAAGGCAGACTGAACCGATGGAGGAGGAAGAAGAAGAGCTGCTTCAACCTAAAATCATTTCGGGGAAATCTCCTACGGTATCCTCTAGCCTCCGAAATCGGATTACCGCTTTACAGGGGGGCGGTCAGCCATTGCCTCAGACAGAACGGGCTTTCTTTGAACCTCGGTTTGGTACTAATTTTTCCCAAGTGCGGATTCATGCAGATAGTCAAGCGACTGAAACGGCTCGAGTCGTCAAGGCCCGTGCTTTTACAGTGGGTCAGAATATTGTCTTTGGGGCAGGGCAATACCAACCGAGTGCGTCTGAGGGAAGGCATTTGTTAGCCCATGAGTTGACCCATGTGATCCAACAAAAAGGTAACGAGTATCAACGGGTTACTGAAGGGAACGAGTTGTTTATCCTGGAAAATTCTGGCAGTCCCTCCCTGATTCAAAGACGCATCTTGATTGGCAACCCAGCACCATTGCACGAGATAGCTCCTGATGAGCGACGACGACTGCTTGCTCCAGGTTCGTCGCACCGTGACGTCCAGATCATTCGACGACATCGCTTTGGTCTCGCTAGGAGAATCATTGACGATATGGTTCAAACAAGCAACGATCTCCGATTCTGGGATCTCTATCAATTGCAATCTGAGCTAATCAAGCGACTGACTACTAGCGTTGTCATGCGAGCAACGCAACAACATGGAGCCGAATGGCCAGCCTTCGGCTATCCGCATCGTGGCGCATGCGAGAACTATGGTCCACGGGTCAACTTCGCCGCCAAAGACTACTGGGATCCTGAAGTCCCGGACTGTTGTGAAACAGTGAGGGCCATTGAAGGCTACAACCGTCGCACTCCCCATACCGCATCCCACCCCAGTGATCCTTCTGGCAACTATGTTTTTAGACTCAAGCCTACCCATAGAAACCAAGGCTATCAGGCATTGATGGCACTGTTTGTACGACAACCCGGCGTATTAAGGCGGCGTAACAGGACGCTCATTCACTGTGACTATCTAGCATCTCTGATTCAGTACCGATCATTCGCAGCTGCACTGGGGGAACGAGAATTCAATCGGCGAGTTAGTACGCTACGGGATCCTAGTGACCCCTCAAGGGGCTACATCATTCCGCTCGAACTGAGATGGAATGGCTATATGGATCTGGGCGAGGGCGAGGGACGTCCATCTCCAGGGCATCTGCAGTCCCGACATTTGCAACGAATCACCCCACCTACTCGTGATGATCTAGTGATTGGCGACCACGTCATCTTTTATAATCACATTCTCTACGATTTATTGCGAAGAATTGCCGGTGGTCCGGGAGTTTGGAGGCTGGAAAATGCAATCCTGGTCGACCGACAGGAGGGAGAAGATTTTTTTCAGGGGCACGGATCAGGCCGACACAGTGAAAGGGGCATGAACCTTGAAATGAGGAGATATTTCAATAGCATTGTTTCTCGAGCCCTTACGGAATTGAGGCGTACCCACCCGCCATCGATAGTAGGGCGATTAACCACTTTAGGTGTACTCCGACGGGATACTACGACTGGAGATTATTACATCGTCAGCGCTACAGAACGACACATTTGTCCATATCCCCCCTGCGATCCTTGGCAAAGGTACTGGCTACCGAGAGGATTAAACTGGCACATTCATATACTAACGAGTAGTGAACTAAACGAAGTCCCAGGTTTGTATAGACCAGGTTCGCTTTCGATAGTTGGAGGCAGGCCAGTATATGACGACGCAACAAGACAATTAAATTCGGTATGGCGTCCTGTTGAGTCGACTTAATTGGGCAAACGAATCACCGATACTATCCAAAGTGAAAGGCTATGCTACACGCTCCTACCAACGATCGCAACACCAAAGCTGAGGCAAGTTCCAGAACGATGAAAAACTTGTCTGAGTGGGAACAGCCGACGTATCCAGGAGGGATGGAATCGCATCAATCCCTCTTACACCAGCGACAGGCAAATTTAGCTACTTTGCAAAAGACGTATGGCAATCAGACTGTTTTGCGGATGATGGGGCAATATCAGAAAGCAATTTCCCTGACGCAAACCAAGCTAACCATGAGTCAACCAGGGGATGGGTATGAGCAGGAAGCCGATCGTATTGCTGACCAGGTGACGCGAATGCCAGAGTCCGCCGTTGAACGTCAGATTGCCCCCCAAGAAGAGGAAAAACAAGAAGAAGAGGAAGGTTCCATCCAGACTAAGCCAACAGCTCATTCCATATCGAGCAGAGACCAAGCAGCCCCTGTTCCCTCTATTGTTCATGAGGTATTGCGATCACCCGGACACCCGCTGGATTCAGATACCCGTTGCTTTATGGAGCCGCGCTTTGGGTATGGCTTCAGCCGGGTGCGTCTGCATTCGGATTCCAAAGCAGCAGAGTCAGCGCAATCAATCAATGCATTAGCTTATACCGTTGGACATGACATCGTATTTGCGGCGGGTCAATATATGCCCCACTTTACAAAAGGACAGCAGTTGCTTGCTCATGAATTGACCCATGTCTTGCAGCAGCAAGGTCAGCAATTTCAAATGTTGGAGCGATCGCAGAAAATTGCTTCACCCATTCAAACCAAGTTAACAGTCAGTCAACCAGGGGATAAGTATGGACAGGAAGCTGAGCGTATTGCTGATAGGGTAATGCGAATGACTGAACCCAGAATTCAGCGAGTCTTTCCCGAATGCGAAGAAGAACCGCAACATACAGGCATTGAGGGGGAAGAGCCAAGATGGGCAGAACCACGACCGCGCTTTTTTGGATGTCGTAGAATGGGACCTCTGCCATACCGAGAGTCAGCCGAATTAGCAGAAAGAACAATGCCTCCGCCTACTCCGGCCGAAAGCATGGCTCGCGAACTGAGAAGCCTTCAAAGTGGTAACGGGTGGCACATGCGATTACCCCGCTCAGACATCGCAGGGCCAATAGAGATTCAACCAGGGCAACCTCGAACGCGCACTGACCCCGGCACGCCGCCCACGTTTACTAGCGGCTATCCTCGACAACCCAGTCTAGTACCTATCTCTAGCAATTCCGTCCTGTCAGATGCGCGTGATCTTCTCCTGGCACAGATTCGGCGAGAACTGAACAACTTGGAAATTCCAACTCAGTACAGGAGGACTATCGAGGCAGGTGATCAAACTGTTGAACGCAGTGCATTGCCCGTTCACTTTCGAAGCGATCGCGGTTTTGTCTATAGGACAAGTACATGGGCGGAACAGGGAGAATATACACGCTTTGTGGGCGCACATCACCCTGCCGCAGAACGACACGAGCAATTCGAGCGCTCAGCCACCCTTCAGACGATTGGCTATGATAACCCCAGTCCACGTATCGAAGGCTTTTGGTCGATATTCCATTGGGTCCTTGGTCACGAGGGAGACACTCCTGCGATTAACGCTTGGGACGACCAGATGGTGACGATTGGTCCTGGTTTTTCTGCTCATGCAAGGCGAGCAGGGGCGGTATATCGACGCATGCCCCAGGAATTCCACCAGCAGCTTTACAGATATGGGATATATGTAGAAGAAGACAATTCCTTCACTGTGCTCGACTTGCGGAGAGGTGTGGTGGAAACAGGTGACAGGGCGCTTCGCCTTCTTCAGACGGACGAACGAAGGCTCGGAATGCTAATCCGCGCTGCTATGGCGCGCTACGAAGTCGGTCCAAGAGGCAACCGTCGCTCGCAGCGCGCGTGGATGATGCGCGCTCAATTCGAGCAGTTCATGGAGAGAAATCGGCAAGTGCCACCTGCTGTACTCCGATGGCACCCACGTGGGCGCGTCATCTTTCCCTTTATCCTCATGCATTGGGCGGGATGTTTAAATTGGCGAAGTATCGCCTCAAGAGGACCATCTCCAACCAATATAGCCAACTATGCGCTCGAGAGGATTCAACAGGTAAGACCCCAGTGGCGAAGAGAAACAATAATAATGAGAATCAATGATTTGGCTAGAGATGCAGGGGTGGGGCAAGTCCTGCGATAGTGAGATCGCCGCCTTTATAGGTTGGTTCAAAGCATAAGACCCAACGAACCCTAAAGCCCAATTCAGCTAAAGAATTACCGATACTATCGAAAGGAAAAAGCCATGCTACACGCTCCCACCAACAATCGCAAAACCAAAGCTGAGACAAGTTCCAAAACTATGAAAAACTTGTCTCAGGGAAAACAACCGACACATTTACCAGGAGGGATGCAATCACGCCAATCTCACCCAATACAACAACGGGATAATTTAGCTGCTTTGCAAAACACTTATGGCAATCAGGCTGTTTTGGGAATGTTGAGGCGATCGCAGAAAGTTGCTTCCCCGATTCAAACCAAACTAACAGTGAGTCAACCCGGAGATGAGTATGAGCAGGAAGCCGATCGCATTGCTGACCGGGTGATGCGGATGCCTGAACTCAAGGTTCAGCGAGTCTGTCCCGAATGCGAAGAAGAACTGCAACGGCAACCGATAGAAGAAGAGGAGGAAGAGGAAGAAACGTTACAAGCTAAGCCGTTAGCTGAGCAAATCACGCCCTTAGTTCAAAGACAGGTTGAACCGATAGAAGACAAGGAAGAAGAACAGATGGTTCAAACTAAAACCGCTTCGGGTCAACCCCATACTGTAACCTCCAGCTTACAAAATCGGATTACAGCTTTACAGGGAGGGGGGCAACCTTTGCCTAAGTCAGAACGCGCCTTCTTTGAACCTCGCTTTGGTATTGATTTTTCCCAAGTGCGAGTTCATGTAGATAGTCAGGCGGCTGAGATAGCTAGTACAGTCAATGCCCGTGCCTTTACACTGGGGGGGGGATTGTATTTGGGGCTGGGCAATATCAACCGAGTACGTCTGAGGGACGGCGTTTGTTGACTCATGAGTTGACGCACGTTGTACAGCAGAACCATTTTCAGTCGCCTGATCGATATTCTGTTGGCATAGATAACGGGCGAAAATTTCTTGCATCACCAGAGAGTCAAGTCTCAGGCGCTCTCATGCAGAGAACATGTGGACCATTCACCGTGGGGCAGAGGATCGATACCGCAGATTGTGGCTATTTCTCTGCATGGGCCATACGCTCTTATCTGTCTGATTTGCAGTTTACTGAAGAAAACGTCCTTAGCTCCCGAGACGCTTTTATAGACCAGAGAGACGATTTAAACCCTAGTAACTATTTCTTATCGGTTGAGACTCTGGTAGATTTTCTTTCTTCCATTGGATTAACAGATTATAACTTCTACGAACATCGTGATTTGCCTCCCCGTTACCTCCGCAGTCCTAACAGTTTTAGACATCGTATTTTACGGGCTTTAAGTCGAGGAGGTAGTGTGATTTTACTTTTGGGGGGAACAGGTAGCACTAGCGGCCATTACATAGCAGTCTTGGGGAGTAGAAACAGTGGACAAGAATTATGCGCCTACGATCCGTTGCTTCCTAATAGGAGCGGTTGGTTCAATGCAACTGACTTTGCAAATACTTTTTGCAATTCATGTACTTATCTAATTCAGAAGTAATCTTCAAAACCCTTGCCTAGACTGGACTCTTTATTTTTCAGCAAGCCCTAATTCAGTGCGATCGCTGCTCTTTTAGGTTAGCACGAAGCATGAGACCCAACAAATCACTTAACCTCCACAACGCGATCGCTTCAGAATCCAAAATTCACTCTTTATACAGAGGACGTTAAAAATTATGGTTCAACCTCTACCGCTAACACAATTACCCTACATGACCTCACGGAGAAGTTTGGGCTTAAATTGATTGAAGATGAGCAGTTTTTTCGAGAATGGCAAGATAATCTGACCAAAATCACTAACGCAGAAAAACAAAAATTGGACCGAGTTAAAGCCAGCTACTCTCATTTAGAAGTCCTACCCCTATTGGAAAACACTGTAAAAATGGGGGTGCTATCTCCATTCACAATCCGGGCAATGACTGGTACCAGGTTCTGCGTGTCTTAAAACGCTTAGCTCAATTAGGAAGTTACAACTCATCACAAGCGTCAATCGCCACCCCGCTAGCATGACACAATTAAACATTGATCGCCTCACCTTAAACCTTCCCGCCCTCTCCCAGAGCGATGGGCAACGACTGTCCAGACGAATTGCTGAGGGCCTTGCCAGCGGGGTGATCACAAGTGGCGCGGCCCGCCATGTACCCAACCTTCAGGTCACTATTCCAGCGGATGCCAATGCGGATGTGGACTGGCTGGCCGAGCAAATTGTGGCCGAAGTGCTGCGGCAGTTAAACCAAACCTTAGGGTAAAGGAGCGCTGATGGCTGGAAAATTCGTTAAAGGGGCGCTGGTGCAGTTCATGGAGACGTTCTTGGTTCCCCAGCCAAACGTGATCATTTTTCAGTACAACCCCGAAACCATGACCCACACCTGGAGCCAAGCGCAGGCGGCTAGACAAGGGTGGTCTGAACCGGAAGGCAGCAGTAATCCCTTGGCCGTTCGCGGATTACCGGGAGAATCCTTCTCCTTCTCCATTGCAGTGGATGCCAAGGACATGATCGCGGAGGGTACTCCGGTTGGCAAAAACATGGCCGCCACCAGCGGTGTTTATGCTCGGTTAGCCGCGCTGGAAATGTTGCTTTACCCGACAGCAGCCTTTGAAGGCGGGGGTTTAGAGGGGGCGGTTTCTACCGCCCCCACAGGGGGTGGGGGCGGTTTCCCCAGAGGCGGAACTGCCGGCGCAACGAAGCGGACTATTCCCGAATCCCAGGTGCCAACGGTCTTGTTTGTCTGGGGATCAGGGCGCATTGTGCCCGTGCGCGTTACCCAATTGAACATTACCGAAAAACTCTATGACGAATTTCTAAACCCCACCCACGCTGAAGCTCAACTAGGGTTACAGGTGCTCACCCCCGAAGAACTCCGATTTGTCACCGGGCCCCTCAGAGAGATTGCTAGAGGGGCATACACCTACTCCCAAAGCCTGCGTCAGGCTCTGGCGGCGGCCAATCTCGCCAACGCCCCCGAATCGATTATTGGCATGTTACCCGTTTAGATTTCTGGTTTCCAGGAGGCTGTCATGTTCTTCCCCGGTAGTCGCTACGAAAAAGCAGGCGTTTATCAGATCGCACGACCGGATGGGCCCCCCATCCCAGTCACTAAATTGCCCCTGCCCAGGCGTCGACCTCTGCTGGGCTATCACCGTCGTCTAGAAGGGCAACGGCTGGATCTGATTGCCGCTCGCTATCTCAAAGACGCCACCGCCTTCTGGCAATTGTGTGAGGCCAATAACGCCCTGGCGCCTGATGCCCTGGCCGCCCATGAGGTTATTGGCATCCCCACCCAGGAGCGTTGAACCATGGCTAGCATCTTCCAGCTACTCCTGAATGGGACAGCCGCCGATGATGACCTCTACACGGCGCTGTCCATGCTGGAGGTGGAAGAAAATGCGGATTTGCCGGGGGCAATTCAGCTGAATCTGGCCGTCAGTCGTTCTGAAGCAGCAGATCTGACCTGGGTTAATGACGATCGCCTGCAACCCTTCGCTAACCTGGCTGTTGTGGCCGCGCCCGAAGGCGAGTCCGATGAATGCATCTTTGATGGCTATGTCCTTAGCCACAAGCTACATCTGGAAACCGGCGTCACCAACGCCACCCTGCAAGTCTGGGGGCAGGATGCCTCCTGGCTGATGAACCTGGAAGAAAAAGCGCGGGAATGGGTCGATGTCACCGACGCCAGCGTCGCCAATACCCTGTTTGAGGAATACGGTATTACCCCGGCCTCCGAGAACGCCGAGGATGATTCCCCTTCTCACACCGAAGAGGGGCACAGCCTGATGCAGCGTAGTTCCGATATCCAGTTTCTCCGCAACCTGGCCCGTCGCAACGGCAAACTGTGTCGGGTCGCCTGTACCCGCCAGCCCGGCCAGCGCCTGGGTTACTTCGTCAAACCCCAACTAGAGGGAGATCCCATCATTACCCTGAGGCTGAATGATCCAAAAGTTTGGACCGTCAATGCCCTGGATTTCAATTGGGATGTCACTCGCCCCAGCGCTGTCAAAGCCAGTCAAGCCCTCTTCAACGACAGCAGTGAAGACGGCGTCAGCGCCGATACCAGCGATTCAGGGTTGGCAGCTCTGGATGAGCGGACGCTAGCGGATTTTGCCGATCGATCCATGACCGTTATGCTCACGGCTCCGGTAGACGATGCCGGAGAGCTGCGACTCCGCGCCCAGTCCTTGTTGCGAGAAGCCGGCTGGTTTGTCAGGTGTGAAGGGGAAGCCGATGTATCCCGGCTCAATGCCATCCTGCGGGTAGGAACGGTGGTGCAGATTGAAGGGGTGGGCAGTCTCAACTCTGGCAAATACTACGTCTGGACTGTGCGCCATACGATCACAGCCGAGTCCCACAGGATGAAATTTGTCCTGATGCGTAATGCCGTCGGTCCTCTCCCATCGAGTGGCAGCGGCGGTTTAGGAGGAGGGGGAGTGTGAGATGAATGACCAGGCTATTCTGGAAATTTTAGAGCGGGTGCGCAACCGCTTTTACGGCAAATATCGAGGCGCCGTGACCGAAGTGGATGCCGATACCCTGCGGATTAAAGCCAAAGTCCCCGCCGTATTGGGGGCGCAGACAACGGGTTGGTGCATGCCCTGTGTTCCCTATGCCGGAGCCGATGTGGGTTTTGCGTTTCTACCCGAAGTAGGGGCCGGGGTGTGGATCGAATTTGAAGGGGGCGATGTCTCCTATCCCATCTGGAGCGGCTGCTACTGGCGCACCGATGAGCTTCCCGCCGAGGCGACTCCCCAAGTCAAGGTGATGGTTACTGCCGCTGGCCACAAGCTGCTGTTGGATGACGACGCGGGCTCTATCACCATTACCGACAGTAATGACAACACTATCACCCTGGACTCCGCTGGCATCACCCTGGAGCGGGGGGGCAAAAAAATCGAGATCAGCGATGCCCAGGTCAACGTCAATGAAGGATCCCTGGAGGTGATGTAATGGCGCAATTGTTGAACACGGCCAGCGTTCTGCAGTGTCCCCATGGAGGTACAGTGAATGTGGTCACCACCAACACCCAGGCCAAAGCCGGGGGCGATTACCTGCTGCGGGCGTCGGATCTGTTTACCATCGTGGGCTGTCCTTTTTCCCTGGGAAGCACCCTCCACCCCTGCGTTCAGG
>JAAUYH010193858.1_pt1 | contig 13152 bp, 6 predicted proteins | sample 7278061 | NCBI WGS metagenome assembly JAAUYH01 (sample SAMN14350203, study PRJNA611818) | marine sediment metagenome | isolation source: surface marine sediment (0.6m) | place: French Polynesia: Moorea | collected 2018-08
CTACTCCGAAAAGCACAAAGCTACCAGCTGCAAACCAGACTTTTAGTTCGGTAATGGCTACTCCGAAAAGCACAAAGCTACCAGCTGCAAACCAGACTTTTAGTTCAGTAATGGCTACTCCGAAAAGCACCAAGCCAACAGCTTTTAAGCAGACCCTTAGTTCTGAAATGGCTACTCCAAAAACCACCAAATTAACAGCAGTTAATCAGACTTTTAGTTCAGTAACAGCTACTCCTAAAACCATGAAGCCAACAGCTGTTAGCCAGATTTTTAGTTCAGTAACTGTGACTCCAAAAAGCAAAGAGCCAACATCTCTTAACCATATATTCACTTCAGTATCAGCTACTCCTAAAAGTGTCAAGTCAAGTAGCCATGCAGTGACACCATCACCGACAATACCTACCCAATCCACACCGATACTGGGGCATCATACAATGCCTGCTGCTGAGTCTGGGATAAGTCCTATAGTCTGTGAGCCAGAAAATATAGGGCCTACAGAATCAATTGAGCATGTATCCCCAAACAAAACACATCGTGCAAAGTCATTGAATCTTACCTCATTTACATCTGAAGTAAAAGAAGGTCCTGAAGACATTGACATTTTTGATATGTGCGGTGTTCATGTACCATATGGTGTGAGAAATGACAGTCTCTATTTTTCATGTTTAGAATGTTTTTCAGCTGCAGGCATTGGTAAACACATATCCAGTCGAGGGTATGGTAAAATACTTGACATACTTTCAAAACAAATAAAGAAAAATGACACAGATATTTTTCTTTTGCATAGAAGAACAAGATGGATAAGAGATGATGCTTTGTTGTTAGTACTTGAAAACAAAGATCATTTTCCAAGGGCTCAGAAGAAAAAAGCCGTTGCAACTGAGGATATTAAAAAGTTACAGAGAAAACGGATGAAAGTACAATTAGATTCTGGGAAAATTAAACTCAGAAGAAAACTCGAAAACACATATCCTTGCAGTTCAAGTGTGGTAGAAGAGTCAATTCTTAATGACTCTGCACCTCCTTTGAGAAATGCAGTTGTTGATGTGCCAACAGACCCATTAATGAGTCCAAATATACCAAATCAGTCAGATGTTGAGATGCTTGCTTGTGACTCTGTAGTTGAGCTGCCTTCTGCTTCAGACTCTATGGCTAGGTTGCCTCCAGCTTGTGAAGCTGTGGTTGAGGTACCTCCTACTTGTAACTCTGAAGCTAAAGGACAACCTACTGATGACTCTGTGATATCGATGTGTGACTCAGTGATTGAGGTGCTTCCCACTAAGTCTTGTGAAGCACCTCCTAATTGTGACCCTGTGATACCTATGCGTGATTCTGTGGATGTGCAACCTCTCCATGACTCTGTGGATAGGATGCCCCCAGATGTTGAAATGACTGCAACTTGTGATTCAGTGGACAAAGGGCCAGCCACTTGTGACTCTGTGATATCAATGAGCAACTCAGTGACTGAGGTGATTCCCAAGGTTGAAGGTCCTCATGAGTCAGATGTTGAGACTGCTACTTGTAACTCTGTTCTATCTTTTACAGACATAACAGATACAGGTAAAATAGAGCTTTTGGGCAAAGATTTTGAGTATGCGAAAGTCAATAATAAAATGTTCTTGGATATTTATACCATATTTGGTGAGCTCGAGTTGTTAGATCGTGTACGTCAGAGAGGATACACTACAATTGATGGACATTTGAAAAAAGCTGGCTTTGATGTTAAGTCATGTTTCATTTTCAAATACCGTGAGAGAACACATGTGTGGCATTATGCACTTTTGAAAATAGTAGATGTTATGACTTGTGGTAATAAAGAGAAGAAAAAGAGAATTAAGGAAGATATCATCCTAGGGCTGGAAAAACTAGCAATGAAGTTAAACTCCAGTAAAACAAATGTGGGTGAATACAAACATATCACAAAAGGTAAATCATGCCTTGAAACATTTGTGTTAAAGAATTATGGGCAAGAGAAGCAAAAGTTTTTGTCTCAGTTGTCAAATATGATTGGGAAAAAAATGAACAGTGGTTTTGAGATAGATAAGCATGACATGTTATTCTTGTTGAATAAATGTAAACAAAAGATTGTAATTCCCTGTGTGCAGGAAGTCTATCGCAATATATTTCCAGTGACAGCTCAAGACACAATCAATTTAGCTGAGAATAACAAAGGTACAAGATTGATGGATGGATTCAGAAAATTGATACCAGGTATATTACCATCCCAGAAGCTAGAAAGAGATACCAAGAAAGAATATGTAAATAGCTTCAATAATTTTCTGTTGCCTCGTCGTACCTCAACTGGTTGGCGTATAGACCCATCACGTCTTGTGATTCTCTTTAGAATCAAATACCCATACTTAGGTAATGTGATTCACCTGAAGACAACTGGAGATGGCCGTGAATATGGTGGTAGACACAGCACTTTTATTTCACTGAATATATTAAATGATGAATTACTCTTAAATGATGTTTCGTATCAAAGTCCCAAGGAATTTTTTCCAGTTGCCTTGTTTTACGAAAGCGATTCTAGGGACAACCTAGAACAGAATTTGACAAAACCGAATTTTCTCAATGATTTCTTTAGTAAACTCAAATCATCAGAGTCACCAGAATATAAAGTATATTTGGCAGCAGATGAGATGTTTACTTTGAATGTCCTAGATGGGTCTGGTATTCTAAGCCCATTGTCTCAGACTGCATGGAATCTCTATTCATGTGTCGATATAGAACAGAAACGTGAGGTAGCCTCCAGTGGTAGACGAACAGACCTTCCTGTGCTCTTGAATCGTGATCACCCGGAAAATATCATGTCACATATTGAGCTAAATAATATTGTATTTTGTATATTACATGGACTCGCCCGATGTGTGGAAAAACTTCTAAATTTGGAAATCCAGAATATCATGTCGGAAAAAAGTAAATTAGCAGAGACATCCTCCATTGTGACTGGAGCTGATCTGATTCAGAATTTGGAAGCTAATGTAAATCTGAGAGGTGTCAAACAGTCAAACTTTAGAATTCATTTTGACAAGACAGGGAAGCCAGAGCCTGTATCTTTTAATAAAGACAGTGCTTATGCTATAATAAGTGAAGCACCAGCAGGACATGAAAACAGATTTCTACATATTCTTCATAATGTCTTACCAAATCGCAGAGTGACATGCACACTTAGAGCGAATATTGTAGACTTTCTAAAATTACCTGATGTTCTGACTGAGTTTAGCATTGTCAGTATGATATGGGAAAGTTTGCGCATTATGTTTGACATTTTAAAAACTGAACCTTCTAGTCCAGAAACACGTCTACGTGATGGAGCTCCCACTGGCTCACTTCACCCCAAAGATTATAAGTGGGGGTACTCAAATGAACAAATCGAATTATACAAGTTCCATGCAGAACGCTATTATCAGCTGTTTTGTATGCGCTATTCCTACAAAAATTTGACCCCGTATATGCTCAAATTCATAGATCTTGGTCCATATTTTATGAAAAATCTGGAAATTCCAATTTGCCGTTTCCAGGCTGAAGGATCAGAACATTTGAATTATGACCATAATTGTTATTATTACTCACACACAACTCGCCATGGAGGCAAGCACAAGGTCGACCCCCTGTTAGCCTTGTTTCATAACACATGGAGACGTTTCTGTTATGCTATAGAGTCTGGGAGCAAAGAGGGAGCAGCATCATTAAAATTGATATTATCGCACCATAATGCTGCTTGTGTAATCCAGAAATATTTCAGAGGGTTTCTCATCAGAAAAAGAATGAGTGAACTTGGCTCCTTCAAAGACCCTAAGTCTAGACAAGAACGTCTCCATAATTTTCACCTAGCTGCCTATCTGACTCGAACCTTAAATCACACAGTACCAGTCAAAAACCAGGTGACAACCGGTGTATTTGACAGTTTGACATTTGTTTTGGCTGGTTCTGTCACAAAGTATAAAAACAAAAGGTATACACATGCAGCAGTTGAAAAACTTATCATAGAAAATGGTGGTAAAGTGAAAAAGAAGATTCCTGGCAAACTCAAAGGAAGGTCAAATAAACAATACATTATCATGTTTGACCGTGCAGGCTCCAAAAGTAAAATCCCCAACCTCATTAAAGAGTCAATCAGTCGTGGGTACAGTGTCATTAAGTACCAGTATTTGTTTGATTGTCTTGAGGAAAAGTGCATCAAAACTATGTCGGAGTATACTGTGGACCTGGGATCATTACCCCAAAAATTGACAAGAGAACCATCACTGCAGAAACAACATTTCAATCGTGACAAAACAATGGTTTCATTAATTAAAAAGGCTAGAAAGAAAAAGAGATGTCTGCCACTGTATGAAAAGGATCAAAAATGTGCTAGGAATGTGGCAGTATACTATGCCATACATAAGCGTAAGGAACTTGTAGTTGAAAATGGCAAAATGTCATTTTCTGAGAATGCCAGTTGTTTAGCGAGGTTCATGAGACAGTGGAAAACGCTGCCATTAGTAGAAAAGGAAACCTATCAGCAAAGATATGCACAGTACAAAGAAAATATAAAACAGCATGCTGCAAGAGTGAACATGGTGAAATCATACAATTCTCTGTCAACAAGTTATGCTAGTATCTTGAGTGACCTTTCCACCACAAAGCAGTAAGCAAGTGATATTTTATTGTAACTGACCTATACTATTTCTGTACCATACATGTGCATTTGGTTTCTTAAAATGTGATATTTTTTTTTTTGAAATGACTGTTTTAACATTTCCACATTGTAGAATTATGGTTACAGAATAGTGCCATATAAGTACATGATCTCATGTAATGTTATTTATGATTATAAAATGTTTCATGTGAGCATAATATGAATATACTCACATATATTTAAAATACATTTTGAGCATGCACATGACTATATACTTATTGTGGTGCCATATTGATGCAATGATATTGGTGTATATCTGCAATGCCATATAACATGAATGATCATATCTTATTTTAATGTCTCATATACATTGTTTAGTAAAGCTCTCCATAACTACCTTGAAATTGAATTTTACACTGTATCATGTCAATATGATGCATTTTTTTAATGTACCTAAAAGAAGTTTTAGATCTGATCTTTTCAAGGTAGTTTCGACCCTTTGCATCTTAACTATGTTAATCAGTATGTTAATAAGCCTGGCCTTTATACACTCAGGGTCACCCAGAGATTCCTGCATATTAATAGCTTCACTGGGTATGCAAGCATTCATCAGATGGAAAGTGTCCTGACCACTTAAATGATATGTTAGACATGGTTAGAAGAAACACAAAATATAACATGTAGTGTGTCATTAAAAATAAAAGTATACCGCATTAGTTTAGTACATGTACCTGTGCCATAGTAAGTTCCCAGGGCCTTTACAGAATCGGTATTTTCATATTTAGCAGGAGATGAAATTTGTCATTATTATCATGATTGTATTAAAAATGGCACTTTTATGACAAAGTATTATTAATGTTAGTAATAATATGATTAGTAGTAAAAGGTCTACAGTAGATAAAGGTTATAGTAATTATGTAAATATAATAAGTGATAAAATGTATGATGAAGATGTCATGTACATCTAGGGAATTTGATGTATTACATACAATGAAATATTTTAGAATAGTGTAGTCCTTAGTTGATACAAAGTATACAGTATTGAGCCAAATTTTCCCTATACTACTAGTCTATTTGTATTAAGTGTAATTTCAGTTCAATTGTAAAATAATGATCAACATAATGTAATGTGTACACTTTGAGTATCAAGTTAGATATACAGTAAAATAAATTATTTATTTCCATATTTATGATAATATATTTAACAGTAAAATGAGCAAAACAGGGTCTGAGTCTAGTCTACTTGTATCACTGCTTGATGAAGTATAATTTCATTCAATGTGAAGTAAGTGATGATATGTTGACATAATGATGTAATGAATTATACAGGGTATTCAATATTGAGTAAAATCTATATATTTTATCTTATAATAGTATTTAGCACTGCATAATAGAGAAGTGATTGTATCCCAGTCATTTTCTTGAAGAAATACATTAAATATGTGACAACTGGTATTATGCAAAGAATGGCAATACAGAGACAATTGATGTATGTTTTATTTTTTATACAAAATGAAATAAAGTCTTTATAAACTTAAATTCAAAGTTTTTGTCCTTATTCATTAATTTAGAAGAAACACAGGGATAAATAGGAGAGTTTTAGGTCAGGCAGCCATTAAAGTAGTCCGGCAGGCAGGATGTTGGGGGTCCCAGTGGGGCCAGTGGGAGTTGGCTTGTTGACTTAAGGGATTAAAGCTGTGAGCCAGGACTGTCCAATGCAGGTTGAAAATTTTGCAATTGTCTTTCAATGAACTAACACGTAATGATTACGTGTTAGTTCATTGAGGGCTGGGACCGACACATTTGTGGCTGAAGTGACGGTCCAGAATCGTTTTTGGGGACGTTATGACAGCAGTCAACAGTCTGTTTACTTTTGATATTATCATTTTAATCCTAGCTGGCTGCTTATAGAAAATTTATGAAATGTTTATATCATCAAAGTTTACATTTCAGATTCATCAATAGTGGAAAAAAGTAATGCAATTTGGTGTTTCATTTTTTTTCCTAGGTGCAATATTAAGCAATTGGCTACCCTTTCGGAACATGTGTTTGTGTTTACCTGCCTTGTCCGGAAGTGCATGCTATGCCCAGTACGCATGTTTCTGTTCAGATCAATGCGCCCTTATTGAACTTTACTAAATTTCATTTTAAGAAAATATTTCATTCTCCAGAAGCAGACATGTTGTGTCTGTAGGCCCATACAGGTCTGTTTTTAAGGGAAACATGGAAAACATGGCAAAACATTTGATCGATGGCAGCCAAGGCCTGGGACTACTTTCTGCGGAGGCCACTGCACAGCAGGAAGTGAGGGGCTTTTGGCGCGAAAGTTGTTTGTTGTTGAGGCCAGATGAACGTGTGCTAGATTTCTCCAGTAAAAAGTTATGATGGCAAGCTTTGATGTGGGGCAGAGGATCCAGGCCGTGGACCAGAATGGACATTGGGTTGGTGGGCAGGTGGTAGAAGTATGCGATGAGGGAAAAGTAGTGGTAGCCTTCACAGGCTGGCCAGGTTATGATCGTGTTGTCGGCCCCCAGGAAATTAGGACGCCATTGCTGCCTGTGGAGCAGCAGATGAGAAGTAAGTGGGCAATTTTACTATCCTCCAGGTGTCTTAATCCTAGTATTTAGAAGGTTCTGTGGTGAACTAAAACCAGGTTTCATTTGTTACACTTTGAGTATTTTGTGTGCAAGTTGGTGAGGTCAAATGATGGCAATGTTTGTGGTACCGTTTGTGTTGAGACCCCAGGACCAGGTATCAGGTTTGTTAACGATAAACAAAGATAAATAAATAAATGCAATGGATTGCATCTCACAGAAAGGCTGGGGAAAGGGAGAGAAAGGAGAACTATTGGGGGCATGAAGATAGGGGAATGATGCTGAGGTTATGTTGTTGTTTTTGTTGTTGTTTTGTTTATGTTATTGGTTCTAAAGATAAGGTCCTATGGTGGGGGAGAGGGGTCAGTCCTTCTCCCTTTGTCTCCTTTTTCCCCCCTCCTCAGGCAGGGCTTGACATTAAGGCCTGCCCGCTTGCCCGGGGCAAGTAAATTTGTGATGGGGGCAAGTAGAAATTGTATCTTACTTGCCCCAAAAAGTGTAAAATTTTACCCCAAAAGTGTAAAATTTAACCTTTTTGTATGTATTTTGTGGTGAAAAGATACAATTGTGTGTCGATCAAATTCAGATTTTTTTCAAATTTCAGGCAAGTGTCTCAAAACCTTAATGTCAAGCCCTGTCCTGTGTCTCCCCTCCCCCCTCCCTCCATTCTCCCTCTCCCTTCTTGACCTCCTTTCTCCCTCCCTTTCTGACCTTCTCCTTTCCCTCCTCTCTCCCATGCTACAAAAAAAGAAACCCTTTCCATCCCTTAATTTTTATGTTGGACCTTTTTGTCAGTGATGAAAGTTTTATCATAATGAAATTGTGCTAAAAGTGACATTTCACTTTCATCACTGCCCCATGTTTACTATTAGATATTTAAGAATTGTTTTAAGAGTAAAGCCTTAAGAATATTGTATTAAAATGTGAGTGAATCTCTTGTGATATGAGAAGTCTGCTGTCAAGCTTTAACATGTTTAATAGATAGCATTATGGAACAATGTACAAAGTTTATCACCAACTTATTTGTTAAACCTCTGAAATGCAGGGTGTAAAATACATGTATATATGCCATAAACATGGATTCATTCATAGATGCCAAGATTCAAAACAACAAGATTCTTCAGCAGATGTAAACTCTATAATAAATACAATAAACATGGTTATACAATGTCATGTTATTTTTCTGTTTATATCATTTCAGATTCACCTGTGCTTGATGTGAAGAGAGGAGACAGAAGGAAGCCCACCCCCAAACAACTCAAACATATGCTGTCCCTGTGTGCAGGTGATCCTGTAAGGCTTGTGGGTTCTTCAGAGGAAGCATCTGTGATATATGTGGATAAATTCTCACAGCAGCTAACTGTTATGATGTCAGATGATCAACAACAGACAATCCCTGCTTGCTTGATAGAAATTAATATCAGTAAGTATACATGTGTAATTTCACCACAGGAATTTGAAACATAGAACTTAACCTTTACTCAAGTCTCCATTGGCTTCTATGGCATACTAAACTTGAATTGGTTTTGTAAGAAAAACATCCTTATGATCAAGCTTGTGTCTACAAATATAATATTATGATAATGAGTTGACTGACTAAATATAATAAAGACTGATGGAATGTAATATTATGGTACATCTCTTGCCTGCACCACAGGTCTTGTGTGTCAGGTCAGGGATAAGTATGCATACCTCTCACTTCCTAGAATACTGTACATGCTGGTTTCTGAAGTGTTTGTTTGTGGTGATTTACTGATTGTTGTAAAACATAATGATAGGGATTATGTATAATGCTACATACAGTTCAAGGACCCGACTGGTGAAACAAATTTAATAAGCGACTACTTATATGAAAATGTTTTTGCTGGACATGTATTGATTTGGGATCTTGATAATTTTTTTCAGTGGAAGAAGAATCTACTCCATCAAGACAGCCTTCTAAGAAACGACGCCGTTCTTGCTCACAGAAAGTAAGTATTTTTTGGTATTTACAAAGTGTTAATCAAGTTAGAGGAAATCAACTTTTGAAGCATGCAATGTTTGATAACTTTTATCGCATACTTCAATTGATACCTATATCTTGACCTTTGGATTTCATCATAAACACATTGCAGTGTATAAATAGTAACCAGTAAATAGTAAGTTAACCAAGGTTGTGAGGTATTACTTAACATGAATTATGTTTTTTCAGGGCAAGGACACTGATCAGACAGCAGGATCATCAAGCCTAGAGGTTGAGTCAACAGAGCCAGTGGCTACTACATCAACAGAGCCAGATATCCCTGCAGTGGTCCCTACACCCAGTGAGTGTGATAAGGAAGAAGCCTCAGCCTCAACTTTTATGATGGGGAATATTCAGTGTGGAAACCTGTACAAGGTTAGTTTTATGGAGAAATACTTTGTAACTTAATTACAGATGTAATGACATTTAACAACAAGTGATTTATTATGTACAATATCAGTATTTCATTTATCATTGATGTTTCTGACATCTTGGTAAAATATATCATTAGTAAGAGTTCCCTGTGAACTAAGTCATATCTTATTTTAAGATGCCATAATAGTGTTTAATATGGTAATTAAGCTCTGTGTTTTGTTGGTTTAGATCAAGGGCAGTGGTGCTATAGTGTGTGTCCGGGACTTGGATCTGTTCAAGAAGGAAGCTCAGTGCTGGTGGGTTCATCCTGATACCAACAAACTGGATCAGGAAATATTGGTCACATTACCAGCTTGTCGCCTAGAGCCAGCGGGACCTGTAAAACCTCCTCTTGCAGACAGGAAGCTCATGGAATCACTTCATAAAACAGCTTTAAAGGTTTGCATATTTTTGGTCACTTTTGGTTACTTTGCAGATAAAAATTTAGGTTTGTAATTTAAATAACAAAACATATTTTATGTTTGTTATCAATATTTTAAGATGCAGTATTTATGCTAAAATCAGAACAACTATAGCAGCAACTGTATAAGTCTGGTACATTTTACTGCTAAATGAATGAATTGTACATAGTGTACAAACTGTCATTGGACTTGGACTGAACAGAACTAGAAAATAATTTGTATTTTTAACTTTTGTCATTACAGAACACATTGTCAAACTCAGCAAGCAGTGTTGAGTTCAGGGCAGCATTTAGAGGACAACAGCTGGCTGGTGTCATCAGCAAGGAAATCACTTCTGCACTACGATCAAGTTCTTTCCTTAAAAGATCCTTCTGCTTGGGACCTTCAGCTCTAGAAGTGGACTTAGACCTGTTTGGCTTGGATGTGCCAAGATTGAAGTCTCAGCAGTACGCCATGAAGGACGGTAGCCTGTCCTCGTTGGACAAACTTCTTGGCGTCTGCTGGGATGTGCTGGAAATGCCTGATGGCATGCGGTATGTGACCAACATGGAGGTACACATACGAAAAGACTTTCTCCTTGCTGGGTCCGTTAGTGTGGCACTCTGCAGGGAACCAGTCCCTAAAGAGAATTATCGACAGTTCTTGGCCCAGCACACAGTTAACAGTGGTGTAGCTCACCAGAGTGAGGAGGAGCTAAGTGTATAATCTAAGTAATGTACCATAGTGGATTGGCTGTATGAAATATGAATATGTTTTCTCAGATATAGCTTCCTTGAAAATTACCAGATTTCTACATTGATGTTCACCATAACTTATTTATTTTATTTATTTGATTCAATTATCTGAGAAACCAACATCTTATTTTATGAAGCCTAACTGCTTTGTGTGAAATCATTGATTACATTTGCATGTTTAGTTGGTTAGTCAACACATTCTTTCAAAAGAAAATTGCCTACAGTATGCGACCTTTAATCATGTAGATGGTAGTTGAATATAGCATAGTATGACTGAAGAATGTTTTATTTTACACTGTATCCAGATGGAGATATCTTGATATTTTTTCCATTTCATGTATAATTCATGTAACTGGGTATCTGCCTATATCATTAAGGATGCTTTGGTACATAACTGATATCACTACATCACTACTGTGCAGCATGCTGATATTTTGTGATGTTTTATATAGAGGTTTGAAAATGCTGATATAGACTTTAACATTCTGTTTGATTATAATAGGCAGCCGCATAGCCCCTGGTAGATGGTCGGGCATACGTCACCTTGGGCAGTATTAGGTAGATTAATTGGACTACTTGTGATTATTTTGATATTTGATTATTTCATATATCATGAAATACAAATGTGTACAAAAATGTATTTTAGGATAATAGGCAGCCGCATAGCCCCTGGTAGATGGTCGGGCATACGTCACCTTGGGCAGTATTAGGTAGATTAATTGGATTGCTTGTGATTATTATGATATTTGATTATCTTATATATGATGAAATACAAATGTGTACAAAAATGTATTTTAGGATAATAGGCAACCGCATAGCCCCTGGTAGATGGTCGGGCATACGTCACCTTGGGCAGTATTAGGTAGATTAATTACAGATTACATGTGATCATAACTCATCCCTGTATTTGTATAATGAAATTCAAATGTGTGAAAGAATGTAGACTAGTTGATTATAGTAGGCAGCCGCATAGCCCCTGGTGGATGGTCGGGCATTCGTCACCTTGGGCAGTGTTAGGTAGATTACCAGATTAAATGTAATCATTTTGAAATTCTGTGTTATCTAGCATGTCTAGAACATGACTTGTAAAATGAATGATTATCATAATGAACTTCATAATCATTAAATATTGTTGTGTCGTCTACCCCACATCAAAGTTTGCTGTCATAACTTTTTATGTGATTATGATTTGATATGTCAGGTTGCAAGTTATCGTACAGTCAGGCCATAGTAAAGAGTGGCCATTTTATAAATGGTCTCAAGTGCAAGAGTCATGTGCATGGAGCAACATGCTCTGTTGACACACTCCTTGAAATTTTCCATCATGGAATATTTGGGAAAGTGAAACTTGACCATTTTCGAGATAACCCTTTACTTTCAGCACTAGTGAATACCAGTACAGTGCGTGATTCATTGGGTCCCATATGTGACTTGAGAGAAACAGTGTGGGACTGTCTCATTCAGCATATCCCTGCTGCCTTTTTCCCAAAGGGACGCAGGGATGCTGAAATACTGCAAGGTTTTAATATGCTTGGCCAAAATTCTGGCAGTGCATTTGTATCTTCGTATAATGGGTTGATTGCATGTACAGACTGTGGCAGAAATTTTAATAAGACCACTTTCACTAGTGCAGTGCTTCACTATGATCAGACAATGAATGCTAGGCATGAAGGGGACTTGTCTACAGGGATTGAAATGACAATTCAACAGCAGATGAAACATCAGTTTCACAATGGCTGTTGTCCCTGTGGATCAAGTCCCATTCATGTCAGTGGAGAGTATAACATGTCAGATATTATGATGTTGTCATTTGGACTGACAGGTGAAGCAAGAAATGGGCAACAACCACCACTTGTTGTGCATGAGGAGATGGAAGTGTTCAGCACAAAATACACATTGATTGGTGCTGTGCAGATGGGTCTTGGTGGAGGACATTTTGTGGCCATTGTAAGAGTAGATGGTGTCTTCAGAGTTTTAGATGACTGTCTGTATGAAGCCCAGCAGTTCCCCACATTTGCTGCTGCAGTATCTCGCAGTCCAAGTGATTTGAAAAAATATAAACAGTTGGACCCATCAGATCCTGGTATACACATGTTGTTTTATGTCAAGTCTGAGTTGCTTTGGGATACTCCTAAAACTACCAAACTAGCTGTTAACCAGATATTCAGTTCAGGAAGCACTGCACCAAAACCCAGTGAGCTGCCAGCTGTGAATCAGACATTGAGTTCAGTAATGGCTACTCCGAAAAGCGCCAAGCTTACAGCAATTAACCAGACTTTTAGTTCAGTAATGGCTACTCCGAAAAGCACAAAGCTACCAGCTGCAAACCAGACTTTTAGTTCGGTAATGGCTACTCCGAAAA
>JAAUYH010192091.1_pt1 | contig 13150 bp, 10 predicted proteins | sample 7278061 | NCBI WGS metagenome assembly JAAUYH01 (sample SAMN14350203, study PRJNA611818) | marine sediment metagenome | isolation source: surface marine sediment (0.6m) | place: French Polynesia: Moorea | collected 2018-08
ACGCTCATGCGACCAGTCTATACTTTTACAGGTACCGGAAAGTTCTCTCCGCAATTGGCAGAGTCGCCTCGTCTCGAGGTTGAGTTAGTAGAGTATCCAGCGGATTGTCCGCCTTGTAGTTTGCGTGCCGGCGTTGGCACGCAGTTCGATTTCAACGTCCACTTGAAGTCCATCGAATACGGATCGCATCTGCCTTTGGGCGAGTACGTGTTTGAGTACCATGCAACGGTGTGACCGGGCCTCACTGCTGTGTCGACCGGATCGAGCGGGACTATCCCGAGCTAGAGCTGACGGCGACCAAGGAAATGATGGTGTGAGCGCGGTGGATGCGCAGCTATCGCTGGACAATTTGCGGCAGGCGTAGCGCCTTGGCGGCTCTGTCCGGAGTGCGGTGATTTGTGTAGGCTGAGGCCGGAGCGGCGCGCCGGCCGGACGGCGCGCGTGAGGGTTGGGCATGGACGAACGCAATGCGCTTTTCGAGACATTGGAGACCGTGGTCGAGGCGGCGAATGACCATGAGGTCACGCTCGGCGCGTTGAATGAGGCGATGCACGAGCGTGGATTCGGGCCGATCCTGATGCTGCTTTCGGCGCTGGTGATGTTGCCGACGGGGATCATTCCCGGGATCCCGGCGCTGGTCGGGCTGGTGATCCTGGCCTTCGCGGCGCAGCTTCTGGTGGGTTTCGACCGGCCCTGGATTCCGAGGCGGCTGCAGGCGATGAGCATCAGCGGCGCCAAGATGCGCGCCTCGATCCGCAGCGCGCGGCCTTATGTGATGAAGCTTTCGCGCGTTGTGCGGCCGCGCCTGAGCTGGCTGGCCAGCGGGCCGATCGCGCTGCGCGTGATGTCGCTCGCGCTGGCGTCGGCGAGTGTCGTCATGATCGTGATCGGATTCATCCCGTTCCTGCCCTTCATGCTCGGGCTGGTCACACTGAGCTTCGGAATCGCACTGACCGTGCGGGATGGGGTTTTCGCGCTGGTGGGCTACGGCGCCTTCGCCCCGGCGCTCTGGCTGATCATCCGGCAGTTCGGGTGATATGTCAGCGCGCCCGCCGCGGAGGGTGGGGGCAAAAAAATGCGGCGGGCGGCTGAGTGGCAGCAGATCAGGCTGGGACTAGCCCTGCTCTGCCTGGCGCGCCTCAAGATCCATCTTCCGGCCGGGACGCCGGACCCAGAAGACAAAGATCAGGTACACCATGCCAAGGACGGCCATCGTGGCCGCGCCGGGGATCAGGTAAGGGGTCCAATCCATGCACTCGTCTCCTCTGATGCGCATCGCCATATGGCCCGCGCCGTGCGCCTGAACCATGACGCGGTCTGGTTCATTCCATGGCGCTTTTTCCACTGCCGCGACAAAGCCGTGGATGAGACGGGATTTGCCTCAAAGAAAGCGATAATTGTAGAGGCCCTGCAACCGGGGCGGGTAAGCATGTGGATAACTCTGGGGAGCGGTGAGCGGATTCCACGGCGCGTGCGGGATGCCCGGCACGGGCCAATTCGCCGATTCGCAGCGAAAAGATCCAATCCGTGCAGGAAACGCGGCGCCAAGCCGCGCCCAAGCGCCGCTGTGGGGAACTTGACCGGCCGTCCCCTTTACCCTATCTGACCGCTCAAGAGGAAAGACGGGCAATACGGCCTGTCGCGCCGCGTGGACATGCGGCTTACCCGAACGCCGCTGACACCGAAGGCTTATATGACGACATTCTCCGACTTGGGGCTGGCCCCCAAAGTTCTGAAAGCCGTATCCGAGGCTGGATACGATACCCCAACGCCAATTCAGGCCGGCGCCATTCCCCCTGCCCTTGAAGGCAAGGACGTGCTTGGCATCGCCCAGACCGGCACCGGCAAGACGGCAGGCTTCACACTGCCGATGATCTGCAAGCTGGCCCGGGGCCGGGCACGGGCACGGATGCCGCGGTCGCTGGTGCTCTGCCCGACGCGCGAGCTGGCCGCCCAGGTGGCCGAGAACTTCGACACCTATTCCAAGCATGTGAAGCTCACGAAGGCGCTACTGATCGGGGGTGTCTCGTTCAAGGAACAGGACATTCTGATCGACAAGGGCGTCGACGTGCTGATCGCCACGCCCGGGCGGCTGCTCGATCATTTCGAGCGCGGCAAGTTGCTGCTCACCGGCATCGAGATCATGGTTGTCGACGAGGCAGACCGGATGCTCGACATGGGCTTCATCCCGGATATCGAGCGGATCTTCTCGCTCACGCCCTTCACCCGCCAGACGCTGTTCTTCTCGGCCACAATGGCTCCCGAGATCGAGCGGATCACCAACACCTTCCTCAGCGCGCCCGCCCGCATCGAGGTCGCGCGCCAGGCCACGGCCTCGGAAACGATCGAGCAGGGCGTGGTGATGTTCCGCGCCTCGCGCCGCGACCGGATGGCAAAGGAAAAGCGCGAGGTGCTGCGCGCGGTGATCGAGGCCGAGGGCGAGGCCTGCACCAACGCGATCATCTTCTGCAATCGCAAGGTCGACGTGGACATCGTCGCCAAGTCGTTGAAAAAGCACAAGTTCAATGCCGAGGCGATCCATGGCGACCTGGACCAGTCGCAGCGCACGCGCACTTTGGATGCGTTCCGCGCGGGCGATCTGCGGCTCTTGGTGGCCTCGGATGTGGCAGCGAGGGGCCTCGATATCCCGGCGGTGAGCCATGTCTTCAACTACGACGTGCCTTCGCATTCCGAGGACTACGTGCACCGGATCGGCCGCACGGGCCGCGCGGGCCGCGAGGGCAAGGCGGTGATGATCTGCGCGCCGATGGACGAGAAAAACCTCGCCGCGATTGAAAAGCTGATCGACAAGGACATCCCGCGCATCGAGAACCCGCTGGGCACCAAGCCGGAAACCGCCGAAGAGACGCCCGAGCCGAAAAAGGCCCGGACTCGTGGCGGGCGGAAGGCGAAGGTCGACGAAGCGCCGGTCGCGGAGGCCGCCCCGCAGGACGAGGCCAAGCCCGAGCGTAAGGAGCGCGGGCGCCGCGGCGGTGGCGGACGTCGCGACGACAATGTCGTGGGCCTCGGCGATCACCTGCCGGGTTTCATCGCCAAAAGCTTCGACGAACGCCGCGCCGGTTAATCGATCAATTCATCCGCGCGTTGCCCGGCCCGCTCCAGGTGGATCGGCAGCACGCGGCCATAGAGCTGCCTTGTGCGTTCCGGACTGCCGACCATGTTCGGTTCTTCGACCTAGGAAAAGATCGCGACGTAGCGCGGGCGGTCGCCCCCCAGTGGCGCCACGCGGTGCAGCGAATAGCGGCCCTTGAAGAGCTGCAGGTCGCCCGGCTCCAGGTGCAGCGTCGTCACCCGGTCCGAGGTCCCGTCGAGCACATCGCGCACGGCGTCGAAATTCTCGCCCTTGGCGCGAATCTCGGGGGCGTATTCGAAGGCACCCCCGGCATCGGCGTTCTGGAGCGCGAGCGTCACGGTGAAATTGTTGGTGTCGAAGTGCCAGGGAAACCCCGCGCCCGCCTCGGCCATGTTCACGATCACATCCGCCAGCGGGTCGGCATAGCGAAAGAAGCGTTCGGGCGGTTCCTGCAGGCAGTCGCGGATGAAATCGTCGAAGCCGGGGAAGTCATGGACCGCGCGCAGGGGGCCGTCGGGCGCGAAGTTGTCGGCCGGGATGAAGGCGTTGGACCGGTCGTAGAACCGCCGTTTCGGGTGATCGGCGGGCAGCGTGGGATCGTCCTCGGAGAAATAGGGGTTGGTGCGGTTAAAGCTGCGATGCGCCCCGGCAGAGGCCGCATCGGCCTCGGCCGCGAGCGCGGCGACGCCTTTGGGGGTCAGAAACCCCTTGAGCACCGCGCAACCGTCGCGCGCGAGCGCCGCCCGCGCCTCGGCCAGCACCGCGTCACGGGCCACACCCGGCTCATTGACCGGAAAGCGCGCGAGGTCGATCAAGTCGCGTGCGTCGTATGCCATGAGCACCCCTCCTGAATTCGAGGAGACGCCGCGCGGGTGCGCCGGTCTTGCCCGTCCCCGACATCCCCCGGCGGATTCAGGCTGTCCGTTTGCGGATTCTTAACCGGTCATCGGGCAGGAACGCGGTCGGGGGGCGTTCAGATCGAGGCACGGTATGCCGGTACATTCCTTATTCTCACCTTCCGGTCCGCGGACGGATCGCGTTCCGCTCGATTTGCCCTGCACGGTCCACATCAACGGCCATGACGTGCAAGCCCGCGTGATCGACATCAGTCTGGGTGGGCTGGGGCTGAGCCTTGCCTTCGACGATCTGGTGGAGTTCCGGCAAGGCATCGAAGGGGTGGTCAGCATCGACAGCATCGGCCGGTTCGAGATCGAGTGCCGGTGGGTCAAAGGTAACCGCATCGGCGCGCAGTTCCGCGATGACGCGGGTGCCGCCAAGACGGTGCAGGCCTATTTCGACGCAAACGGGTTGGTGGCGGAGTAGCGGGCGCCGAGAGCGATTCCGGCGGGAGGAGAGGCGACACCTGAAATAAACTGAAGGACTTCCTTGGGCGCCGACGGCGGGCGAGGAGATCCGAGGGATGCGCGCCCGGATTCTTCGTTCGGGTACGGGCAGATTGGGCACTGCGAGGTTTCATACGATCATCGGCGCGCCGGGAGACCGTCGAATTCCAAAGGTTCGACTCGAAAGGTTTCCTGTCGTTCTGTGGAAAACGAATGCGCCCCCGACGAGACGCCTCGGTTGCGAGCCGGCGATGTGGGCGGCGAGTCCGGTGCTCAGGCCAAACGGCTCACCACCACCGTGACCTCGGGCTTCTTGCCGATTTCGTCCTGCGCCGTCTTACGGATCGTCTTGCGGGCGGCCTCTTCGATCTTGTCATCGTCGGCCAGGGTGCGGCCCTTGGCGCGGCCGAGCATCTGGCCGAGGTCGTGCTCCAGCACTTCCACCAGCGGCGCGTTCGAGTGGCCGGTTTCGGGCAGACCCATGAGCTCGCACCAGGGCTCGCCCAGCATCTCGCCATCCTCGTCGATGATCACCGTGGCGATCACGTGGCCGTTCATCGCCATGCGCAGCCGGTCGCGGATCACCCCATCGAGGGCGCCGATCTTGACCGAGCCGTCATAGTAGGTCCGGCTGACCTCGACATACTCGGCGATCCGGGGCGCGTTGCCCGACAGATCCACCATCGCCCCGTTCGGCGCGATCACGCCGGGGATGCCGCTCTCACCGGCAAGCTTCACATGCTCGCGCAGCATCCGGTGTTCACCATGCATCGGGATCAGCATCTGCGGCGAGACGATACGGTGCATCTCTTGCAGGTCCGGCCGGTTGGCGTGGCCCGAGACGTGATAGCGGTCGGTGGCGTCGTCGACCACGTCCACGCCCATCTCGCTAAAGGAATTGATGATCTTCAGAACGCTCTTTTCGTTGCCGGGGATGGTTTTCGAGGAAAACAGGAAGAGATCGCCCTCTTTCAGTTCCAGCCCGAGATACTTGCCGCGCGAAAGCTGCGCGGTGGCGGCGCGGTGTTCGCCCTGGCTGCCGGAGCTGAGAATCATCAGGTTCTCGCGCGGGATGCTCTGGGCGTCCTCGGGGCTCACGACTTTTGGGAAACCGCTCAGAATACCGGTCTCGATCCCGGCGGTGATCATGCGCCGCATCGCCCGGCCCAAGAGAACCACCGAGCGCCCGGCGCGCTGCCCCGCCTCGGCGAGCGTTTTCAGCCGGGCGATGTTCGAGGCAAAGGTGGTGGCGGCGACGAGGCCCTCGGCCCCGGCCACCAAGGCCTCGATCTCGGCGCCAAGCGAAGCCTCGGACCGTCCCGGACGGTCGACGAACACGTTCGTCGAATCGCAGGTCATTGCGCGCACGCCGGGTTTGGCGACCTCTTCCCAGAGCGCGCGGTCGAAGGCCTCGCCCACCACCGGTGTGGCGTCGAGCTTGAAATCCGCCGAATGCACGATCCGGCCCTTGGGCGTGTCGATGCACAAACCAGCGCTTTCCGGGATCGAATGCGAGATCGGCACGAAACCTACCGAAAACGGCCCGGCCTCGACCATTTCGGGCCAGGCGGAGACCGTGCGCAGGATATTGGGGTCGAGCCCGTGTTCTTCCAGTTTCATCCGGCCCAGATGCGCGGTGAAGGTGCGGGCGTAGACGGGCGCGTTGAGCTGCGGCCAGAGATGCGCCAGCGCACCGATATGGTCCTCATGCGCATGGGTGATGAAGATCGCCTCGATCCGGTCGGCGCGCTCGGCGAGCCAGGCGATATCGGGCAGGATCAGGTTGACGCCGGGGGTGGTGTCCATGTCCGGAAAGGTGACGCCGAGATCGACTACGATCAGGCGCTCGGCGTCCGCGGGCCCAAAGCCGTAGACGTAGCAATTCATCCCGACCTCCCCCGCGCCGCCGAGGGGAAGGTAGATCAGCCGTTCACTGCCCATGCGTCATTCGTTTTCCTTGTTGTAACGGTGGATCACGGTCAGCCCGTGCATCGTCAGGTCGTCTTCGATCAGGTCGAATAACACATCACCCTGCGCGAACAAGGGGGCGAGGCCGCCGGTGCCGATCACGCGCATCGGGTAGTCGTGCTCGCCCTTCACCCGTGCGGTAATCTCGCGCACCAGGCCCACATAACCCCAGAAGACACCCGATTGCATACAAGCGACAGTGTTGGTGCCGATGACCTTCTGCGGCTTGGTGACATCCACATGCGGCAGGGCGGCGGCGGCCATGTGCAGCGCCTCGAGGCTGAGATTCACGCCGGGCGCAATCACGCCGCCGATATAGGCGCCATCGTGGGCCACGACATCAAAGGTCGTGGCGGTACCGAAATCGACGACGACGATGTCGCCGCCGTGGCGGTCATAGGCGCCGGCGGTGTTCACCAGGCGGTCCGGGCCGACTATGGTGCCCTCATCGACGCGCGGGGCAACGGGGAGAAGGCAGTCGGGCTTGCCGACCACGTAAGGACGCGTGTCGAAATAGTTGGCGCAGAGAAGGCGCAGGTTGAAAACCACGCGCGGCACGGTCGAAGAGATGATGACCTCGTCGATGTCGATCTCGACGCGCTTGTGACGCATCAGCGTGGAGAACCAGACGAAATACTGATCCGCAGTGCGCTGGTGTTCGGTCGTGGTGCGGAAGGTGGCGCGGAATTCGGTGCCATCCCAGACCGCAAAGACGGTGTTGGTGTTGCCGCAATCGATACAGAGGAGCATGGCGTGCCCTCCCTTTCAGAAATAGACGTCCGCGGCGGGGATCGCGCGGCGGGTTGTTCCCGTGGTTAGGACAAGCGCGCCGGTGATGTCCACGGTCTCGAAGGTGCCGGTGATTGCCTCGGCGGCGGTGCGGGCTGTGATGATCTCGCCCAATTTGGCGGCGCGCGAGAGCCAGGCCTCGCGGACCGGCGCGAAGCCGTGGGTGGTGAAGCGGGCCTCCCAGACGGCATAGGCGGCGGCGAGTTCGGGGAGCATTTCGTCGGCGGTGATCTGCGCACCGGTCTCGGCGAGGGCCACGGGGCGGGTGGCGTGCGGTTCCAGCGTGTCGGCGGGGGGTGCGGTGGCGAGGTTGACACCGATGCCGATGGCGAGGTGATCGACGCAGCCGCCCTGCCCCAGCGCTTCGAGCAGGATGCCCGCCACCTTGCCGCCATTGAGCAGCACGTCATTGGGCCATTTCAGCGCAAAGCGTTCGGCCCGGCCGGTAAGGGCGACGAAGGCGTCGAAGAGCGCAAGTGCTGCTACGAAAGAGCGGAGCGCCACTTGCTCCGGCGGCTCGGTGGGACGCAGCACCAGCGTGGCGGCGAAATTGCCTGCCGGGTTCGCCCAGGCGCGGCCGCGGCGGCCGCGGGCGGCGGTCTGGGTTTTGGCGGAGATCCAGGTCGGGCCAGAAAGGCCGGATGCGCGGCGGGCGGCCTCGGCCATGGTGCTGTCGACCTCGCCCAAGTCGATACGGGCGTAGCCTTCGGGCCAGGTGGTCATCGTGCGGCCCTTGAACCCAAGCGCGGGCAAGGATTCTCGAAAATCCTTGTCAAAATTCTTTCAAGAATTTTGCGCCAGTCGAAAGCGCGACGCTTAGTTGACAAGCGCCGCCGCCGCCGCCATCGCGGGTCCCTCGATCCCGAAAAGGTTAATCATGCCCAGCACCATCGCCGCCGCGGCGACCATCAGAAAGGCCCATTGCGCAGGGTCCGAGGTGCTGTCCATCGCCTCGGTCTCTTCGCCGAAATACATGAAGTAGACGATGCGCAGGTAATAGAACGCGCCGATGACCGAGGCGATCACGCCTGCCACGGCCAGCCAGGCCATGTCCGCCTGCACCGCCGCCAGAAGCACGTAGTACTTGCCGAAGAACCCGACCAAGGGCGGCACGCCTGCCAGCGAGAACATCAGCACCAGCACTGCCAGCGCCTTCAGCGGTTCCTGCCGCGAGTAGAGGTTCAGCGATTGGATGTCCGTGACCGCCTGCCCGTCGCGCTCCAGCGACAGGATGAAGGCGAAGGTGCCGACGTTCATCGTCACGTAAATCGCCATGTAGACCAGCATCGCCTGCACGCCGAAGGCCGTGCCGGACGCCAGCCCCATCAGCGCAAACCCCATATGCGCGATCGAGGAATAGGCCATCAGCCGCTTGATGTCGCGCTGCCCGATGGCGGCGATCGCCCCGAGGAACATCGACAGCACCGACAGCAAGGCCACGATCTGGCCCCAATCGGCGGTGACGTTGCCGAAGGCGTCATGCACGACGCGCGCGAAAAGCCCCATCGCGGCCATTTTCGGGGCCGTTGCGAAGAAGGCGGTGACCGGGGTCGGCGCGCCCTCGTAGACATCCGGGGTCCACATGTGGAACGGGGCCGCCGAGACCTTGAAGGCGAGGCCGGCGAGGATGAACACCAGGCCGAAGAGCAGACCGAGCGAGAGGTGATCGCCGGTGGCGGCCTCGATGATGCCGGCGAACATCGTGGTGCCGGCATAGCCATAGGTCAGCGAGGCGCCATAAAGCAGGAGGCCCGAGGAAAGTGCGCCCAGCACGAAGTATTTCAGCCCCGCCTCGGTCGATTTCGCACTGTCGCGGCGCAAGCTGGCCACGACGTAGAGCGACAGCGACTGCAGCTCGAGCCCCATGTAGAGCGCGATCAGATCGCCCGCCGAGACCATGACCATCATGCCCACCACGGCGAGCGTGACCAGCATCGGGTACTCGAAACGCAGCAAGTTGCGCCGGGCCATGTAGCCCTCGGACATCAACAGGACCGCCGCCGCGCTCACCAGGATGACGACCTTGGAGAACCGCGCAAAACCGTCGTCGACGAACATGCCGCCGAAGGCCGCGTTCGCGCCCTCGCCCGTCAGCCCGATCCAGAGCGCCAGCGCGAGGAACAGCCCCGAGGTGAGCCAGACCAACAGCCCCGCGACGCCGTCCTTCGAGGTGTAGACCGCCGCCAGCAGGGCCACCATCGCATAGACCGATAGGATGATCTCGGGCAGCAGGATCGCCAAGTAGTCGTAGATCATGTCAGTGTCCCTGAGTTGCGGCGATGACCGGCGAGGCGCCGTCGAGAAGGGCCGTCTGGTAGTCGGAGATCAGGGCGGCGACGCTCGGCCCGATGATGTCGGTCACGAGACTCGGATAGACGCCCAGAAGGATCGTCATTACCACCAGCGGCGCGAAGATCACGCGTTCGCGCTGGCCCATGTCGGTTATGGATTTCAGCGATTCCTTGATCAGGTCCCCCATCACCACGCGGCGGTAGAGCCAGAGCGCGTAAGCGGCGCTCAGGATCACGCCCGTGGTGGCCACGGCGGCGACCCAGGTGTTAACCTGGAAAATGCCCATGAGCGTCAGGAACTCGCCCCCGAAACCGCTCGTGCCCGGCAGGCCGACATTGGCCATGGTGAAGAGCATGAAGATCAGCGCATAGGCCGGCATGCGGTTCACGAGGCCGCCATAGGCGTCGATCTCTCGCGTATGCATACGGTCGTAGATCACCCCGACGCAGAGGAAGAGCGCGCCCGAAATGAAGCCGTGCGAGATCATCTGGAAGATCGCGCCATCGATGCCCTGCTGGTTCGCCGCGAAGATGCCCGCGGTGACGTAGCCCATATGGGCCACCGAGGAGTACGCGATGAGCTTCTTCATGTCGTGCTGGGCCAGTGCCACCAGCGAGGTGTAGACGATGGCGATGGCGCTCATCCAGAGGACCAGCGGTGCCAGCAGATCCGAGGCGATGGGGAACATCGGCAAAGAGAACCGCAGGAAGCCGTAGCCGCCCATCTTCAGCAGGATCGCCGCCAGCACCACGGAGCCCGCCGTCGGCGCCTGCACGTGCGCGTCCGGCAGCCAGGTGTGCACCGGCCACATCGGCATCTTCACGGCGAAGCTGGCAAAGAACGCCAGCCACAGGAGCGTCTGCAACCCGCCGACGATCTGGAAGCCCAGGATCTGCAGCGTGTCCGACCCGAAATTGTGCGACAAGAGCGAGACATTCTCGGACCCACAGGCGCCGATGCAGGTGGTGCCCGCATCCACATACATAGCGATCATCGCGACCAGCAGCAGGACCGAGCCGAGGAACGTATAGAGGAAGAACTTGAAGGCCGCGTAGATCCGCTCCTTGCCGCCCCAGATGCCGATGATCAGGAACATCGGGATCAGGCCGCCCTCGAAGAAGAGATAGAAGAGCACCAGGTCCAGCGCCACGAAGACGCCGAGCATCAGCGTTTCCAGTGCGAGAAACGCGATCATGTATTCCTTGACGCGGTGGGTGACGCCCCAGCAGGCCAGGATCGTCAGCGGCATCAGGAAGGTGGTCAGCATCACGAAGAGGATCGAGATACCGTCCACGCCGACGCGGTACTTCAGTCCGAGGATCCAGTCGCGTTCCTCGACGAACTGGAAGCCCGTGTCGTTGGGGTCGAACTGCGCGATCAGGAAAAGCGAAACGACGAAGGTCACCGAGGTCGCGATCAGCGCCAGCCACTTGGCGTTCTTCTGCGCCGCCGCGTCCTCGCCGCGCAGGAACAGCGCCAGGATCGCCGCGGCGATCAGCGGCAGGAAGGTGATGATGGAGAGGATGTTTTCCATTATTCGCCTCCTCCGCTGAGCGTCATCCAGGTGATCAGGACCACGATCCCCAGCACCATCGCAAAGGCGTAATGGAACATATAGCCCGACTGCGCGCGGCCTGCGAGGCGGGTGAAGAACGGCACGATGCCCATGGCGAGCCCGTTGATCCCGCCGTCGATGACATTGCCGTCCCCGCGCCGCCAGAGGAAACCTCCGAGCCACTTGGCGGGTTTGACGAAAACCACCTCGTAGATCTCGTCGAAATACCACTTGTTGAGCAGGAAGAGGTAGAGCGGCTGCATCGTCTCGGCGAGCTGTTTGGGCTGCTCGGGTCGGCGGATGTAGAACTGGAAAGCGACGAGAAAGCCCAGCACCATCGCGATAAACGGCGAGACCTTCACCCATTTCGGGACGTAATGCGCGTCGTGCAGCACATGGTTGTCGGGATGCGCGTAGATCGCGCCCATGCCGGGGGTCCAGCCGGGCTCGACGGCGTGATCGTCGCCGTGGTCGTCCTTGGCCTCGCCCTCGCCCTCGGTCGCCGCATAGGCCGCGCCGGGCAGGAAGACGGAAGCGTGGGTCTCGCCGGACTCTTCGTGCTGCACGGGTGCACCGAAGAACTTGTTCACGCTGGCTTCGCTGCCGAAGAAGGGCTTGTACCAGATCATGCCGGCGAAGATCGCGCCAAGCGCCAGCACGCCCAGCGGCACGGTCATCGTCCAGGGGCTCTCATGCGCATGTTCATGGGTGTGCTTGTCGCCCCGCGGCTCGCCATAAAAGGTCATGAACATCAGCCGCCAGGAATAGAAGCTGGTGAAAAGCGCACCGATCAGCAGTGCCCAGAAGGCGAAGGTGCCGACGCCGGTGCCGGCCGCATAGGCGCTCTCGATCACCGCGTCCTTCGACACGAAGCCGGCAAAGCCCACCGGGAATCCCACATAGAGCAGCGGGATACCCACGCCGGTGATCGCCAGAGTGCCGATCATCATCGCCCAGAAGGTCTTGGGCAGCTTGTGGCGCAAGCCCCCGTAATTCCGCATGTCCTGCTCGTGATGCATCCCGTGGATCACCGAACCGGCGCCGAGGAACAGCATCGCCTTGAAGAACGCGTGGGTGAAAAGGTGGAACATCGCCACCGAGTAGACGCCCACGCCGGCGGCGACGAACATGTAGCCGAGTTGCGAGCAGGTCGAATAGGCGATCACGCGCTTGATGTCGTTCTGCACGAGGCCCACGGTGGCCGCGAAGAAGGCCGTGGCCGCACCGAGGAAGACGACGAAGGTCATCGCCTCGGGTGCGAATTCCATCAGCGGCGACATCCGGCAGACGAGGAACACGCCCGCGGTGACCATCGTCGCGGCGTGGATCAGGGCCGAGACGGGCGTCGGGCCTTCCATCGCGTCCGGCAGCCAGGTGTGCAGGATCAGCTGCGCGGACTTGCCCATGGCGCCGACGAAAAGAAGGAACGCCACGAGGTTCGCCGCGTTCCAGTCGGTCCAGAGGAAGCTGAGCTGCGTTTCGGCGAGCACCGGAGCCGCCTCGAAGATGATGTCGAAATCGATGCTGTCGGTCAGGAAGAACAGCGCGAAGATCCCCAGAGCAAAGCCGAAATCCCCGACCCGGTTGACGACGAAGGCCTTGATCGCGGCGGCGTTGGCGCTGGGCTTGCGGAAGTAGAACCCGATCAGAAGATACGAGGCGACGCCCACGCCCTCCCAACCGAAGAACATCTGCACCAGGTTGTCAGCGGTCACCAGCATCAGCATGGCGAAGGTGAAGAACGACAGATACGCAAAGAAGCGCGGCTTGTAGCTCTCGCCCTCGCGGAAGTTCTCGTCGTGGGCCATGTAGCCCATGGAATAAAGGTGCACGAGCGCCGAGACCGTGGTGACCACGATCAACATGATCGCCGTCAGCCGGTCGAGCCGGATGGCCCAGTCGGTGGAAAGCGACCCGCTTTCGACGAACCGCATGATGGGGATCTGCTGTGTCGTCCCGTCGAAACCCAGGAACACGACCCAGCTCAGCAGCATTGCGAGGAACAACAGCCCCGTGGCGATCCATGTCGCCGCGGCCTCGCCGATGAGCCGCCAGCCGAAGCCGCAGATGAGGGCGCCGACCAGGGGGGCGAAGAGGATGGTGGTTTCC
>JAAUYH010146033.1_pt1 | contig 13146 bp, 12 predicted proteins | sample 7278061 | NCBI WGS metagenome assembly JAAUYH01 (sample SAMN14350203, study PRJNA611818) | marine sediment metagenome | isolation source: surface marine sediment (0.6m) | place: French Polynesia: Moorea | collected 2018-08
AGGCGCAGCAGGCCGGCATAGGCCGTCAGCCCGGGCATGCCGAGGATGCCCAGGAACGCCGACAATGGCCCCAGCGACGGATCGATTCTTCTCGCCTCGGTGGCGTCGAACGTGCTGTACGCCTGCCAACCCGAGTGCGCGGCTACGATGTCGCCAGCTCGAAAGTCGGGGTGGTTCGACTCGAGAACGCGGCTGATCGCTTCGCCTGCCATGAGCTCGCCCGGGTTGATGGCACCGGTCAGGTGACGGCCGCTGATACGGCCCCGCAGATAGGGATCGAGAGACAGGTAAATCGTCTCGCACAACAACTGTCCATCGCCAGCCTCGGGCATCGGACCGATCGTCGTTTCAAAATCGTCGGGTTGCGGCACGCCCTCACACTGGCGTCGCAGCAATACACGGGTGTTCGCAGTCATGGTTTTCGCGGCAGTTATAATGCGGGCTTCAAGGGCATTGTGGCCCAACGTCCGGAAAATGCAATGATCAGATTTGTCGTCGCCGCAACGCGCCGCGTCAAGCCGGGCTCGACTGAACACTAGTTGGTGGAGAGCACTATGCGAGCACTCTGGATTGTCGCGATATTACTCATCATTGGCGGCTACGCGATACTCCGCGCCGCAGGCAACGATACCAGGTCCCTGTATTCGGACATCAGGAACGACGAATTCGTGCAGTTCTTCAACACCACGGCATGGTTCGACGAATCGGCACGCGAGTGGCACGTCCCGGTGCACGGCTGGATCTATGAGCCCGAGGACAGCAGCGTTCGCCGGGCGCTATTCGAAAAGATCCTGAAGGACAAGTACAAGCTCGAGATCGACGAGGCCGCCGATGCCAATTTCTCACGACGGCTGAATCTCGTCATCGCTGACAACGAACGCGGCAAATCAATCGTCGTCGACGTCGCCGGACGCCGCGAAGTCCTGCCCGCGTCCGAGCCCAACGGACACTTCGACGCGATCCTCGTGATCGCAGAATCCGAGGTTGTCGAGCACGCGCATCACGGTGTCCTGCCGTACACGGCCGTTACCCGGCCGGACGACAACCGGACGTTTGGCGGGTCGGTTCGGCTCGTGGAGCCTCGCGGCCTGTCGATCATCAGCGATATCGACGATACCGTGAAGATCTCGATGGTCACGGACCGCAAGGCGTTGCTCGAATACGCATTTCTTCGCGATTTCGAGGTGGCGCCGGGCATGGCCGAGTTGTACGGCGAATGGGTGAACGATGACGTCAGCCTGCACTTTGTCTCATCGAGCCCATGGCAGTTGTACGCGCCGCTGACGGAGTTTCTCGGCGACCACGGCTTTCCTTGGGCGAACCTCAATCTCAAGCGCGTGCGCTTCCGCGACGAGACCCTGTTCGATCTGTTCAAGAAAGGCACGGAGACCAAGCCCGCCATCATCCGCGAGATCCTCGACCGTTACCCGCAACGGCAGTTCGTTCTGGTCGGCGACAGCGGCGAGCAGGATCCCGAGGTCTATGCCGGTCTGATGCGCGAATACCCTCGCCAGGTACTGAAGTCCTACCTGCGAAACGTCACCGACGAAACGCCCGGCAACGTGCGATTCTCTTCGGTGTTCGATGGCATTGCTGCCGATCGCTGGACGCTGTTCGACGAACCGGCGTCGCTGGTTTTGCCGGACCTGGCAGAGTCATCGATCCGCACCAAGAAACTCGGCAACTGAAGACACCCACTCCGTCGTGAGTTGGTCGACCACATCGATTCCGCCACCGTCGAGCTCGACGTAGGCGAAGTCGGGCCGCTGCTCCCGCACCATCAGTGCCTCATCGTAGATCTGGTCGCCGGTGTTGGTCAGGATCAGGGTTGGGTGTTCAAGCCTCGCGATACTCGCACCGTGGTCGTAGATGAATGCCGCATGGTGGCCCGTCCAGAACGGCGAGTAGCCCGCAAACTTGTCGATCGTGTAGCGCGTAATCGTCCTCGGATCGGCGTCGTCGCCATAGAGCTCGAATCGGATGTCATATGAATCCTTGAGGTGACTGCCGTCGGCCGGGTACTCGAATTCCACTTCGCGCCTGCCCATACCGTCGAGCAGGTCCCGCCGCCGTTCGGCATCCATCGGGAACGGACCGTTGAGAACGACGCGTCGCACGCGATCCGGGAACTGCAAGGCGACTTCGGTTGCCACCATGGCACCGGTGTGATGCCCGGCGATATCCGCCTCGACGATACCGAGATGGTCGAGCACGGCCGGCACGACGGCCGCCCAGTCCTCGATGGTCGGCACGAACGTCATGGGGTCGGATTCGCCGAAGCCGGGCAGGTCGACGCCGATGGCGCGGATGCCCTGTTCGTGCAGTGGTTCGTAGAGGTTGGTGAACTGCTTTGACGATTGCGGCGCCTGGTGTATCAGCACGAGCGCACGCCCTGACCCCGTATCGCGGTAGTGCACCTGGCCGAAAGGACCGTCTGCATACCCGCGACGGGGCAGGTAGGGCGTTTCAAGCTCGCCGGCCCGCAGTGCGTGCGGGTTTAACTCGGCGCGCGTCGGTGTGTCGTCTGCGATGACCGCCGTGGTGATTGCCAGACCCAGCAAAAGCACCGGCGGGCGCATCAGATCAGGCCTTTCTTCGTTAGCCTTTCGATGGTTTTGCGCTGCATCTCGATAAAGTGCGAACGGTCGGGCAATACAATGTCGCCGTCAGCCAGCAGCGAGTTGGCCGGGTAAACGCTGGTATCGCCATAGACACCGGCAAACAGCTCGAGCCGCTGGCGGGCATGGTAGTTGGGCATGCCCGGTTTCGCGCGGCTGGCTCGTAGCGCCGGCAGGTCGATTTCGGCATGTGCAACCATGGTCTCGCCGACGTCCGCGCAGATCAGTACACGCCCTTTGAAGTCGACGATCTTCGACATGCCGTCGACCGAGTTCGCCGGTATGCCCTCGCCGTAGAGCCCGCCGCTGTTTGCCGAGACAACGTAGACGAGGTTCTCGATCGCACGTGCGCGCCGCGCAATCTCTTTTGGCGTCAGGTCGGGGCTCGCGATCTCACTGGTCGGGTGCAGAATGATTTCGGCGCCACGCAGCGCGAGCGCGCGGACAATCTCGGGAAACAGGACTTCTTCCGACGCGCAGCATGCGAGCTTGCCGATCTCCGTGTCCGCAACGGGGAAAACGCCGTCCAGGCCATACAGGTCCAGGTACTTGTCCCAAACATCATGCGGCGTCGGTGCGAACATCGAAATCAGTCGACGATATCGCAGCAGGACATCGCCGCCCGGTCCGATGATGAAGCAAACCTGGAAATAATAGCCCGGGAAGTTGACGTCCGATTCATACGCATTGCCGCAAAGCCAGATGCTGTGTTTCTGTGCTAGCGCGGACAGCGCATCGTACTCGGGTCCTCCCACTGCAATCGCGGCTTTGTCGGCCCAGCCGTCAATGCTTTCGCCGACCGGGTATCCGGTCATGAAATACTCGGGCAGCACGACCAGCCTGAGTGACGGCCCGGTCAGCACCAGCGATCCGCGAATCTGTTCGTCGATGCGATCGATCGTTGCGAGCATGGCCTCGCGCGCACCCGCCTTATCCAGCTTGTTGACGGTATTGCAACGTGTTTGCAGAGCTAGCGCCGTGTAGCGTTCGATCGCTTTGGCCATCGCCTAATTCCCGGTTATCTCGCAAAGATGAACGTCGATTGTAGCGGCACCTTCTCGAACGGCCTTCAATTCCTGGTATTCGTCGGAATTCCAGAACTGCTGGGCAGCCTTCATCGATGGCCATTCCGAGACGACTATCTTGCGTGCATCGGGTTGACCCTCGAGCTGCACGTGCGCACCCCGCATGCAGCGGTAGCGACCGCCGAATTTCTCGATCAGCGCCGGTGCGCGTTTCGAGTATTCCATGAATTGCTCGAGATTCGTAATCTCTGCCTGGATGATCATGAATGCGCCCATGAGCGTCTCCTTGGTTGTCAGAAAAGGTGCAATCCGAGCGCGGTGCTCGTCAGAAGGCCGACCCATATCGCAACGACAAACGGCCGGGTGCCGTTGAGGCTCCTGCGGATTGCGTCATTGTCGGCCTCGCTCACGCTGCCGGCCGCGAGCCTGGCGAAGGCCGGCCCGAATGGCTTCAGGCGGATTCTCACGATGAGGCCGCAGCCGACCAGGCCCCCGAAGATCGCAATCTTCAGTGCAGCCCAATGCGGCATCGCAATGATGCCGGTGAAGAGGGCGACCAGCCCCGTGACCACGAGGCCAAGCGCCAGGGCCAGCCGGAACCAGAAATCGAAACGTGTCAGCGCGGTCCTGGCGCGACCCGGCTTCGCGATATGCAAGGTGATCACCATGCCGAGCCAGGCGAAGCACAGCACCCAGATCAGGGTCATGACATCCGCTCCGAAACGCAGGACATTCATCTTCCAGAGCAAGTGAAGACCGAGCGGCAGCATCATCGTCATACAGATGCGCGGTGCCTGGTCGAGTGCGAAAAGAATTTTCGCGGTTGTCAGGCGCACCTCATCCGACAGTCTCTCATTTACGACGTAGTAACTCGTGTAGAAGACGCCCAGGTCTGCGCCTAGCCAGTAGGCAAAACCGACGACGTGCAAGAATTTCACGATCAGGAATTCGTTCATGAGAGAGCGTCGACAATGCGTTGTGCGATCGCCCTGGCGCCGGATTCGAAGACCGCGGTGGTGATTTCGTCGGCCTCGACAATCGTCGCGCCCGGAATGCGAGCCCCCGCAGCCAGCGACGGCTCGCGAAGCATCGACTGTGTCGCGATGACGGTCGTTGGCGTATCGAGTAACGGCAGGCGTTCTTCGGACGGGTAGCGGAACGCCGCGGCAAACGCGACGTAGTCGTTGAAGCCTGCGCGCAGATGCTCGGCCAGCAGTTCGATCGTACGCGGAAGCGGCACATCATTGATTCGCCCGGCCACGTCAAACTTCCACGCGGGCTCGATACTGGCGAGATCGGCGTCATAGGCAGGCGGCTTACCCATCTTCTCCAGCAAGCCGGGTCGGACGTCCGGACCGAAATACGGTACGTCGCAAAGCACCAGCCGGCGAATCGCCCCGGGCTCGGCCAACGCCATCTCGCTGCCCACGAGGCATCCGGTGTGAAAGCCGAGCACGTCGACCGGCCTCCCGATACCGGCTTCGTCCAGGAATTCGAGTAGTGCGCTCGCGTAGTCGCCGATCGAAGGGGGGTGCTTAAGGGCGTCGGATCCGCCGTAGCCCGGATAATCGGGCGCCACAACGCGGCGGCCGCCGTTCAGCAACGGCATCGCGGTCGTGAAGTAGAGTCCGCTCGAAGGCGCGGGGTGCAGGCAGATGAGAGGCGGATGCGACTCGGCGCCCGCTGCGTCGACAGATCTGGCGTGGATCTGGCCCCGTGACGTGTCGGCGTAGTACTTGCGCATCGTCTTCAGTTTTCTGACGCCGTTTGACGTTCGATTTCGGCAAGATAGACGCGCCGCGCGTAGCCGATTAGCAGAATCACGGGGATGCCGAAGATTGCGGGCACGGCAGCGGCTGCGTAATTCAGGTTCTCGTTGCCGAACACATGATCCGACAACAGGCCGACGGTGCCAGGCCCGAGCAGCAGGCCGGACATACTTATCATCATATAGTAGACGGCGACGACAAGGCCTCTGATCTCCGGGGGCGTGATGTTCATGAGGCCGGTGACGCCGGTCGCCGACGTCATGGCGATTCCGGCTGTGTTGAATGCAAGGATGCCCATCGCAACATACGGATTCGGCATCAACGGCGCGATGACTGCCGTCGGGACCATGATGAGAATGCCGGCGATCATTATGGTCAGCGGTGCGTCTTTCCTGCCGGCGGTGTACAAGCGGTCGTTCATCCAGCCTGCCAGGTTGACGGTGACCGGACCGACCGCAAGAAGAACGATCGCATTGATCGTCGCATATTTCTCTGCCTCCCAGCCCCAGGTGCGCTGGAACATTGCGGCGTACCATCCCTGGCTGTAGGCAACGATCGTCATCAGGCAGACAAATGAGACGAAGCTCAGATACACGTTCCAGCGGCGGCCCACATGCTTGAGCATGTCGCCGTACCTGGCGTCGCCGGACTGGCCTGGCGACGTCTGCCGTGCGGGTTCGCGGATCGTCAGCATCAGGGCTGCCACGATGATGCCCGGAACGCCGACGACGATGAACGTGAACTGCCAGGGCGCGACCGCGCCGACCAGCGGTAGCGAGATTTCCGGAACGGACTTGGCCCAGGTCAGCACACCGGCACTCACGAGCGATGCAATCCCCGCGCCCAGCGACAGTGCCGCCGTGTAGAAGGCGATAGGCTTGCCGCGTTTCTCCCTGGGGAAGCTGTCGGAGATCATCGACATAGTGCAGGGGCTGAGTGTGGCTTCGCCGGCGCCCACAGTCATTCTTGCGATAAACAAATGCCAGAAGTTGCGAGCGAGTCCCGACGCAGCTGTTGCAGCCGACCACACAAACACGCCAATCGCCACCAGGTAGGTTCGCCTCGTCCGATCTGCAAGATAACCGAGAGGAATGCCGGCGATTGAATAGAATATTGCGAAGGCGAGACCAAGCAGATAGCCGATCTGCGAGTCTGTCAGGCCCAGGTCCGCTTTTATCGGTTCGATGAGCAGCCCGAGGATGTAGCGATCAACGAACGACAGTATGTAGGCGATTGTCAATACGACGACCATGTACCAGGCGTACGCCGGGCTGGGGTACTTTCGGGTTGCTTCGCTCACGACGCCGGGATCTTGTAGATAACGACGAGGTTGTCATCGAAGTCCACTATGCCGACTTCGCGCCCGACACGCCCGTCGTGCGTATGCAGTTCCTCTTCCTCGTAGACTTTGCAGCCGGCTTTCGCGGCAGCGGCACAAACGGCATCGACGTCGCCGACCTCGAGCACGATTGCCGCGCGGCGTGGATGCGGTACTGATGGCACGTTTGCCGGCACTTCGGTCAGTGCCATGACGCGCTCCTGCGTTGCCGTGCTGAGGACCGCAAAGCGCAGCTTGTGTCGGGTCTCGATCTCGAAAACCGGGTACGAGTACGAGTCGTCCGGCGAATCCAGGATAAACGCGACTTCAAAGCCGAGCACATCGCGGTAGAACGCCAGGGACTTATCGATATCCCTGACAACGTAGTTGCCGCGCTGAAATCGCAGGTAGTCATTCGCTGCCATGTCAGTTCCCGTCGTCATGTGGCCCGCGTCGGATACGGACCATTGCGATGCCGTGGTTTGCACCCGAGTAAAGGCTGGCGAGTGCTTCCGGCAGTTTTTCGAAGCCGTCGAAAATATACTCGACCGGTTTCAGCTGACCCGTTCTGAGCCACTCTCCCATATCGCGCTCGGCACGGTCAAAGTCGTCCAGGTGGTTGTAAATGAAGAATCCCTGCATCGTCGAATTCGTGCGCCGCAGGCGCGTGTAGTTCGTAAGGCCGAACGGCTCGTCACGAAGGTACTCGGAGATCGAGCCGCACAGCACGATGCGGGAATGCATACGCAGGTTCTCGAGCGCCGCCGCCAGTGTCTCGCCGCCGACGTTGTCGAAATACAGGTCGATGCCGTCGGGGCAGGCCGCCTTGATCTTTGCCGCGATATCACCCGTCTTGTAGTCGAGCGCGACGTCACAGCCGATCGATCGTATGAGCGCGCACTTGGATTCGCCGCCAGCTATCCCGATGACCCTGCAACCGAAGATTTTTGCGATCTGCACGACATGCGTGCCGACGCCTCCCGCCGCGCCGGACACCAAGACGATATCGCCTGTCCTTGGCTTGCCGCAGTCGACAAAGCCGAAATAGCCGGAGAACCCCGTCATGCCCAGGGAGCCGAGTGCCGCCGAGTACGAAATGCCTATGTCTGGTACCTTGCGGAACTTCTCCTGGGCCGTGCCTTTGGAGACTTTGTAGGTCTGCCAGCCACATTGTCCGTGCACGAATTCACCCACTTCGAAGTCGGGGTGGTTCGATTCGATGATCTCGGCGACAGCCCGGCCGTGGATGACGTCACCGATCGCCAACGGCTCCTCGCCGGCAGCCGATTCGCCGCTCATGTACATGCGCATGACGGGCGCCAGGTTGATGTAGTAGGTCTTTAGCAGGAACTCGCCGTCAACCGGCCTCGGTATGTCCTCCTCGGTGTAGAGGAAGTCGTCCGCGACGACGTTGCCTTCAGGCCGTCTCGCGACCCGCCACTGGCAATTCCTGTTCTCTTCCATACTACCTGTTCACCCTAATCGTCGGTGATGCGCAGCACCTGGTTGCATTCGTAGAAGTACCCGTCGGGGTCGAACAGCGAGACGCTCAGGAAGTGTTTCCTGCGGCCGTCGTGCCCGCGCACCGACCACTCGTAAGGCTCGGTGTGCACGTGCGTGCCGAGACGCCGCGCAGCCTCGCAGCTGGCCACGGCGTCCTCGGCCTCGACGACAAAGGTCGGGTTGCCATAGGTCACCGAGGTGGGTATCGCCGGAGCGGGCATTGGTGGATCGATCCACTGCAGCAGGCCGATCATGCCGATCTTCGGATCGTTGGCCTGCATGATCGTCAGGTGCGTGACATCGCCTGCTTTGCCCGCCGCCAGTCCCTGGCCCGACAGCGTGAAGTCTGTGTTCATCCACACGGTCATGCCGAAGACGTCTTCGTACCACTGCTGCGACTTCTCGATGTCGCGGACGATCAGCGTCGTCCGCTTGATCGTGCTGGCCATGGCCTCAGTCCCGCTCGGGTGCCTGGCGCTCGCCGTCACGGATCTTCTTGTAGTACAACCAGCTCGTTTCGTTGCGGCGCATGTCGTCCGCCGGAGGTGGCGCGGTGTACTCGGGATAGTGCTTCTCGATCTCCGCTTTCATCGTATCGGACATCTGGTCGAACGAGTCGAGCTTGCGGCCCGCCGTGTGCATGTAAATGATGCCGTCACGGCCGTTCATCATCATCCAGGGGAGCCAGTCGGACATGCGCGCCCATCCGACCTGCACGTCCGCGGTAGTCGCGTCCGGGTCCAGCAACGAATCGACGTCGCCGAAGAAGTTGAACATCTCGGTAGCGTGGTAAGTGCCGCCGATTTCCTTCTGGTACTCGCTTGCCAGCGGGTTGGGATACCACAGGGGCACGGTCGTCGTCTGCCACCAGCGGTGCCCCAGGATGGTGCCCGCGAACGTCGACGGTTTGCCATCGCGCCCGATCGTCGTTGCCGAGAAGTTGACCGGGTCATTGGCGACGTGCAGCACGTCGACGGTTTCGCCGGTCCACGGATTCTCCCATGTGGACAGGACGTCGCCCGTCTCCGGATCTTTGTACAGGAGCAGCTCACGGGAGACGAGCTTGTAGCCCGTGCCTTTCTCCGGGTCGCTGGTCGTGGTGCACTGCCGCGTGTTCATGCCCTCGACGAGAAACAGCAAGCGGTCGCGTTCGCCCATGCGGCGCGAAAACGCCTTGCCGTGCCACCAATAGGTGACTTGCTCGCCGTCGACCGTCGAGCACTGGATCTTGCGGGCAATCGTGAGCGCATCGTCCGGATCGTTCGGATCGAGCTGCGACGCGGTCGCCGTGCACGCGGCGCTCACCACGAAGACGAGTCCGAGTCGCATTGTCTGGCGCAATGAGTTGGTCATTGTTGTTTCTCCCCTGGGTGCGCGTGAATAGGACATATTGTTATATGATTCAGTCATTTTCAAGTTGGCGGACATCGGGCAAGGTCAACTGTACGACGAGGGCCGATGCGAGATGCAACACGGCAATCAGCAGGAATACGACCTCATAGCCGGAGCTCGCGATCAGCCAACCCGCGACAATTCCCAGCACGCTGCCACCCAGGCTGCCGGCCGCGCCGAACGCGCCCCAGACCGTAGCGACTTTGGCAGCCGGGAACAGGTCCGACGGCAGCGTGTAGAAAACGGCCTGTTTGAGCTGGATGGCGAACAAGCCAAAGCAAATCAGGGACAGGGCGATTGCGCTCGAACTTCCCGCGATAGCCGGAATCGCGAGCAGCACGAGCGAGGCACCGAGCCAGATCACGGCTTTGCGCGCGAAGTTGATCGTGCGGCCCCGCTGCACGAGCCAGCTGCTCAATGATCCGCCGGCGAGCGCACCGAGGTCCGCGGCTACCCACGGCAGCCAGGCGAACATCGCGATGCCTCGCAGATCGAATCCACGTGCGTCGATCAGGTATTGGGGCAGCCAGAACAGGAAGAAATAAAACGGGAAGTCGCTGATCGCGCGGGACACGATCAGCCCCCAGAACTCGCGACGGCCGAGCACCGTCATCCAGCCGCTGCTACTTGTCTGCGCGGCGCGGCCCGAAAGAATGAGAGAGCGCTCTGCCATGTCGATGGTCGGGTGCTCTTCGGGCAGGTGAAACCAGCGATACCAGAGCAGTACCCACAGGATGCCGAGGGTACCCGGGATCACGAACGCCCAGCGCCAGCCGAGGCTTGCCATGATCCAGACCGTCGCCGGCGGCGTGATGATCGCGCCGAGGCCTGCGCCCAGCATGAAGATGCCGACCGCGGTCGAGCGTTCTCGCGCAGGGAACCATTGCGCCACGGCTTTGGTCGCCGCGGGGAAGTTGGCTGCCTCGGTAATACCGAGCGTGATGCGCAAGGCGAAGAAGCTCCAGACCCCGCGGCCGAGGGCATGCAGGATCGTCGCGAGGCTCCAGAGCAGCGCCGCAATACCGAATGCGTGTCGCGTGCCGATGCGGTCGATGACCGGGCCGGCGGCGAGCTGACCGATGCCGTAAGCGAACAGGAAGCCACTGGTGATCAACGCGTAGTCGGCATCGCCGATCGCGAACAACTCGCGAACAACAGGGGCGACTACGCCGAAGACCGAGCGGTCGACGTAATTGATCGTCGTAATGACGGCGAGCAGTACGGCGACGCGCCAGCGGACCGGCACGTCAGCTATCCTCGCCGACCAGGAGCAGTCTAGCTATGCAAGTCGGCCGGCTATTCGAAGTTGGCCGTTGCCGTCAGGCCCCAATACGTGTCGCGGCGCGCCGAGATTACGAACGCGCGGCGGAACAGGTCACCGGGATCGAGGTAGCGCAGACCGAGTGGCGAGGAGTCTTCGCCGGTGAGGTTCTTGCCCCATAGCATCACCGAATACCGATCGCTCTGGAAACCGAGCCGTGCGTTGACGAGCGATGCCTCGCCATAGGTCGCAAGGTTGTGAACCTGCACGAACTTCTCGGATTCGTACGCGTAGTTTGCGCCGACGAACCATTCCCATTCGCCATTGCCCATCGGGCGGCGCAACTCGGCATCGAAGAAAAACTGGTGCTCGGCGGACCGCGGGATGTTCCTGCCGACCAGCGAACCATTGGGTGGTTGGCACTCGTCCGGGTCAGGGTTTACGTCGCCGACCGAGCAGTCGCGCGCACCGTTGTCGGCAACGTCGTCCAGGTCGCCCTGGTTGCGATCGTCGCCTTTCACGATCTCGCTGTCGACGAAAGCGTAGTTCATGGCAAGCGAAAGACCCTCTACGGCACGCGGATACCAGCGAGTTTCGATTTCGAAGCCGAACAACTCCGCGTCGCCCGAATTGACCGTTGCCGATCCGGTGTTGGTGCCGTCTGTGACGGTTTCGGTCAGCTGCAGCCCGCTGATCTCGTTGAGGTAGATCGCGAAGTTAACAATGCCCTGGCCGTCGAGAACTGTGTTCTTCGAACCGATTTCGTAGGACCGGACCTCTTCTTCCTCGAATGTTGGCAGACCAGCAGTGATCGCAATTGACGAGTTAAATCCGCCCGGCTTGGTGCCCTCGGCGATCAGTCCGTAGACCATGTTGTCGTCAGACAACCTGTGGTCGAGCGTGATACGCGGGCTGAACGAACGGAACGTCGCGTTCCTGCGGGTCGAGGACGATACGACCAGGTCCTCGTCGCGGTTGACGCTCCACGAGTCCTTTTCTTCCTCGGCGTAGCGCCCTTCGATCGTCAGGCGTGTCGCATCCCCCATGTCGAATGCTGCCATCGCGAACAACGCGGTATTGCTGATATCGCCCCTGGAGTAGTTCCTGTTGTTTGACGACAATATCGGGGGTGGCGGAAACGGTGGGATCGGAATGATGTCGTCGCAGATGAAGAAGTTCGCCGCGCACCAGGCCTGCTGCTCAGCCAGGGACTCGGCATAATTCGCGTCGGCAATGGCCTGGGCACCGGCGGGGTGCTCGCGATCATTGAAGCCCTCACTGCGCTGCTCGAAGTAGTAGGCGCCGAACAGGAACTCGCTGCGCTCGCCCTGGTATCTCAGGCGCAGTTCCTGCGAAACGTCTTCGATCTCACCGAAGCTCGAGAACGAAAAGTCCGCGGCGCCCGAGACGAATCCCCAGGTCGTGGGAAACGGGAAGCCCGTCGGGAAGCGCGCGAAAACGTTACTTTGGTAAGAATCCGGCCCGTAGTCGGCATCCGTCCTCATCCGCTCGTCTTCGTGGTTGTAACCGGTCACGGAACTGAGCGTCCACGAATCGCTGAGGCTCCAGTCAAACGTTAACGACGCCTGCAACAGGTCACGAGCGTTGGTTGCGTCGGGCATCTGCCGAGACCAGTCGGTATTCAACGGCCGTGGGGAGAGCTCGCCGCAATAGTAGCGGCCACCGCCGTCCCACTCGTCGTCGAAAAGGCAGTTGTTCTCGGCATGCGGCTGAAGCACCAGCGTCGGCTGTCCGTCCTCATTTTCCGCATAGTAGACGCGTGCACGCGCCGAGAAACTGTCGGAGGGGTCGAATGAGGCAACTGCCGACAGCGACATGGATTCTTCCTCTCCGAGATCCGAACCGTCATAGCTGTTCGTAAATGCACCGCTGTTGTCATAGAAGCGGCCGGTTACGCCCAGGCCGAAAGCGTCGCCGATCGGCCCTTTCACGGTCGCATTGAGTTCGGTGGTGCCATCGTCGGTGACCAGTCCGCGAACGCGGGCGGCAAACGCGTCGCCGGGGGACTTCGTGATGATGTTGATAGCGCCCGAGTAGGTATTGCGACCGTACAATGCGCTCTGAGGGCCTTTGACCACTTCAATGCGTTCGATGTCATGGACATCGAAGTCGTTGATCGATCCGGTGATATAAACGCCGTCAATGAAATAGGACACGCCGGAATCGCCGAGGATCGTTGCCTGTCCGCGAATGACGGGACGGTTGGACGAGCGCTGGAATTCCGGGTCGAATGACAGAC
>JAAUYH010204386.1_pt1 | contig 13146 bp, 12 predicted proteins | sample 7278061 | NCBI WGS metagenome assembly JAAUYH01 (sample SAMN14350203, study PRJNA611818) | marine sediment metagenome | isolation source: surface marine sediment (0.6m) | place: French Polynesia: Moorea | collected 2018-08
CGCGATGACGTCGCTGAAGACGGGGATCAGCTTGTGCCGGAAGCCCATCATCTTGCCGTCCCGCACGTCGAGATCGACACGGCTGACGAATTTCCCGTTCGAGCCCGAGGCGACGATGATCGTGTCGCCCACCAGCGCCGGTTCAGGCAGCGCGTCGTGGGTGTGGCCTGACAGAATCACGTCGATGCCCGAGACGATCCCGGCCATCTTCTTGTCGACGTCGAAACCATTGTGGCTGAGCACCACGACCAGATCGGCGCCCTCGGCGCGGACCTCGTCGACCATCTCCTGCATGCGCTCGTCGCGGATGCCGAAGCTGTATTCGGGGAACATCCAGCCGGGATTGGCGATCGGCATGTAAGGGAAGGCCTGGCCGATCACGGCGATCCTGGCGCCCCCGCGTTCGAAGAACTGGTAGGGCGCGAAATCCTCTGCCGGCTCGTCCCATTCCGCGTCGAAGATGTTCTGGCCAAGGGCGGCGTAGGGCAGGTCCTCGAGGATCTCGAGCACGCGCTCGGAGCCCAGGGTGAATTCCCAATGGAAGGTCATCGCATCGGGCTTTAGCGCATTCATCACGTTGACCATGTCCTGGCCCGCCGTGTGATAGCAGGTGTAGCTGCCATGCCAGGTGTCGCCGCCATCCAGCAGCAGCGCATCGGGCCGGTCGGCGCGGATGGCGTTGATCACGGTGGAGACGCGGTCGAGCCCCCCGACCCGGCCATAGGTTTTCGCGAGCGCCGAAAAGTCGTTATAAGTCAGGGCGTAGGCCGAGGGCGAGCCGTCCTCGATCCCGTAGAGCTTGCGGAAATCAGCCCCCGTGATATGCGGCACCGCACCCTTGTTGGCGCCGACGCCGATATTGATCTCGGGCTCACGGAAATAGATCGGCTTGAGCTGCGCGTGGATGTCGGTGACGTGGATCAGGCTGACATTTCCGAAAGTGTCGAACTGCAAGAGCTGATCCTGGGTGAGCGCCTGCTGCGCGGCGAGCCGCGACCAGTTGCCAAAGGACGAAGCGCCCAGGATGGCGGTCGCGGCCATGCTGGTCTGCAGGAAATCGCGGCGGGAGATCATCGGCGGGCTCCTTCGGCATGACCGTCCGTCCGGGCAGGCCCAAGATCTTTCGAAAAATCTTGGCGCTCCGGAGGTATCACATGCGCAGTCTTGAATGTTTCCAGGTAGAGAAAACCCGCGCCCGGTTTCCCAGGCGCGGGTCTTCAAGCTTTTAGTTGCGGACCGAAGGCCCTTCGACGCTCAGGCCGTTGCCGCGCGAAGCGACATAGAGCTCAAGTGCGACGAACTCGGGCGAGCCGCGCTGGAAGGTCTCGGCCCGGGTGTCGCGCACGCAGCCGTAGAACCGGTCATGCGGCGAGTTCAGCTTGGTGTTCTTCAGGCGATACACCGGGAAGCCGTTGATCTGGCCCTGGCTGAGGTGGTCTGCCCGGATCATCATGCCGTAGTTGTCCTCGTGGCAGTTCGCGCAGCTCAGTTCCAGCTGGCCGGTCCGGGTGTAGTAGAGCTCTTTGCCCATCTCCCAGGTCGACTGCGCGGGGCCATCGATCGCGACATTGACCGGCATGCCGCGCGACACCGACGAGATCAGCGCCACCATGCGGGTGTTCGTGCCGCTCCAGCCCCAGGCCTCGGCGCCCATCCGCTCGGTGCGGCAGGCGTCGATCGCCATCTCCAGCGTCCGGACTTCGCCGGCGCCTTCATTCCACTTCGGATAGACGGCGCGCACGCCCTTCATGCCTTCTTCCACATCGCCGTGGCAGGAGGCGCAGGACTTGCCCTCGGATCCATCGACCGTCTCCCAGGTTTCCAGTGCCTTCTCGACATCGATGAACCCGGGATTGTCGAAATCGTCCGTCTGCACGACCTGCGTTTCGTCCGAGCGGAAGCGCCAGCCGGAGTAGATAGTGTCGACATACTCCATATGCGCGGGCGCGGCGGTCTCGGTCACGATCTCGATCTCGCCGTTGATGATGAGGTTGTCCTCGTCCGGGCCGGCCAGAGCCGGCGCCGCCACGAGGGCCGCGCCAAGCGCAAACGCCGAAATCAGACCGGCTTTATTGTTGTGCTTCATGTGGTTCCTCCCTGTATGCCGGTCCGTTAGCCGACCGTGATCGACTTGGTCTCGGTATAGACGTCGCCGTCGTCGTCGTACCAGGTGAAGGTGAAATCACCGGATTCCGGGACCTTGGCCTCGAACTCGAAGAACGGGTTCGTCGAGATCGCGGGCTCGAGCGTGACGTCGATCACCATCTCGCCGTTGAACTCGCAGGTGAATCGGTTGATGATCGAGCGCGGGATCACATTGCCTTCTTTGTCCTTGCGCTGACCCGATTCCATCTTGTGGCTGATCAGGGTTTTGATCGTGATCACCTCGCCGGCATCGGCCGACTTCGGAACTTTCACGCGGGGTTTGACACCAGATGCCATTGTCTTTTCTCCTCATGCTGTCCGCCGCAGGTCGCGGGGACGCCGTATCCGATTTAGCCGCCGCAGCCGCCGATGGTGACCTTGACGGTCGACGAGGTCTGCACGAACGAACCGTCCGCCATTTTCGCCACGGCGATCACATCCTGGGTTCCGGCGAGCCGGATCCGGGTCGAGGCGGCGTGCGAGCCCGCGAGCGGGCCGAAGTTGAACGTGGCGACCTCGGGGCGCGGGTTGCCCGCGGCCAGCACCATGATCGCGACGGCACCGGGCGCTTCGACTTCGATCGGCACCGTGTTGCCGTTCTCTGCGATTTCCGGCGCGGTCAGAGTGATGCCGCCCTCGCCCACCTCGGCACCGCCGGTGAAGGCCATGATCTTGTCCTCGGTCATTGCCGTGGCGCGGATCGGCAGAAGCGTCAGCGCCGCGGCGCCAAGGCCGAAAGCCAGCGTTTCGCGTCGTGTCAGTTGCATGTGTCTCTCCTTGAATAGGTCCCTCGCCCGTCGGCGGGTTATTCGTCCTTCAGTGTCATCAGATAGGCGACGACATCCTCGATCTCCTGCGCGGTCAAGAGCGGTGCGACCTCGCCCTCATGCGCCTTGCCGGTATAAGCGTCACCCAGTCGGATGAAGCCTTCGGTTTTGTAGAACGAAGGCATCATCGTGTCTTCGAACATGATCTTGGCGTTCGCGACGATGCCGCGCAGTTCGGCCTCGGACCAGCGATCCGCGACACCATCGAGCATCGGGCCGATCTCGCCGTGGAAGGGCAGATCGTTGAGATCCGTGACCGCATGGCAGGCGATGCAGTTGCCCGCGCCCTTGTTCATCAGCTTGCGGCCATTATCGACATCGCCGGGCGTGCCACCCGTCAAAGACGCGTCCACCGCACCATCGTCATACACCACGTCGCTGGGGGCGATCTCGGCGGCGGAGGCGATCTGGCCGGAGATGGCCAAAACCGCAACTGTCGTCAGAATTCGCTTCATGGTTCCTCCCTAGACCCTGAATTTGCGCAGATCGTAGCCCGTACTCCACGGTATACGCAATCATAAATTCAAGAAAATGAATTATACCATTTGACACAGGGTCTAAGGCCGTTATCTGAAAGCGTTTTTCGGGCACGGCGGAAGTGCATGCCTGCCCGCCGTCCCTGGCCCCTAGTCGAACGAACCGTTATTGCGCTCCTGGATTCGCCGCGCGTGGTAGCGTTGGAAGTCTTCCTCGGACTGGTCGAGATAGCGTTCCTCGGCAACCCAGGTCAGCATGTCGAGCGTGGTGCCCGCGCCGAAGGCGCCCGGCATCACCGATACAGCGGCCTCCATCGCGGTCTGCCCCTCGGGTACCTCTTGCGGCAGGAACACCAGCGTCGGGGTGAACAAAAGCCCCCATTTCCGCGCCATCTCGCGTTCCTCGAGCGTCTCGCCATCGAAATCGACCACTTCGGTCGACCCGTGCAGGTTGATCTGCACGACGAAATAGTTTTCACGGATGAAGTTCGCCACCTCTTCGCGGGGGAACACCTCTTCGTGCATCTTGGTGCAGTAGATGCAGCCGCGCTGCTCGACCATCAGCAAGAGGCGCTTACCCTCGGCATTCGCCTCGTCGAGGTCCTCGCTCAGGTCCTTGAACGTATCCCGCATCCAGTCGGTCTTGTGCAGCCCGTCGTCGCCCATCGTGGCGGCCATGACCGGCATCGACAGTGCGATCAGCGCGGCGGCGGCCCAGTGCAGCGGTTTCATCAGGTCTTCCTCCCTTTCAGCCGAGATTGGCGAACCCGGGGACCCATTCGATCATCAGGTTCGAAATGTAATTCACCGTATCCGTGGCGATCAGGATCGCAAAGACGATCAGCATGCCGCCCATGACCTTCTCGGCATGGCCGAGGTATTTCTGGTTCCGCTGCATCCAGCGCAGGAAGGGCTGCGCGAAGAACGCGGCCACCACGAAGGGCGCCGTCATGCCGATGCCGAAGACGGCAAGCAGCGCTGCCCCGCGAGAGATCTCTCCCATCCCGGACGCGATCATCAGGATCGTCGCCAGCACCGGCCCCACGCAGGCCGTCCAGCCGAAGCCGAAGGCCAGCCCCATCAGATACGCGCCCAGCACCGTGCTGGGGTCGGCTTTGCTTACCATCCGCGCCTCGCGGTAGAGAAACCCGATCCTGATGAGCCCCAGGAAATGCAGCCCGAACACGAAAATCACCGCCGCCGCGAGATAACTCAGCGGCTGACGCCACTGCGCGAAAGCCTGCCCCAGCGCCGTCGCGCCCATGCCCAGCAGCATGAAGATCGTGGTCACCCCCAGCGCGAACATCAGCGCCGAGATCACCAGCCGCCGCTGCGCCCCGGGCGCGATGCCGCCGTCGCCGCGCAGCTCGGCCATTGAAATCCCGGCCATGTAGCACAGGTAGAACGGCACCATCGGCAGGATGCAGGGTGTGAAGAACGCGAAGAACCCCGCGATCGCCGCGCCGGCAAAGGAAACATCCAGCACCATGGGGGCTGTCATCCTTGATTAATTCACATATTCAAATTATGTTGTCCTTGAACCCGGCGTCAATCGGTTCCTGATGTTGAGACAATTCGCCTCTTTCCTTTTCGCCCTGCTGGTGTTGGCAGCACCGCTGCGCGCCGCGGAGTTGGTGATGGTCGAAGAACCGGGCTGCATCTATTGCGAACGCTGGAACGCCGAGATCTCCGAAATCTACCCCAAGACTCCCGAGGGCAAGGCCGCGCCGCTGGTCCGGGTCGTCCGCCGCACCAGCGGTATGCACGCCTACGACTTCGCCCGTCCGGTGGTCTTCACGCCGACCTTCGTCCTGGTCGAGGACGGGATGGAACTCGCCCGGATCGAGGGCTACCCGGGCGAAGATTTTTTCTGGGGGCTCCTCGACATGATGCTGAGACAGCACACGGGCTTCGAGGGTGCCTCATGAGACCCACCGACGCCAACAAGACGCAAAGGGGGCGGCCATGGCACTGCCGGTGATCCGCGAAGACATGACCGACGAGGAAATGGACCAGATCGCGCAAAGTGCCTGCGATGCGTCGAACTTCCTCAAGGCGATCAGCCACGAGGGCCGGCTGATGATCCTCTGCCACCTGGTGACCGGCGAGAAATCGGTGACCGAGCTCGAAGAGCTTCTAAGCGCCCGCCAGGCGGCGGTGTCGCAGCAGCTTGCACGGCTCAGGCTCGAGGGGCTGGTGACGCCCCGGCGCGACGGCAAGACGATCTACTACTCCTTGACAGACGACCGCCCCAAAAAGATGCTGGAGACGATCTACGACCTCTTCTGCGGGGACGCGGATCGGGGCGGCGCCTGAAAACAGCGTAAACGCGGACAGAGCCGTTCCTGCCATCGGGAGGGCCTGCAATGCTGGAGTTTTTGACGCAAGACGCAACGCTTGTGGCGCTGGTAGGCGCGTTCGGCGGTGTGCTTCTGGGCCTGGCCGCGCGGCTCGGCCGGTTCTGCACCTTGGGCGCGATCGAGGATGTCCTCTACCAGCGCAGCGACTTGCGTCTGCGGATGTGGGGCCTGGCGATCGGCAGCGCAATCCTGGGCAGCTTCGTCCTGATCGGGCTCGGTGTGCTTCCTTACGAAAAGACGCTCTATCTGGCGCAATCCTGGAACCCGCTGGCGAGCATCCTCGGCGGGCTGGTTTTCGGTTATGGCATGGCGCTCGCGGGCAATTGCGGCTTCGGCGCCCTGGCGCGGTTGGGCGGCGGCGACCTGCGCGCCTTCGTGATCGTCATCGTGATGGGGCTCTCGGCCTATGTCGTGCTGTCCGGCCCCCTGGCCCCACTGCGCGTGTGGCTCTTCCCGCAAGAATTGGCCGAGGCGCCGCAAGGCCTTGCGCATCTACTGGGCGGCTCGACTGGGCTGTCGCCGGTGGTGATCGGGCTTGCGCTGGGGGCGGTCCTGTTTCTCGCCGCCCTGGCCTCTCGAACCCTCCTGGCCAAGCCGGCCGCGGTCTTCTGGGGCGTGGTCGTTGGGTTTGCCGTGGTCACCGGCTGGGCCGGATCCGCCTGGATCGCCGAGGCAAGCTTCGATGCCGTTCCCGTGTCGTCCCACACCTTCTCGGCGCCGATCGGCGAGACCATGATCTACGCGATGACCGCCTCGGGCGGGGGCTTGAGTTTCGGCATCGGCTCGGTCGCGGGGGTCTGGACCGGCGCCTTCATCGGCTCGCTGATCAAGGGCCATTTCCGCTGGGAGGCCTGCGAGGACCCGCGAGAGCTGCGCCGGCAGATCTTCGGCGCTGCGCTGATGGGCGCGGGCGCGGTGGTGGCGGTCGGCTGCTCCGTCGGACAGGGAATCTCGGCGTTTTCGCTTCTCGCCTATTCGGCGCCGGTGACGTTCCTGGCAATCCTGGCCGGAGCGGCGATCGGGCTGCGGCAGCTCATCGAGGGCTTTGCGTTCGCACAGTGATTTGGTTTCGCCGCGCCTGCGGCGCGTCGACCGGCTGGGGGCTCCGCCCCCAGACCCCCGGAGTATTTGAGCCAAGATGAAGGAGCCTCAGGCCCGCATGCGGGAGCCGTTGGCGTCGAAGAGCGGTTGGCGTTGAAGGGTGGCGGGAAGGCGGTCGCCGAGGAGTTCGATGGTCCAGCCCACGTCGGTTTCCGCGAGCTCCTTGGGGACATACCCCATCGCCACGGATTGCCGCGCGCCATGGGCGTAGCCGCCCGAGGTCACCCAACCCACCACGTCGCCATTCATCCAGATCGGCTCGTCGCCGATCACATCGGCATCTTTCGCCTCAACGACGAAGGCGCGCAGGCGGAGTTTGCCGCCCTCCTCCTTGTGGCGACGCGCCGCTTCTTTGCCGATGAAGTCAGCGTCTTTGGAAAGCGACACGAACCGCCCCAGCTCTGCCTCGTAGGGCGTATAGATTGGACGGTATTCCCGTGCCCAGCCGCCGAAATTCTTTTCCAGCCGCAAGGCGTTGAGGGCGCGCAGGCCGAAGGGCCGGATGCCAGACTCCGCGCCCGCCGCCATCAGTTCCGTGAACACGTGCCGCTGGTATTCCGGCTCGATCCAGATCTCGTAGCCCAGATCGCCCGTGAAGCTGACCCGCCCGACCAGCGCCGGAGCCATGCCAAGCGTCATGCGCCGGATGTCCATGAAGCGGAACGCCTCGGCCGAGACATCTGCATCGGCCAGTTTCTCCAGTACCGCGCGCGCGTTCGGCCCCGCGATCGAGAGCCCCGTCAGCGCCGCGCCATGGGGCGTGATCGCTACGCCACTCTCCGGCAGGTGCTGGTCGAACCAGCGCATGTGGTAGTCCTCGGCGATGCCGGAGCCGGCGAGGAAGAACTCCTCTGCCCCCAGCTTCGCCAAAGTGAAATCCCCGATCAGCCGGCCATCTTCCTTCAGCATCGGGGCCAGCACCATGCGTCCCTCGGCCGGGATCTTGTTGGCGAGCATGTGGTCGAGCCAGGCCTCGCCCCCCGCGCCCGTGACGCTGTATTTCGCGAAACCCGAGATCTCGATGATCCCGACGCCGTCACGCACCGCGCGCGCCTCGGCGCCCACATGGTCGAAATCTGTCGAGCGGCGCCAGGAGAACTGGTCGCTCACCCCCTCGGGCGCGTACCAGAGCGGGGTTTCAAGCCCATGCGCCGCGCCGAATTGTGCGCCCATGTCCTTGAGCGTGTCGTAGATCGGCGTCGTCTTCAGCGGCCGCGCGGCGGGCAGCTCCTCGTTCGGGAAGCGGATCGAGAAGCGGCGCGAGTAGTTCTCGCGCACCTTGGCGTTGGTGTAGGCGGGCGTGGCGAAATCGCCGAAGCGCGCCACGTCCATCGCCCAAACGTCGAAGCCCGGATCGCCGTCTATCATCCAGTTGGCGAGCGCCAGACCGACTCCGCCACCCTGGCTGAACCCGGCCATCACGCCGCAGGCGCACCAATAGCCCGGCAGGCCTTTCACCAGGCCGATCAACGGGTTGCCGTCGGGAGCGAATGTGAACGGCCCGTTGATGATCTGCTTGATCCCGGCATTGGCGAAGGCAGGGAAATGCTCGAACCCGACCTCGAGCGACGGCGCGATCCGGTCGATATCAGGCTGCAAAAGCTCGTGACCGAATTCCCAGGGTGTTTCTTTCTCAGACCAGGGCACGCAGGCTTTCTCGTAGGTGCCCATGAGCATGCCACCGCGTTCCTGGCGCAGATAAAGCTCGCCGTCGAAATCAACGGCGTGGATCACTTCCTTGCCGGTTTTCGCATTGATCTCAGCGACTTCCGGCATGTCCTCGGTGATCAGATACATGTGCTCCATCGCCAGCACGGGCAGCTCAAGCCCCACCATGCGGCCGACCTCGCGCGCCCAGAGGCCGCCGGCATTGACCACGTGTTCGCAGGTGATCCCGCCCTTCGTCGTCGTCAGGTGCCAGCCTTCGGGATGCCGCGCGATGGCTTCGACCTTGCAATGGGTCTCAATCGAGGCGCCCAGCTTGCGGGCGGATTTCGCGTAGGCGTAGGTGACGCCCGAGGGGTCGAGATGCCCGTCGACTGTCGTCTTCACCGCGCCGACGAACTGCGCGGGATCCAGCAAGGGCATGAGATCATGGGCTTCTTCGGGGCTGATCAGTTCGGCGTCGATGCCCAGATAGCGCCCCTTGGCAACGATGCCCTTGAGCCAGTCGAGCCGCGCCTCGGTCGCCGCCAGCATCACCCCGCCGGTCAGATGCACACCCGTGGCCTGGCCGCTGAGTTCCTCGATTTCCTTATAAAGATCAATGGTATACTGCTGCAGCTTGGCGACATTCGGATCGCCATTGATGGTATGCATGCCGCCCGCTGCGTGCCAGGTCGACCCGCTGGTCAGTTCTGACCGTTCCACAAGCACCGAGTCCGTCCAGCCCGCGCGGGCAAGATGATAAAGCACCGAACAGCCCACGACGCCACCGCCTATCACCACCACTTTTGCGTGCGTTTTCATGGGTTAACCCCTCATTCTTGAAGCATCCGGGTCGAAAAGCGGCGTCTGGTGCACCACCGCACGCCTGCGCGCCCCGAGGATTTCAATCTCGAATTCCGCGCCGTCCGCGATGCGCTCGCGCGGCAAAAACCCGATGGCAACGGATCGCGCGCTAAAGTGCGCGTACCCCCCCGAGGTGCAGAACCCGATGACATCCTCGCCGTCGAAGATCGGCTCGTAGGCCACCACGTCGGCATCCTCGGCGTCGACGAGGAGGGTCGTCAGGCGCCGCGCGGGCGCCGTCTCGCGTTCGCGCATCGCCGCATCCCGGCCGATGAAGTCGTTCTTCTTGAACGACACGAACCGGTCGAGCCCGGTCTCGGCGGGCGTGTAGTCGGGCCGGTACTCCGCCATCCAGGACCCGAAGGATTTCTCCAGCCGCAGCGACATCATCGCGCGCATGCCGAAGGGGCGCATCCCGTGCTCTGCCCCCGCCGAGGCCAGCGCGTGGTAGAGCGCCACCTGGTGGTCGCGGTGGCAATAGATTTCGTAGCCCAGATCGCCGGTATAGCTGACCCGCGCAACGATGACGGGGATATGGCCAATGGCGAGGCGGCGGACCGAGAGGAACGGGATCGCCTCGGCCGAGCAATCCGCGCCTGTGGCGGCGGCCAGAACCGCGCGCGCTTGAGGGCCGGCGATCTGGAAGCCCAGCCGGGTTTTCGAGATATTCTCTATGCTTACGCCACGCTCTTGATGTTTCAGGAACCAGCGCATGTGGAAGGCCTGGGCGCTATAGCTGGCGGTCAACTGCACCTCCTCTGGCCCCAGCCGCATCATCGTGAAGTCGCCGATGATCTTGCCTTTGGGCGACAGCATCGCGGTGAGCGCCATCCGGCCTTCCTCTGGCACCCGGTTCGCCATGATCTGGCCGAGCCATTCGACCGCCTTGGGACCGCGCACCAAGTATTTGCCGAAGTTGTGAATCTCGTTGATCCCCACCGCCTCGCGCACGGCCCGGCATTCGGCGCCGACGGTCTCGAACGCATTAGAACGTCGGAAAGACGGCACCTCGAAGCGCCCCGCCCCATCGGGCGCGAAGTAGTTCACATGCTCCATGCCGTAGCCCGACCCCCAGACCGCGCGCTGCGCGTCCCAGATGCCGTAGGCGGGCGTGGTGTCGAGCGGCCGGCCGACGGGCAGTTCCTCGTTCGGATAGCTGATTGAGAACCGCCGCTGGTAGTTTTCGGTCACCTTCAGCCGGGTCCAGTCCGGCCCGGTCCAGTCGCCGAAGCGCGCGACGTCCATGGCGAAGACATCTGTTTCCGGCTCGCCCTCGACCATCCATTCCGCGAGCGCCTTGCCCACACCGCCGCCCTGGCTGAACCCGGCCATCACCGCGCAGGCCGACCAGTAGCCGCGCATCCCCGGCACCGGGCCGACCAGCGGATTGCCGTCGGGCGCGAAGGTGAAGGGCCCGTGGATCACCCGCTTGACGCCCGCGCGTTCCAGCACCGGGAAGCGTTTGTAGGCGAAGGCGATCGAGGCCTCGATCTTGTCGAGGTCATCGGGCAGCAATTCATGGCCAAAGGACCATGGCGTCCCGCCCACAGCCCAGGGACGGCAGGTTTGTTCGTAAAATCCAATACATAGCCCGCGACCTTCCTGCCGCAGATAGCTCTCGCCCGCGGGATCCATCACATGCGGATGCTCCTCCGCGCGCTCGTAGATCTCGGGTAGATCGTCTGTGACGAGGTACTGGTGCTCCATCGGGTGTAGCGGCAGGTAGAGCCCCGCCATCGCCGCCACTTCGCGCGCCCAGAGCCCGGCGGCATTGACCACATGCTCGGCATGCACCGTGCCCTTGTCGGTGACCACATCCCAGGTCCCGTCGCCGCGCGGGTTGGTCTCGGTCACCATGCAATGGGTGACGATCTCGGCGCCCGCCATGCGCGCGGCCTTAGCGTAGGCATGGGTGGTGCCCGAGGGGTCAAGATGCCCGTCGAGCGGGTCGTAGAGCCCGCCGAGAATGCCCTCGACATTGGTCACCGGCGCGACCTTTGCGATCTCCTCGGGGCCGAGGATTTCGGTCTCGAGCCCCATGTAGCGGTGCTTGGCCCGCTCCGCCGTCAGCATATCGAGCCGGTCCCGGTCGGCGGCCAGCGTCACCCCGCCCACATGGTGCAGCCCGCAGCTTTGCCCGGTGATCTCCTCGAGCTCGCGATAAAGCCGGATCGTGTAGCCCTGCAGCGCGGCCATGTTGGTGTCGGAATTGAGCGTGTGAAACCCACCGGCGGCGTGCCAGGTTGAGCCGGAGGTCAATTCCGACCGCTCCAGCAGCAGGATGTCGGACCAGCCCATCTTGGTAAGGTGATAAAGCACGGAGCAGCCGACGACGCCGCCCCCGATGACCACCACTCTTGCATTGGATTTCATGGGTTTATCCCGGTTTTCTCATGCATCAGATCCGCCCCGCCGCGCGCAGACGCGCGCGCAGATCGCCCGCGCGCCCATCGCCAATGTCGAGCGCAAAAACCAGCGCGTGGGTGAGATAGAACATCTCGGCGTCGGTCTCGTCCGCCGTATCGGCAGCCTCGGTATAGAGCGTAACCAGGGCGGCGAGGTCCGCGCGGCCATGGGCCTCCAGCAGACGCGCGTCGAGGTCCGGGGCGCGCCCAAGGTTCTTCGAAAAACCTTGGCAAAATCCTCCCAAGGATTGTGGCCCCTCCCGCATCGCCGCTATTCGGCGGCCAACGGCGCGGGCTGCATCCGGCGTGCCACCCAATGGTGAAAACAATGCGTCGGACCGTCCATCGCCGGGCTGAACTTACCGCCGTCGAAATGCACGCCTTGCCGGCCCTTCTGCATGCCCTCAACGACGAAGAGGTCCTCTTCGAAAACCTCGTACCACATCTTCGCATTCGCCTCGCGCATCGCGCGCCAATCGTCGCCGGTGACGGCCTCGTCCGCGTAGTAAAGCGCGATATTCTCCCGCGTGCGATCGGTCGCCACCGGCTCAAGCAGGATCGCGAAGGCGTGGTCGCGGTGCACGCCGAAAAGCACGTTGGGATAGACCGCGATATACTCCGCGCCCGCGTCCCAGGCCTCGCCGAGGCCTTCGAAATCCGGGAAGCGCTGGCCGTCCCCCTGGATCATCGGCCGATAAACCAGGGTGCCCTGCCCCGAGAACTTGCCAGCGTTTTCAATGTGATAATGGTCTTCCAGCCGCGAATAGCTGTTCAGGCCCGGATGCACCCAGGGCAGGTGATAGCTCTCGCAATAGTTCTCGACGGCGAGCTTCCAGTTGCAAGCGACGTCGAAGCCGAAGGCGCTGTCGGCGCCGCCGAAATGCAGCGGCTGGCTCTCGAACTCGCCCCAACGCGCGATTACGTCGGCGGCGTAGTCGGTAAACTCTGGCGCGGTGCCGGAGACGTTGACGAAGATCACGTCGCGCCAGACATGAGACCGGATCTCGATCAGCCCCAGCGTGCCCTGGTCGACCCCCTCGGCGGTGTTGTGCCCCGGACCGCCCACATGCGGGGTCGCGACGAGCTCGCCCGTCAGCGCGTAGCACCAGGCATGATACGGGCAGCGGATCACGCCGCCGACCTTCCTGGGCCGGTCGACGAGGATCATGCCGCGGTGCCGGCAGGTGTTCTGGTAGACCTTCACCTCGCCGTCGCGGGTCCGCACAGCAACAAGCGGCAAACCAACGACATCAATAGGATGGGCGTCGCCCGGTTCGGGGATATCCTTGGCGAACCCGATGCCGGACCAGTTGGCGAAGAG
>JAAUYH010037694.1_pt1 | contig 13140 bp, 11 predicted proteins | sample 7278061 | NCBI WGS metagenome assembly JAAUYH01 (sample SAMN14350203, study PRJNA611818) | marine sediment metagenome | isolation source: surface marine sediment (0.6m) | place: French Polynesia: Moorea | collected 2018-08
CAACGGCGTAATCGGCGCCGCCCCTCCAGCTAGTCCTACTACTCGAAAAACATCCCCTGACGAACTTCGGAGCAGCAGAACTAGCCTACTCCGCTATCGGGGCGCCTCAGTTTCTACTGCTTATTGCCCGTGATCTGCAGCATTTGTGTGCAGACGGGGCGGTTTTGCCCATCACTGTCGTCGCTGACTTCGGCGATAAAGAGGAGCTTGAGACTGCGACCGTCCGCCCGGCCCGAGATGCGGTAGTGGACGTTGCGGGCTTGTGCATCGCTGGTACGCAGGTCGGCTTTGATTTTGCCTCCCTCGCGATATGTGCCCGTGAGCAGAGACAGTTTGGGCAGCGCGACTTCGACTTGATTGTCGTTGCGGGTGATTTTCACCACCCCGCGCTTGAGCGTATTGAGCGCCGGGTTGGGCGCTTTTTCGCAATTGGAGGTGAACTGCTCGAAGCGGGCCTGATACGACTCAGACTGGGCAAGCGCCGTGCTCGCCGAGACTAGCAGGAGGGCACCCGCGAGCAGAAGTGGGCCAAACAGGGAGCGATAGCGATTCATACTGGCGATTAGACGCCGGTTTTCCGGAGAGATTCAAGCCACATTCGCGCCTGCCGGGCGGGCGGGCAAGATCAACGTCGCAGGCCGGCGGACTCCATCTCCAAGGGCAGTTCACCATTGTCGCGGTCAAAGTCGACCAGCTTGAGCGTGGTAAAGGGCACTTGGAAGTATTCGAAAAAGGAGCCAGTGGTGCCGAGAACTTTGGACCAGGTCGGCGATTTGCGCCGCGTGGATCGGCTCCAAGTATTAAAGATCTCCTGCATGTTGAGGGTGAGGCCGAAGTACAATTCCTGCTGCCGCGGATTGCCGGGCTCGGTGGGCGTGGGCTTGTAGTTGACCGCGCGATAGCCGGCAACCACATCGAGATAGCGCGTCCAACCAAAGTAGTCGGACCGGCGCAGGGGGCCAATGCTGCCCAGATGATGGGCGACGACGAATGCTTGGCCCGAATAATCTTCGGCCGCGTCGACCACGCCGTCATTGACCAGCTGGTCGACGAACTCCTGGGTGGGGAAGTATTGGATGCGGATATCGATGGCGCGGTCGAGGGCTTCCCATTCGGTCATGAGAGCGCCGACACCGACACCGGCGAGGTTGGCCACCATATCCTGTTGCGAGAAGCCAAAGCCCTCGTGATAACCGTCCTTGAATTCGATGACGGTAAAGAATGCCAGGGTGAGTGCGGTCGATGCCGCCATCGATTGTCGGCGGCTCCAGCCACCGGCCTCAAGCAGAGAAACGGTGCCGCGGGTAAAGGCATAGTTGGCAAAGAAGTGGCCCAGCTTGTCGGCGCCGCCGGCATAGGTGGTGGGGCCAAACCAGCCCTCGTCGAGGAAGATGAGTTCTTCGGTCTTGGCTCGCGGGCGGTACCAGGCGAAATAGGTCCAGGTGTAGATGGCGGTGTGAATGGAGCCGAGGATACCGGCGCTGATAGCGCGACCGCGCCAGGAGTTATCGCTCGTGGTTTCGCTCTCCGTCTGAGCGATCGTCTCGGCCGTCATCGTGGGCGAGGGCACAGATGGCGCCGACTCGAGCGCGCCAGCGCTCGTGCCTGTAACACCGCCTGCATTGGCGGCCGTGTTGGCGCCCGCGCTGGCGGCACTACTGGTGTTGGTGGCATGTGCCGTTCCAGCTCCCTGGGGAGGTGGGGCAGAGGGAAGGGCGCGAGGTGGTGTGACGATGTTTGATGGCGTAGCGACTTCGGGAAGATGGCTATTGGGCGATGCCATCGCGAGGTCGGGGCATGTCAGTATGAGGACTGTGAACGTAGTGAGAGTAAGGCGAGCCAGCCACATGGCCGCGGAGCATACGCAGGACAGAGGGCGTTGGCGAGTGTGGAAGATCGCTTTCCATACAATTTTTGTCAGCGGACTGGGGGCCGGTAGGTTAGGCGCGCTCGCTATCGAGGAACGCCATCTGGTGCTCGTCGTAGCGCGTACCTGCAACTTTCTCTGGTGCCAGGGTGCGTTCGATTTTCGACACCTCATCGGCATTGAACTCGACCTTGACGGCCCCGAGAGCCTCGGCCAGCCGCTCGCGTCGGCGCGCGCCCACCAGGGGCACGATATCAGTGCCGCGCGACAGCACCCAGGCGATGGCCACTTGTGCCACCGTTGCGCCTTTTTCCTCGGCAATGGCACGTAAGGCCTCTACCAGTTCCAAATTGCGGGCCAAGTTATCGCCGCGAAACCGGGGGCTGAAACTGCGGAAATCGCCCTGGGCCAGCGAACGCGATTGCGACCAATGCCCGCTGAGCAAGCCGCGTGACAGCACGCCGTAGGCAGTAATGCTCACGCCGAGTTCGCGACAGGTGGGCAAGATCGTGTTTTCGATGCCGCGCGAGATCAGCGAGTATTCGATCTGGAGGTCGGCGATGGGGTGGACGCGATGGGCTCGGCGTACGGTATCGGCGCCGGCCTCGGATAGTCCGATATGGCGGACGTAGCCGGCCTTGACCATATCGGCCATGGCGCCGATGGTGTCTTCGATGGGCACCTCTGGGGTAATGCGGGCCGGGCGGTAGACGTCGATATAATCAGTGCCGAGCCGACGCAGGGTATAGGCGAGAAAATTTTTGACCGCGGCCGGTCGGTTGTCGACGCCGACCCAACCGCCGTCGGGATCGCGCAGGGCACCGAATTTGACGCTGATGGCGACCTTGTCGCGATTGCGGCCGTGCAGGGCTTCGGAGAGGAGCATTTCGTTGTGGCCCATGCCGTAGAAGTCGCCGGTGTCGAGCAGGGTTATGCCGGCATCCATGGCCGCATGCAGGGTGGCAATGCTCTCCTCGCGATCCGCAGGGCCGTAGAGATCGGACATGCCCATGCAGCCCAAGCCCAGGGCCGACACCCGCGGACCCTCATGGCCCAGCGTGCGTTGGGGCATGCTGCCGGAGAATTCAGAAAAGGGGAATGACGTTGGGGATGATGGATGATTGCCTTGGCTCATAATGAAAATCCTCAGATTGTGACGGCTATACGTGATGGATGAAGATCGACGAGATCGACGTCGCTCGCGGCCCACTTAGTGGGGCCGTTGCGACATGCAGCGGTTATAGCTGCGTGCAGAAAAATCAGGTAGAGTGAGAAAATGCATGCAGCAGTTGCGTAGGATGCACGAAATGCCGGGTGAGGATGAACGTTTGTTTGTACGAGTCGTGGATGCGGGCAGCCTCAAGGCCGCCGCCGAGCAGCTCGGCGCCGATCCATCCACGATCAGCCGTCGCCTGTCGGCGCTGGAAGCCCGCTTGGGCGTCAAACTACTGCAGCGCTCGACCCGGCGTTCGACGCCGACCGATGCCGGCAAGATCTACGTCGAAGGGCTGCGCCGATTGATAGAGCAGGAGCAGGCGCTCGAGGGCGAAATTGCTGGCGGCTCCGATACGCCGCGCGGTCGTCTGCGCGTCACCGCGCCCGTGGACTTCGGTGCGCGCTTTGTGGTGCCCGTCATCAATGCCCTGCATCTATTGGCGCCGAAGCTCGAGATCGAATTGGTCTTGGGCAGCGGGTTTCTCGATTTGGCAGAGCAAGGAATCGACATCGCCATCCGCATCGGCCGTCTGCCAGATTCCACGTTGATTGCGCGCCAGTTGGGAAGTGTGCCGCGCGTACTCGTGGGGGCTCCCCAGTACTTTGCCCGCCACGGCGAGCCGCACACGCCCGCCGAACTCGAACGTCATGCTTTCCTCTTCTACCGCCGACCCCAAGGCACGGCGGCCACCTTCGAGCTCCAAGGACCCGAGGGTGCGGTCATAGTGCGCCCAAAGGGATTAATCACAGTCAACAGCATCCGCGGCATTGGCGCGCTCCTCATCGCCGGCAGAGGCCTACATCTGGGGCCGCTATGGGCATTTGCCGACGCCCTCGCTGCCGGGAAACTGCAGGCGATCATGACCGATTACGCCATTGCCGCATATCCACTGCGGGCCCTGTATTTGCCGTCGCTATACGTGCCGGCCAAGATACGTCGCTTCGTCGAGTTGATGGCCGCGCAAGTGCGTGACGAAGCGGCACTGTCCCCCCCATAACCGGGCACATACAGCGCATGCGCTATTGTTGCGGTACGTCAACAGAGGCAGCCGATAAACGTCTTGGTCAGGCTGGGGCGCTCCTTAAATTCGCCCCCGCAGCGGGGACAAATATCACCGATGACCATGGGCTCGCTCTCGAGCGTGATCGGCGGGTCGTTTGGCTGCGGGGTTGCCGGGCTGTTCGCCTGCCCCGACGACGGTAATGGTGTGGATGACATCGAAGCTGTCCCCCCCGCTAGCGCCGATGTTGCCGCTTGTGCCACGGGCAGAAACTCTGCGACAGTGACCCGGTGATAGCCCTGGCGATAGTTGGTGCTGCACTGTGGTGAAGTCAGAATATCGCCGATATCGCGCACCGGCGCGATGGGCTTACTCATGTCGAGGTACGCCGTATGCACGCGATAATTGGCAGATTGCAGCATGGCGGGGTCAGTGGCCTGGACAACGCCGTGTTTGAATCCCGTGATCAGGCAGGCCAAGTCGTCATTATGCTGCGGATTGCGCTCGCCGCTGATCAACACGACACCGCAGGGAAAATACGCCGCGCTCAGCCAAATACGAGCCGAGACGTGATAGCCGCCGACCGACCAGGCGTAGCCCCGCAGTTGACGCATGTGTTCGGTCAATTGCGTGGCCAGGTGGGAGCCGTATTTGATGCCGGGCAGATGGCTCCGCAGGGCGCCGACATGGAAGCTGAGACAGTCTTCACACTGGACCTGGAACATGGCCTTGGCGGGCCGGTTTGGGTCCACAATGGCCATGACATCGGAGTGAAAGTCGTAACAGCCAGAGAAACATCCGTGCGATTCCACGAGGGATAGCAATGAAGAAGGGAGCATGAGCCTGCCCCTATGATACTGCAACTACCGAGCAAGAGACCATAGGGCAATCGGCCGGCGGGCCGGTTGCGCAACGGACGAGTGGGGATTGCGCGCGGCGGTCAATCGCTATCTTCGCAGTAATGTAGCTCGTAGTCGCCGATGTGGAGTTGATCGCCCGGTTTCAATGCGCGGGGGGCGCACAATTTTTTACCGTTGATGTATGTGCCATTGGTCGACTTGAGATCGACGACGACATACTTACCCTTGCGTCCGACCAGTCTCGTATGACGCTTGGATACCTTGCCCTGGGGCAAGACGACTTGGTTGCCGGCCACGCGCCCAATCGAGGCCTCCCCGGCGAGCGGAATGCGCTGCTCGTCGGCATCCGGGCCGCGGACCAGGAGGTAGGCCCGCGGCAATTCCCCGCGGGTGCCACTGGCGATGCTCTGTGACCGTTGGTTACTCAGTGCACGTGCGCTGTGGTGCCATCCGCCATCTTGCATCGCCACGCCCAGGGTTTCGCGCTTGAAATTGCGATAGGTTTCCATGGAGGGCTTGCGTTCATAGGCAATGCGCTCGTCAATGAGTTGTTCTAGCGCATCTGCCAACACCGAACCGTCTCCGGGGCGAAATCCCGGGGCTTTGTGCACGCGCGCGATGAGGTCGCGAATGATGGCGGCGGCACCGTCGTAGTTGCCGCGATCCGCCAGCGCCCGCGCCTCGGCGCGCGCGGATTCTGCGGTCGCCAAGAGGACGTGCATATGGGCGGTGCTCACAAGCTCGCCCGGATCGTGGCGCACCGGGATATGCAGGGATTGTTCATGGGTGTATGTCGTCGTCGAGCCCGCCAGTCGGTAACTGAGCTCCACCTCACCCGCCAGCCATGGTCCCACATGGGCGGGAGGACGTAAATCCAGGCGCGCAACCACGCAGCGGCGGCGTTTGGCCAGCAGATCGGCGTGGTCCACGATCAGCCCACGGGGACCAAATCGCGGCTTGACCGGAGGGTGGAAATCGCGAATTTCGACCCCTTCGCCGGGGCGAAAATAGAGTCGTACCGCATCGGCGACCACATCGCCCTGCGCCCCCACTGCGCGGGCGAACGCATCGTCGGATTCCAGCGGATCTTCGACGTAAAAATACTCCCCGCTACCGGCGTTGGCGATATGGGCCAATAGATCTTCGGCGTGATGGGGACCATAACCCAGCGTGACCGTCGCAACATCGGGGCGCATGGATGCGGCAATGCTCGCCAGGCCATCGGCGTCTGCGGCCCCGCGATTGGGGCGGCCATCACTGAGAAGCACGATGAGCTGGCGTTCGTGGGCCTGCCGAGGACCCAATATCTGCTTGGCCAGGTTGAGGCCGGCTTCCATATTGGTGGCGCCCCCGGCTTCCATGCGGCGAACGCGATTACTGAGCAGCGCGCGGCGTTCGCCCGCCAGCGCCTCGAGTGCGGCAATCTCGGTCGCGCTGTCGGAAAACCCCACGATACCCACGAGATCGTCGGCGTCGAGGAGCCCCAGCAGCGTCGTCACGGAACTCTGCACGTGCTCGATGGGGGGGCCCGCCATGGAGCCCGATACATCGAGTACGAACACCACGCTGAGACGGGGGCGTATATGCTCAATTCCCCGGCCTTCGGGCTGGAGCTCGACCACCAGGTGGCTACAGGTCTCTGTGCCCGCGGCCACACCGTCGTGCTCCAGCAAAAGACTCATCTTTACCGACACCTCGCACTCGGCCTCGCCCTCGCCCTTGCCGTTGCCCTTGGATATGTGCTCGGCACGCTCGTCAATTCTCTTCATATCGTCTCTCCTCCCCATAGCAACAGCATAGCGCAGCATGTCGTTTGTGCGGAAATAAGTAAGCCGCGGGCGTGGAGCGCATCACAGCGCACGAGGTGAGAGCCGGCTCATGCCAATGGCATCACCATTCGTTTGTCGGGGCTCGCGCAGCAATCACTTCCCGTTTTCGGGGGTGCGGGCGAGACGCCCGACTGCGCAGGCGCGATGAGGCCTCAGGGCTTTGCCCTGAGGGCGCTGGGTGGGCCGCAAGCGCCGAAGGAGAGCGAGTACAATTACAGCTGCCTCAACCGCGAAATGGCTCTGGGGAATTCAATATAACTGCTATAAAAATCAGCACCACGAGGAACAGCGCTAAACACATCCACAGAACCTCAAACTGGGCCCTCTTTGCCCTCTTCATACGACGCCAGACAAAAAAGACGGCCGACAAAGCAATCTGCACTGCCAATAGCACCAAGAGCCAAGAATTCAGGTGGTACTCATAGCGCCCGGGTTCTAGCCAAAATTGGCTTTTTTCAATAGTCCACCCTCGTGACAGGCCGATGCATGTGACAATGAACGCATTCATCCACGCGATAATGACAAGAACATACCGTTCGTTCATAGTCTCATCTCTCTAGTCCTACTGCTCCGGACTTCTACACTCATTCACCTCTCTATATTGGCCATTTAGTCGCTCGATATAGCTTAGGAATTTGTCTGCCATCGTGTTGCAGATGCCTTCGAGCGCACTTTCATCGTAGCTCGGCCAAGGATGTCCTGCGCGAAATTGTAACCACACCACCGCAAACTTACTTATCTGCTCTGACAGTATCGCTCGATTCGCTGTGGTGATCATTGTCTCGCCACTTGAGGTTAGGCCATGGGCAGCAAAAAATTGCTCCAATGCATACGCGCGTTTGGGGGCAAACGCTTGCTCTCCAGCGGACTGGATTCCATAATAAGATCGCATTAACGCCGTGATGCTTATCATTGCGTCTTTGCCATCTTGTACCATTTCGGCACTAATGCTGTGTTCCGCGCGTAGAAAATAACCGGATTCGGTCGTACGCGCTGCGACAGCATCGGCGCTGTACGCAACACGTATACCTGTTACACGTTCCATGACTTGTCTATATTCATCTTGGTATAGTCTATTTTTCCAAACCATAACAAGCGGCATGCGAGACTTCAGCGCATAGGCGCGCAGCAACTGTGGAAAGCCGCCCAGTGGCAATTGCTCAAGCACGGCGATGACATCTTCGATATCGTAGGTGATTTCCTGCTCTTCCTCATACAACGTCTGGGCTAGCGCGTCATAGTCGACATCACGTTGAATAGGGACATCAGTACCACGCTCTGGGTTCAAAGGGCCCAAGATAGGACTTCGCAATGTCTGCGCTGGAACCGAGCGGTGTGAATCGAAAGACGTAGAGACAGTGGCGGCCCCATACGTTGTCTTGCGCCCCATCTCATCGGCCTCTCTTTCCAATGCGGCGTCATCACTGAGTACGATTCCATTTATGTTTTTTGTGGCATCGACCCGTCCTTGTACCTGTTGCACGACATGAGTAAGTTCGTGTGCCAAGAGCTCTTGACCGCTTGAGGTCCATGGTTGGTACAGCCCAGGTGCGAAAAAAATATCCATGCCGCGCGTATACGCCCGGGCACCCATTCTTCTCGCCTGTGGGCCGACATGGATTCGCACAGCGGAGAAATCCATACCTAAAAGAGCTTCCATCTTTGCTCGCACCTGATCGGGCAATGGCTCGCCACTGTCTGTGGGAGCGGTATTAATAGGCTCCCTTGTGGCCTCGCGAGTAACAGTAATCCCTTTTCCCTTAACAAGTGTCGAGAGTCGATGTCCAGTTTCGGATTTGATGGCCACCGAGTCGCCGTGCGCAGGTATGTCATCAGTGATTGCTGCCTCATCGCTGAGGCCCATCATCATATGGAAGGCTTCGTCAAAGGCGTACCGTGGCTGAATTTGCACAGACTTTGTTGACTGCCCCCCCAACGGAATTCCAAAACCCGCCTCATCGCCCGTATCGCCATCTTGAGACGCCTTGCATCCGGCCATGAATGCCATGACTTCGCGATAATGTGGAAAACGTAGCTCGTTTGGCAATGATAGTTGTGGCGATACTCCTCCACAATTTGACGCATCTTCAGAAAGCGCTCACGCTTGGCAAGTTCATCTTCGAGCGTCATGATGCGGGTACGTTTGCCAGGCCCAACACCTGGTTTTGGGGCAGCCCAGCGGTTTGGATTAACATACATGGCTTCCGTCCGCATGCGCTTGCATGGAGCGACAGGCCGATAACCTGAAGCATGCAGCAGCAGACGTCGATAGATCTCGCTGGCCGCTGTGAAGCTCTGCAGGGCCAAATAGCTCGCGCGGTCATAGAGAGCTTCTGCAGTGGTCGGATCAGTGATACCGTACTTCGCCGCCTGCTCATAAATCCAGCTCGGCAGCTTTCTTGTACGGCCATCGTGGGCGCCACGTCTTAGCCGTTCAAATTCTTTCATATTATCGACTTGATACCATAGTTCTTTGCTACCTGGAACCAGAATACGGGTACCTTGTCATTTATGACATTTGCGGAATCGGGCAATATACTCGGGGGCATGGCGGCCCGGTTAAGGAGAGCGAGAGAGCATGTGGTTTGCGGGCCGAATCACATCTCGAAACTCAGCAGGGTAAACTTATTGGATGAGGTATCGAGGATTTGATAACTCTCCTTGGCCTTACTGTTGGGCAGAATAGACTTCAAATTGCGCGCACGACCGGATTCGGTCATGAGAAAGTAGCGCCGATTTTTGCGCTCGGGGGCATTAATGTACTCGAGAAACGCCTTATTATCCGTGGTCTGAAACGCGGTTTGGGTATCTTTGCTTTGGCCCCAAATCTCGTCATTACTCCAAAAATTCTCGCCGCGCCAATACAGCTGCCACGCGATGAGTCGATCGGCGCGCACTTGTCGCCAAGGGGCCTGACGCGGTTTGGGCATGCGGCGCCCGCGCTCGATGAGGGGCGCCAACTGGGCCACTTGCTCCGCTGGGATATCGACCCAAAAACGGTTATCGCCGATCTCGGCGACCGTGCCGCGCAGCGCGATCACATTGCCGTCACTGTTGCCAGTACCGGCACTGGCCCCGCCACCGGCTCCGCCAGGCCGCAGCTCGATGCGGACGGTCATGGGCTGGCCCACCGCCAGGGTCTCGGGGATCACGCTGCGGATCTGGTAGCGGCCGGAAAAACCATCCCAGTCCTCGGTGATCTGGTAGGCGCCGCGATAGATGATGTCCTGTCCCTGGATGGTGCGCAGGCGGTAATAGGTCTGCACTGCCTGGCGCATGCCCCAGTGGGTACCTGCATGGTGCATGTACACATTGTTGACCCAGAAGCCAAATAATAGCGAGGCCGTGATGAACGCCGCGAGGGCCAAGCGGCGCAGGCGCTGCGTTGACATCAATAGCAAAATGATGGCAAACGCCGCGCCAAATCCAAAGAGTGGATCCGAGAGATCGATATTCCACGGCTCTCCCGCGGGCCAAGGGCGGTCGTAGCGATAGACAAAGAGCTCGATAATCCGTTTTTGCTCGGCCATCAAATCCCGGCAAATGATGGCGACCACGGCTGCCGCCGCGATCAGGGCCACGGTGACATGGGGGATGCGGCGCTGGAGCATATCGTCGAGCCAGAAGGCGATGAGGATCGCCAGCGCAGGCACTGCCGGTAGGATGTAGTGGTGAAACTTGGTCTGAATAGCCGAGAAAAATGCCACGCTAACCACCGCCCACAGCGCGCATACCATGCGCACGCGACCGGCCGGGGTCTGCGGCAGGATGCGGCCGATGACGCCGGCAATCGCCGCTGGCAAGATACCGGCCCACGGCCACATGCCGATGCCGAGTTGGTCGATAAAGAAATTAAAGGTACCGCGCTCGCCATGGACGCCCACGGCCGCACGGCGCCACAGATGGTTGATGAAATAGTCGCGAACAAAGGGACGTCCGTCTTTTAAGATCATGCATACGTGCCACGGCACAACAATGATGAGACAGATGAGAATGCCGCGCGGGATCTCCACTTTGGTGATGAGGCGCCAATTGCCGGTGAGCAGGATATAGGCAAAGCAGATCAGCCCGGCGAGGCCGATGGCGGGCAGGCCCTTGGCCAGGACGCTCACCGCCAAGAGCAGATAAAACCAGTACATATACAACTGGCGGGCGTAGCGGGTCGGTTGCAGCACCAGGGCCCAAAACCAAAAGAAACCGAGCGCCAAAGCCATGACGCCGGGGACGATGAGATGGGGCACGGGAAAGCGAACCCCCGCACCTAGGCCCGGCGAATACACGAAATAGATAGCGTAATAGACGATTTGCCAGCCGGTGAATAGCACCATGACGGCGGCGAAGATGTGGAGACCATTGATACGGCCGATACGTGCGAGCGGGAAACGCCCATTAAGAAACGGGCGCCCGCCAAAAATCGGGCGCAACGGTGTATCTCCCGCGTGTAGCGCCATGATAAAGCACGCCATAGCCGCCATGAGGCTGGCCACCATGGGCATATCGGTAATGGCCTGGCGCGCAACCAAGCTAAAGAACGGCGTCGACATCAGCACCAAGAAGGCCAGCCACGCAGTCCTGCGGTTCACCAGTGAGGCCAACATCCAAAATAGGGCGGCCATACCACCGACCGCACTGAGGACAAATGGCAGCCGCACCGCAAACATCACCAGTGCCGAGGACGTCATTTCCCCTGAGAATCCACCGTCTTCTGCCAAGCCCATGGTTCGCATGCTGGCGGCGATCAGCCAAAATGTGAGCACCGGCTTGGAGCGAAAGCCCTCGTTTTGCCACTTGGTATGCACCCAATCGCCGTCCTGCAGCATGCGGCGGGCCACTTCGCTGTAGTGGGTCTCCCACGGATCCACCAGCGTGTACGCGCTGATACCGGGGATCAGGATGCCGAGGGCCAGGATCACGACCACGGCCAGCTCGAGGACGCTGGTGCCGCGGCTGCTGAGATAGCTGGAGCGCAATGGAGGGGAGGGCGGCGCCACGTGGGATTCTAGCGGCGAATCCGCGTCACTGCGGTGGCCGGCAGAGGTCTGGTGGGGATGGGAAGCGGAGGTTGGCGAGGAATGAGCGTCCGGGGCGGTCACGGCCGGCAAGGCTAGTCCAGGCGACCAGCGCGGTAAAGGGTCTTGGCGCACTGGCGCACAAACCGGTCTATTCCGGTCTGCATGAAGCGCCGCAGATTGCCCTGCGTTCCCGGGGGGACTGTTTAGATGACGGGGGCTTTTCGGACTAGTCGAACCATTTGATGGCGCGGATCAGTTCACTGTCGTACCCGCTGCTGTCGTACAGACTGCGGGCGCGATGGTTGCCGTGAAACACGTGCAGAGACAGGCTTTGTGCGCCGCGTGCGGCGGCTGCGGTCTCGGCCCGCTCCAGCAATCGGCGCCCCAAGCCGGTGCCGCGGGCTTCCGGCGCCACCACAATGGCTTCCAGATGGGCGCTGGGCGACTTGCTCATGAGCTCATCCCGCAACGTGACCAGGATGAGGCCGAGTACCTGGTCGACGGTGTCCACGGCGACCTCGGCAAAGCTGCCGTTGGCCGTGCCTGCGACCACGGCTTCGAATAGGGCCAAATCCGACGTCCATAAGTGTTTGGGGTCGCGCTGCGCCGGCACCGCAAAGTCGGCCAGCATCGGCATCAATGCGGCGACCCGCGGCACATCATGAGGGGCCGCCGCGCGAAAGGTAGAAAACGCTGCCATGGTGGCAGCATAGAGGGAGACTTGATTTGATGTAAAGTGCCGCGATCGTCAGGTGCGCGAGCTTCCATGGCGCCATAGTTATTGCGTATGCAAAGAGGCATGACGTGGGGAGGGCGTGTGAGCGTCGCTGGCCAGCGAACCGTGAACGCAAAATATGCATCCCACCCGGCATCAGGAATTGGGAGCATACTTCGGGTATTATCTGACCATGGGTAAGCAGATATTGGTTTTGGTCGGACTTTTGCCGTTGATGGCCGGGCAAGGAGCTGGCTGCAGCAAGGACAACCACCAGCCCGACATCCCGGCGAAGGCCAAAGGCCCCGAGACCGATGCGCTGTGGCGACTCGCCCCTGGCGATACCGCTTGGGGCGTGGTCTTGGCCCCGGGCACCGCCGACGCGCTCTTGGCTGCATGGACCGAGATGCAAGCCGTCCTACCGCTCTCGCCCGGGGGCGCTCCCTTCCTGGCTGAGATCAAGTCCGAGCTGCCGGCCGAGATGTTCGACGCCGAAGCCCGGACCCGGATGGGGCTCGATACCGCTCGCGGTGCCGCCGTCTTTGCTACCACGGATGGTAGATTTTTGGCGGCATTGCCGGTTGCGGATCGAGATGCCTTTCGCACGCGAATGGCCAGAGATATCGAAGCGCGTGCTGAAG
>JAAUYH010159188.1_pt1 | contig 13140 bp, 5 predicted proteins | sample 7278061 | NCBI WGS metagenome assembly JAAUYH01 (sample SAMN14350203, study PRJNA611818) | marine sediment metagenome | isolation source: surface marine sediment (0.6m) | place: French Polynesia: Moorea | collected 2018-08
CACAGATCATAGTTTGAACTACCATTCAATTGCAATAGATTAAAACATTCTTTTTGTTTCTATACAAAACCATGTATGGCTTTAAAACCATGATAATTCTAATCTACTGAATTAGAAAAGCATCTATAGAAACGTCTTACTAGGAATGTCAGTTTCAAGCGTTATAGGCGGCAATAAATCCGAGCGTTAGCTAGGTAGGACAAACTATTTGATATAGCCATCTAGATTACCTTCAATTGAGTGCTATTTACAAATTTTACTTAAGGATACTGACAATCCATTCACGAAGTGCCGATGTATTACTCGTGATAGACGGTGGTGAAGCCGAGGATCACCAGGGACACGGGAGCGACTATTCACTAGTCGTAGAACAACTTTACCATGCTTAATCACATATGCGTGCCGCGACGTAGAGCGGACGCGCTGTATTCAGTGTGTCAGTTGTAGGCGCCGCTATAATATGTAGTGTAGAATGTATAGACCACATTTTCTATTTTCTAGAATTCCGATCACATAAATCAGAGAGTACACTTTTTTCAATCTGACCCGTGATATAGTGATTATAGTACAATTAAGATGGAATTGTCTCGTCTGTATTACTTGAAATGCATAGTCTAGTTTTATGACACAATCGCTCAAGATTTCTGCTCAAGACACGTGGATCCTATTGTGATTTTTCCTGCAAAAAGCTGATCTCCATTCTGTCGTCATCTGAATTTTTCTTCAAGATTGGAACTATGATTTTTCGACTAGACAACCGGTGTAATGGTAATTTTTGGCATTTCCTTGTACCCCATAGAGCAAGAGATTGAAAAAACACTCTTAATAATTTGCACTATACACTCTGAGAGGCTAAGAGCTCTGGTTCAGAGGCTTTGGAGGTGGACATCATTTCTGCTGTAAGTCCTTGATAAAACAAGTAGTCAAACAAACCAGTCGAAAGAGATCGACTACATTCAATAACTGCAAAAAGAGTATGAAATTACGAAAGATCTAGCCAAAAAGTAAGAAATCTATATGAAAAAGTGGCAGACCAACGACAAGAAAGAGAAAGAAGATTGAGAATGCAAGACAGATCGAATCAATTCATTTTCCTCATTTGTTCCGCCGTCTAAATTTTTAATCTATAGTCGCTATAAATACGCATATTCTAGTACAGTAAACTCGATTTTATGTCGCTTAATAGGTGGGTAGATGACACTTCATCCATGGTATAAACTTGTCTCATCGAATTCGATAGATTTGGCTACGGTAAATACTAAATTAAATGCATGGCATATTTTTCTGCTACATGCAATCTTTCGATATCTTCCAATAAGATCAATTACTTTCACAGAAAAGATGGCATGCCGCGAGTAATCCACTTGCTTGATACAAGACGAACCTTGAATTCAAGCAAATCGCCCAGACAATCTAACTCACAACCGCAGCTTATTTCATTCATTGTAGAGTTCAAATGAACGTCTGTCCTTGCCTCACTCGAAGCATCATCTCCGTCGATTTGACGAAGGAAACAGACTAATATTACAGACTTGTCAATAAAAATTGAGTATATTACTTCTGCAAGATGAGGCGCCAAAGCGGCAATTTTATCAGCAGTTGACTGCGATTGATGCATCCAAACAGAAACAACAGTAAATAAAATAGATACAAATCATGCGGATTGAGAGGAGAAGAACAGATACGGCGTGAATGTTAGGGTCTATTGTTCTCTCTCGAATAATAAAGCAAAATTGGTACTGTACTTAACCTTAGCCATGAGTTCATCAGATAGAATATTTGTTGCTTTCAGGCTTTCGATGGAATCGTCAAGCACAACGTTAAGTCCTTCCACTTCTGAATCTGACAAATGGGGTTCAATCTTAGATTTATGGTTATTTGTCTGTAGAAAAATATTTACACTAATTCACTGTTGTTCCGTTTCTACAATACGATCCAATTATCGCGAAATCACCTTCAAAATACCTCTTTCATGTTCAAGATACACATACATATCATCTATGCAGGGTAAGTAGATTTCCATGTACTGTGAGTTTAACTTCGCGAATTGAAGTTACTATTCTCTTTTTAAGATTATCTAGCTGTCAAAGGTATCCCCCTGCATGTTTTAGGTATAGGAACTATTTCCTGATAATTTTAGAGTGATTGGTTCAGTCAGTTACAGTTCGTGCTAAAGCATCAAGTACTTCAACTGTAATGACCGATTGGGCATTTCACATAATCAAGACGACTGTAGGAGAATTTCCTGGTTTAATATAGTTCGAGAAACCACAGTTCTGATTTTAGCAGCAGGCCAGAATCGAAGAGACTGTATCGTATTTGCATTGAGAAAGTCTGAGGCATTCCTCAACTATTGCAGATAGTTCGCTATCCTCTCAACTATAACGAAATTTTCCAGAAAAGAATCCTAATCGCTTGAATTCTTATGATATGAAGCCAAATCCGAAGCCTAAGACATTAATGCATGGTTCAGCGTAAGGGAAATTAACATTTTGAAAAGGTAGAAGCAAAATATTTTTCAAAATTTTGAAATTCTCAAAGTGAAGAGGCACAGAAGATGAACGTAATATCGTTGTATAGTAAAATAATAGTGTTGGAACGACTATACTATTGTCTGAGCAACTGGTCCGAACAATTACACGAAAGAACTCATTTATGCTACTGTTCTACAATTAAATTGGAAAACTGCAGATGTGAAAAAATATATAGTAACAATTGAGTTGTAGCGCTCATTTTTTCAGTGTAGAAACAATCGTTTCTGAAGAATGACATTCCGATTTTCAAGTTGGAAGATCAAATTAAAGTTTGATGCGAAAAAAGCAAATAAGAGCAGCCGCAGAAGAATCGACTCTTTATAAAGACCTAAGCCGAATAATTCAGTATTTAAGCTCAAGCACAAATAACCAGGGATGAAGCACTTAAAAATTGCAGTAGTTTGTTGGTGATTAATGTTGTAACAGAGTTAGAGGTACTACTAAGAGTTGTTTGTTTAGTTTCTTTTTGTAGATAGTGAATCGTAATACATCCAATGCTATAATCAGAAGTATTTTTTTCATTCCTAATTTGTTCAGGTACTAGTTTCCTCATAAATATACTAGACGGACAAAAGACGGAAATAGATCTGACTCAGGTGATTGAGTCAGAACTGATTCAGAGCTTTGTCCAAGAACACAGCACAGTATCCTTGATTGGCTTCCTGAAACATATTTATTTACAGTGTACCAACTACCTAGACCGCTACCGCAGAAGCTCATTAAGTTGAGCAGTCTTTCTTGGGCCTTAAGAGGGTTTTGAATATATTGGATATTTGATAATTTCAGAACTACGAGCCTCAATGGTTACTGTGCGATAACAATTTTCAACCTAGGAGTAAAAAATCTAATTGCTAATGTACAATGTGCGTAGTGTCGATGTGCAAAAGCGAGCAAATTTCGAATGATTATAATTCAGAGTAAATTATTAAAATTTAGTAACGCCGTCGATTATTACATGATCCAATTCACTTATGTTTAAATTCGGTATTTGATTGTTTCCGCAACGAACATGGAAATTCTGAGAAAGCGTGGCTCATTCCAGGATTCGGCTTACAGAATTGAATTCGGTTTGGATGAACGGACTTTGAGCTGCGGCTAACAGACTCGCAGCACGCGTGGGGCTTAAGGGAGTAGAAGGTGAAGTGCGGCCGCTCGACGTAGCGTGCGCTAGAATCACATCGTGGCGGAAAAGCAATCGAAGCCGGTTTGGCAGATGGCAGTCCCGATGGGCTCGACGGGATCTGGTGTTGGGATGTATGGTGGGCCATCAGCGGCGAGCGAGACAGACGGAGAAACCTTCGACGACCATACCGAATACGACGATTACGATGGACTGTGGGAATACCAGGAAATGTTTACCAATCTGTTAGTTGTGTTATCGGCTCGTTTAAGAAAATTGGATTCGCAAGCAATGACTAACAGCTCGAATCGTTTTGAAATGGCTTAGTACTAAGAATGTGAAGACATATGTCGTGCAACCCATGGTGATCGGTGCGGCGGCGGCGTTCGGGATGTCTTTAGGTGCGTGTCGCTTTGGCTAGATTCAAGCAAATATCTGACCGAAAGCGCGGATGCATGCGGAGCGCCTTATTTTACAGGATACGCGATATTTGACGCCACCACTTCGCTATTTTCCGGGAAACGAGGCCCTGGGAAACAACGCTAACTTTTCTTATGCACCATCAACCTTTCACATAATATTTGTGTCGACCATCAGCCATCTGGTTGGTTCACTTTTTTTACTGGTCGGCAATTTTAGTTTCGCGTTAACTAAGGTACATTAGCCGCCTCTTAAGCAAAATTGTGTTCGGACGCCAGAGTGGTACAGTAACTCTAGGCGCTCTTCAGCTTGTCGTAAATTGCGGACAACCTGTGGCCCGGGAGGTTGGTGTAGCATTCATCATGAACATAGTTCCACAATTCCGCGAGGATTGATTTGCTCCCGTTCGACTGCTTCTCTATTGTTCGTCCCAGCTTCAGCAAGCACTGTTTCGTTCGCGCAATCTTCTCGTTCTTCTCCATATCCGAGTCTTCGGTGGATAGTTGCTTCAATTCGCGTAGAGTGCTGCTGTGCGTGGCATTCAATGCCGTAATGAGAATGCTTCTTGTGTTGCCCGCCGCTGAACTGGAGCCACCAGACTTACTCCTAGCCACTTTTCTTCGCTTCGAATCCTTGGACTTCGAAGGCCGCCGGTCTCTTCTCTCGGCTGCTTCATCCACTTCGGTGCGACGTCGTTTGCGGTTCGATACTCGGGAGCTCGATTTCCGCTCTGAACTCTTCTTGCTCTTCGACTTCGTGCGATCCCGTGAACGCTTCGGAGGCGGTGGCTTCGCGTCGTTCGCCAACTCGCGGAGTAATGATTGAACTCGACGATTAAGCTTTGTTGAATCTGGAGCACCGGGCTTGTTCGTTTCCCTTCCCGCGATTGCCATCTTATCGCTTAATCGGAGTTCACTATCTTCCGCAATTTTGCCCCAGTTCCCGAAGCCATGTCGGTTCACGCCAACAAGTAGCAGGGCATCTTGTTGAGGCATCCACCGCACTCCATAAGCTGGGGCCTTCGGAGGTTTAGGTAGACGGAAATGCGTATCCGGGTCATACTTGGCGATTTGACGCCTCAAGAACTGCAAGTCACTGCATCTCTTCAGCAAGTCCCCGGCATCAACGTTGGATTCTCCGAGAATATCGATAAGAATAGCTGGTTCTTTCTTCTTGCTACTCTTTCCATTCGCCGTTCCATTCGTCACACCATTTCCGGCCTCGTTGGCTTCGTCGACGGCACTCTTGGCACGCTCGCATGCTTCCTCGAGCATTGTTCTTGCGTCGTCTTGCTCGATTCGACTCTCAAGGCCAGAGTCCTTCAATATATCCAATGTCCGCCTTGGGTCACCGAAGCGACGCAAACTCTTGAGAAGCGCTCTCTGCTCCTTGTCTGTGAGTTCGCCGAGACTACCACGAGAGGACCGAGTTCGGGTTCTTCTTCGCTTCCGGTCCTGCGTAGTATCGGTGCCATACGACTTTGTCGGCCTCCTTCGTCTTGTCCCAAGGACAACGCCATTCGACTCTTTCTTCATGCCTTCGGGAATAACTCGACCCCAAAAGTCAGTATCGCCTTCCTTGGCGAGCATTTCCTTTTCCTCGTCATCCTGCTTCTTTGCTTTCTCGAAATCGCGTTGTCTCTTGTCCTCAATATCACCGATAGCCTGCGCAGCACTACTGGCCAAGTCCTTCGCATCGGGCTGATCCTTCTCTAATGCTTCGTCTTCCTCGAAGTTCTGGAAGTCAGCCCATTTAAATGCATTCAGGAGGGAGTCACCTATGCTTGGTTCGGCAGCACCAACTTCATCTGCATCATCCGCCGGCGTACGCGATAACAATTCATCAATATCGTCCACCGCCATGACTCGACGTTCTTCCGCCTTTTCGTCATCTGCAGCTGCCTCCTGATTTCCCTGTTCGGCTTGGTCTTTCTCCTTTTCGAACAACTTCTCGGCACCGAACCTCAAAATTGCGCTTAGTTCTTCTTTCTTAAACGATTTAGCGCCATCTTTGCCGCCCTGCTTTTCGTCCCCTTCGACGCCATGGATAACAAGATGTTCAAGAACTCGCTTGCGTTTCGCTCGTTCAAGAATATCTTCTTCTACAGATTCCTTCGTCAGTAAACGGAATACTTTGACGTCCTTTGTTTGCCCGATTCGATGGGCACGACTTTCCGCTTGCAGATCATTTTGCGGATTCCAATCTGAGTCAAATATAATCACAGTATCTGCTGTTGCGAGATTGATTCCTAACCCTCCGGCTCTGGTAGATAACAGAAATACATAGTCCGGGGATCCTGGCTCATTGTAATGGTCAATGGCACGCTGACGAAGATCGTTTGGCATGGTACCGTCCAGCCGCTGATGAGGGAATCCGCGCATACGACAATATTCTTGTAGAATGTCAAGCATGGTGACCATTTGCGAAAATATAAGGACCCGATGACCTTTCTGACGTAGGCGGAGAAGAAGCTTGTCCAACAGAATCATCTTCCCCGAGCCCCTGATATAAGCACGAAGGTTGTTGTCCGCATCGCTCACAAACTGCGGAAACAGGAACGGATGGTTGCAACATTTCTTCAACTCCATTACTAGATTTCGCAAAGTAATTTGGTTCCCCATCCCTTTACCCTTTCCAACCGCATTCAGTTTCGCGAAATTCTTGGTCAGGAACATTTTGTAGTACTCCTGCTGCGAAGAGGACATACCTACACGCAAGACGGTATAGAACTTCTTCGGAAGCGACTTCTCAACGTCTGTTTTCTGGCGTCGGAGGATGTACGGTCGTAGCGTGTCATGCAGCAGCTGTACCTTCTCCGGGTCCCGCAGGCGTGAAAACGAAAAGGTTTCCTCGAACGCGGCAAGGTCAGGGAATACGGCCGGGTTGAGGAAGTTCAACAATGCCCATAGCTCGCGGACCGAGTTCTGTAGAGGTGTGCCAGTAACGAGAAGTCGATTGGCGGAACGCATTTCCTTCAGAGCCTGATGCAAGGCACCTGTCTCGTTCTTCAAACGATGGGCTTCGTCTACCGCAACACAAGACCACCGAATTTCCGCGATGTACTTTTCGTCGAGCATCAGGAGTTCCGGGGTGGTCAGCAACGTGTGAAACTTTGGAAAAACGCCACGGCCACCATTTGTAGGCCAGAACTCATTGTCTCTGATGACTTCTCTCGACTTCGCATTACCGCAATAACGGACGACGTTCATGTCCGGGAGCCATCTGGCGAACTCTCGCACCCAAGCCGCGCTAGTACTCAGAGGGACAACAACGAGAAACGGACCAGGAATGTTGCGCTCGTACATAAGCCATCCTAAAAACGAAATCGTCTGCAGCGTTTTTCCTAGACCCATTTCGTCGGCGAGAATCACATTGTTGCGCTTCGTCCACGAAAACGCAAGCATGTTGAGTCCTCTCAACTGATATTCTCGCAACGTCCGACCTTCACCATGAAGATAGCTGGGTTGTTCCGTCATCGGTTTGAAACGAGGTCGTTCATCCTTAATATTGAAAGGATTAAACCGTTTTTTAGTAGTGGCAGATGCAGCGGCTTGCTCTCTCTCCGCGTAAGCATCCAACGCTTTCATGTCTTCCTCCGAGTTCAATTCAGTGGCAGGTTCCCAAGTGCACTCATCGTAGTTCAGGTTCTGCCATTTCACTAAGTACTCTGATTGAGATGGGTCATCTTGTCGAGGACGTTCCGCAATAACTCGTTCGATAATCACAAAGTTGCGGTTATTTTTGCGATGTTCCTCCATGACGATATGTGATTCTTCTAGCTCTTCCGGTGGGGTAGTCGGGTCATTCAAGTAATCCCGTCGCTCCACCGCCCTCTTGACGTAATTCAAGACTCGTTTAATTCCTTTAAACTGTCGAAGTTCGGAGATCGGATGCCAAGTGTTTCGACGATAGCATTTACCCGTCCATTTCACATTGATTTCGATGGAATCCTCAATGAAGTCAACCAATGCATGGCGCTTCTTCGTGCCAGAATCGTCGGGAATAGTCGACCGGTAATCACATACCAGTTCTATGCTATCGACATTGTCGGCTTCGGAGTCATCCCTGTAGTAACGATCCGCATCAGAATCAAGAAACTCGGCATCCGAACCATCCATCTCCGCATAGTTCATTGTTTGTCCTGTACGCGAGTTCACTCGACCAACACGGGGGTTATCGCTTTCGTCTGAACCAATTCGCTGGCGCTTTTTCGGGCGCTTCTGACGACGTGACCGCCGTGAACTCCGCTTTCGCCCTTCATCATTGGCGTTCCATTCGCCGTCAGACTCGGACGAGCCAGATTCAGCACCCGGTTCTACGATTTGATCACGCGGCAAGGTGCGCTCAGGTCGTCTGGCAGGTCGGGTACGCTTTGGCTTACGCTTCGTACTACCCCCTGTGTAGTCGTCATCATCAGGATCTTCAGCAACAAGAAAATTGAAAGAAAAGAAACTGCAAGTTAGAAACTAGGAAACGAATAATGTGAGGAGAAGGGAATGCGCAAGTTACTTACCGTCGTGAGCTTCAAAATCGGAGTCGCTATCAGCTGCGCCGTCACTTGAGTCGGACACATTAGGTGAACCGGCTAACCTATTTGGTGCGTGACGCGCTCGACTTGAACGTCGGAAATACTGGTTGTCCTCGCGCAATTCTTCCGGAATAACGAGCTTACGACTCGGTTGCGGGCGTCTGCCAGTAGATTTCTCCTTGTCTTCGTCCTCGGACATCTCATCGGAACCGTCGCTCGCTTCCTCATCATCGCTCTGATTGTAGTCCGAGTCACCGTCGGCGTATTGCTTGCGGGCGTTGTGCGTACGACGCACGGTTTCCTCGGGCTCGGAGGGGTCGGAGGGGAAGTCATCCCCCGAATTCTCTGCACTCGAGATCCCTGGGTTGCGAGAACGTTCGGGAGCTCGAGGTGCATCATCGCCCGATGAATCGTCGGGGTTAAGAGCTCCACTGCTTCGGGAGCTCGACTCGCCATCAGAAGCGCGGGAACCATTTACAGCGGGGACGGGACGCACGATATCTTCCTCTTCCTCGTCTTCTTCCTCGACGATGATGTCATCATCATCAAGTTCAGGTGAGGCGTCAACACCTGAACGGCGGTCCGCGCCAAATTGTACAGCCTCTGATGCGCTGTTATCTGGCGATGGGGAGCGGTCCTCCGATGACGACAGGGAGGATTCGGCGACCTGTAATGGACCTTCCGCGTCGGCAGGTGTGTTACCGTCCATCGCGCCAAGAAGTGCGAGATGTTGTGCGGATAAGTTGTGTGTTGTTCCAACTTAACCGAAGAGGCGGCCGAATGGCGTTGCGAAAATTGCTTCTCACACACTGAGCGCTCACTGTGTGGGTAGGTCTGTAAGTAACGTTAATGTAAGAGGAGTTAATTTTTATCATGTTTGTATATTACTGCATATTTGCTTTTTAAACGACGAAATCTGCAGTTAACAGCACCATTAAATTTACTAAATTTTACCACATCTACCAACATCTGTCAACATCTACGAATCTGAGCGGGGCCGACGGTCGGGCGGTTGTTAGTCAAGTCGAGCACAACACTGCGGTCGAAGGTCATTTCCCGGGAAATGAAAAAGAAATCAGCGGTTGATGGTTCTGCAACGACGAAGAGCAATCCATTCGAGGAGCAATGGCTTAAAAAGACAAAGATTGGGTCGTCGGTTAAAAAACGAGGGCGCTCAAACTCAAATGCATTGACTTTTTCCATTCGAAATAAAGTTCAGGATCAACGTGTGGGCGAGAAAAATCCCAAACTCAGTGAGGAAGACCGTTATCTTGCACGTCTGCAACGCGAGCGTTCCAGAGGATCGAAAAAGAGGAAGAGATTTAACTTATCTGAAGATGTGGACGATGGTGAACGTGGTGGCCAGGAACCTGACTCTAAGCAGCGGAAGAACGAAGAATTTCCCATGAAAGACCCAACTGCATGGAAGTACTTTGTTTTAAATGAACAAAATGATGACTACCAAGAGGACAGCGACGGGGATGATTCTGACGCGGAGGGAACCACCAAGAAAGCGGCATCTAAACCTAGAGTGAATAAGAATTTGGGGGACAGTGATTCTGACTCATCTGCAGAACCAAGAACTCGTCAGGAAATCATGCATGAGGTCATGATGAAAAGCAAAATGCACAAAGAACAACGTCAACAAGTGAAAGCGGCAGATGAAATTCAGCGAGAGGCCTTGGATGAAACACTCCCAGAACTTATATCTATGTTAGAGAAATCGCGCGGACGCGCACCAGTGGACAGAAATGACGATACGAAAACATCTTTCAACTATGAAGCTACTCTACAAGCCCTAACGAAGGAGCGTCGCGCTCAACCGACACAACGTATGAAGACTGAGGAAGAAAAGGAAGCTGAAGAGCGAGAGCGGTTAGAGGAGCTAGAAAGAACTCGTCTAGCTCGTATGCGTGGTACCGACGAAGTGGATGAGGATGATGTGAATTTGGACGACAGCGATGATTCGGAAGACATCGATGATAACACCGAAAATATGCAAGATGGAGATGAAGTTGAGATTGTTCGAGATGGCCAAATTGAGAACCTAGATGATGTGCCGTATCTGTTCAAGAAATGCCCAGCCACCCCGACTGAACTAGCATCCGTTCTTCTTCAAACGTCAGTCCCATTGCGTGGCCATGTCATTGAAAGGCTGTTGAAATCTTTCGTTGTCTCGCTCAGTTCGACGAATGGACCTAAACTTCAACGACTACTTCAGCTTCTATTAGGCAGAGTTCAAGCTCTCGCGCGGAGTGTTAAGGATGTTTCACTTGCTCTTCAGGAAATCGAAATAATATCATTGCCCTGTTACAAACTGGCGTCGAAGTATCCCGCTCTGTTGATTGAATGGGCTAAAGAACGCCTTTACGCTGCCTACTCGGATATGCAGGAAAACCAAGGCGAGAAGTTATCTGCATGTTGGCCCATTGCTCACCTTATTATTCTTCGCTTCATCGGACTTCTTTTCCCTGGGTCAGATGTTCGCCACAGTGTTATGACCCCGTTCTTTATTTTACTATCTGAAGCTATTAACCCGGCACGATTGGAGTCTGACAAGGATTTCGCCATGGCCACCTGCTTATGCCATATTCTTTTGGAAGTATTTTCTTCCACAACTCGCACATCCGGGCAAGTCGTTCAGTTTTTGTCTGCAGCCCTAAGAAAATACCCAGACTTTGAAGAATCAAAAGCGACGTGCAGCGCTAGTGACGCCAAAACCAACCTCCCTTCACCGCTCCTTGTTTCTGATTTGGTGATGTCAGAAGAACCCGAGTGTGCTGCTCATCTGCCCGTCAAACTCGGATTCACTGTTCGCAAACTAGCTCAGGCAGCTCTCTATCGTGGACGTATTCCGAACATTGACCTGCTTTACGGTCCTGTATCAGATGCAATCTCGCCCAATGAAAGATCACAAAGCATGCTGCGCAAACACATGAAAGAACAGGGAGCCGCTCGTAAGCCTCTGACATTGTACACAGAGAAGGCTGCCATTCCTAAAGGATTGAATCCCAAATTTACAGCGACAAATGGAGTCTTCAAGAAGAACCCCCGTAGCCGATTTGGAGCACCGACTGAACAACAAGCTCAAGATTCTGTGAAGAGAATTAGAAAGGCTCTAAACAGGGAGGAGAGAGCTTACGCTCGTGACCTTCGCAATGAGGCATCAGAGAGAGCCCAGCGTCAATATGAAGCAGAGTCTGCGAAACGTGACTACGCGAATGCTAAGACTAAGGAACTGAAGTTATTTTTGGAAGAACAACAATCAACCTGGAACAAGGCAGAAAAGAAGCAGAAACAGTTATCTGGAAAAAAGTGGTAGAAATAGTCTTACTTGTGTGGATCATGTAAATCCTGAACCGACTCGTCTCGATGCCGTTATCTCCCTCATTGTGCGTCCCCCTACACATGTTTCATGCAACTTACAGTTGAGTGTAAAACACAATGTACCCCTTGCAAGTGAAGTTCAACAATTTTCAACAAGTTCGAGCTCGTTCATCTGAAAGCAGTTGCAGCTGCAGGTGTATATACAGCCTTGTCTTGTAAATCGACAGTTTCTGTTGCCACAAAATCTGGGCGCATCTGCGACGGTAGTTCCATTGCTCGACTCGTGGGTAGCTCATGGCGACACTTAGACGGGTAGGTGCCTATCTGAAACGTTTGGTCACCCACGAAAGACCCGTGACCGGGCGCGACCTACAATTTCGTAGCGAGACATTGCTAGTTCACTCGTACGCCGCGGGTTCCAATTTTGTATCGGGGCGTACCCTTCCAGATGCGTTATCACGCTGCGCAGAAGCCGTGGTCTCGGACAGCGACGAACATCCTGGTTTTCAGGAACAAGTCAATTCGGTGAAGAACTACTTGCTTGTGTCGACTATCAAGACATTGCGATCTGTTTCCGAATTCCGCGAGAAAAACGTGGACACCTTGAACGAACAACTGAAGGAACACCACGGTTTCGTTCCAGTTGTGCGTAAATCGAGTATCCCCGGTGCGGGCGACGGCTTGTTCATCGATGGCCACGCGAAGGCGGGCACACTCATTGCGCTCTATCCAGGGATCTGCTATCTACCCAGCGATTTCTACCGCATCCCCAACTGCCTCGAGTTCACGCAGCGCAACGAGTACCTGATGTGGCGATACGACGGTGTGGTGATTGACGGCGAGGTCGCGATAGACGGCGACAAATCCGATGTCGAAAATGAAGACGATGCCGTTAAACCAGACGATGATGGCGAAGGAACACAAGAAGAAGAATTGAAGGAAGAGATCGATACAACTCCATCGCTGGAACTCATTATGCACCCGTTTTCGAACGGCCATCGTGCAAACCACGCCCCGAAAGGGAAAACTCCCAACTGTTTGCAGTTCCACATGAATGTTCCTGTCACTCGAAACACTGCTGCACTGCGACCTTATATTCCCAACTCAATGTATCCCACACCCCGCCGTACAACACTGGACAGAATCATGAACACTTCGATTCATCAAAAGGTGAAATCCGTCTCCGAGTTTGGTGTTATCACTGGCGCATC
>JAAUYH010187367.1_pt1 | contig 13140 bp, 8 predicted proteins | sample 7278061 | NCBI WGS metagenome assembly JAAUYH01 (sample SAMN14350203, study PRJNA611818) | marine sediment metagenome | isolation source: surface marine sediment (0.6m) | place: French Polynesia: Moorea | collected 2018-08
CCTGTTACCCACGTGTTTGATCTCGTGGCGGCAGAACTTGAGAGCAGGTTGCAACTCTTACAATCGAGGCAAGTAGATGGCCCGCAGCCTTTCTTGGATTGACCCCGACCATTTGACGGAATTGATTGACGTCGTCAGTCCAGAGAAGAACCAACCCCAGACGTCGAACGCAACCGATACCGGTGAGCTCGATAGCGCCCTTTTGTCGGAAGTGTTGCCAGATATATCACGTGATACCTCACGTCCTACCTCCTCTGCGTCTCCTGCGCCCTCTCCGCGATCGCCATCGTCGGCAACCAAGGCGGTCAGGCGTCCGGCTGCCGCACCTACTGCGCCTACTAGGCCAAGCGCAGCAGTGTCGGCCAGCCCGGCGCAGGGACGGCCGGTACCAGCGCGACAAACGGTCGCGGCAAAAGCGCAGCCAGTGCCCGGGCTCGTACCCTTTCGCCCCGCGCAAGGGGGCGCCCTGGCCGACAACCTCAAAGCATTCACCAAATGGTTGGTCGGCTTTGCTCCCATTGAAGGAGTGGTCGTGACCGACGCAGACGGACTGGTCATCGCAGAGGAAAAGGCCAGCGAGATCGACGCGATTATGACATCTAGCGTCGCCATCTTATTGAATCACGTAGGCGATGTACTTCAAAGTGAAGTCGACGGATACGTGGCACTGCAGCGCCAAGGACGCCATCTCATCACATTGTGGACAGAGACCGAATACGGACGCCTTTTCAGCGTCCTCATCAGCAACGCGACACCGCAGCCGAGGGACATCGAGGTGGCCGGTCAGGGGTTCCGGAGCCTGTTCGCCAAATAGTAGATTACGTCGGAATCAAAGATGAGTGAAAACCAACTACAACCATTGGTCTCGGGCATCAAGCAGCTCGATGCTCTGCTCGTGGTAATGATCCCCGACTGCCTGCTGGTGAACTCGTGGCAGCGCAGCGGGCAGAGCTGGGATCCCGAAGCTGCCGGGGCCTTTCTTGGACAACTCGTGCATTCCACCGGTCAGGGCCTACAATCTGTGGCCGGCTGGGAAGTGACGCCGGCCAGCCTGATGCTGGAGAGCGCAAACGGTCTCGTCATCGTGCGCGAAGTCCACGAGCCGTACATCGTCGCTTATGTGTTCGAGCCAGGTACCGCGATCGGCTGGGCGCGTCTACAGGTACAGCGGACGATCAATTCGATCGAACAAGGGCTCGATACATTTCAGGCTACCGCAGCCGCCGCTGCGCCGGCTCCCACACCGGTGGCTAAACCAGTGTCGGCGCCGGCACCGGCGGCAACACCAACACCGGCACCAGTGGCGACACCAACACCAACACCGGCACCGGCGGCGACACCGACGCCGGCCAGGGCATCTCCGGCAGCCGTTGCGGCGCCGCCGACTCCGGTCAGCAAACCGGCAACGACCAAGCCGCCGCCTCCAGCACCGACGATGCCTGCGCGGCCTGCCTCTGTGGCAAAAGCTGCGCCCAAACCGCCGGTCATGTCGCAGTCTGCCCCGGCGCAACCCTCGGCGGTGGCTGCGAAACCGGCCCCGGCGCAGCAGCGCTCAGCACCATCGGCACCTTCGCAAGTGACGGCACAACACGCGGCCGGTGGCCGTCCAGCGACCAGCCCGGGGACGAGCCCTGGGTCGAGTACCAATGCTCAGTCCCGGACTGGCGCCATCTCGCCCACCCGGATGACGCCCAAGCCGGAACCGGCGAAGCAACCGCTGTCGCCATCGCAAATGGCGAGTTCAACTGCGAGTTCGGGGGAACCCTCGCCCAAATCGCCGACTTCTGCCGCATCGGCAAAGCCGGCATCATCTGGGCCCAAAACGAGTCAAGAGAGCAAGAGTCTAGATCGAGCTCCAGCCCCTACACCGTCACAACCCAGTACAAGTACCAGTGCTCATGATCCAACACCGAGGGGAACACGGCTGATAAAATATCTGGATGCGCATGCCCCGGATACGCATGCGGCCCTTCTGCGCGTATCCTTACAGACGGGACTACCACTCACGTTATTACGCATGCCGGACAGCCTTTCCCCCGAAGAGTTTGCACAGGTCGAAGAATCGGTTCGGCGCATTCTGGGTGTCGAGCAGCTCAACTTCTAGAGGCCAATATTTCATGTCTGTTCTCACCGATAGTCTGTCGCTGCTGGATCAGCACGATTTCGCGTTCATCGCCGGAAGCCCAACTGTCTACCACTGCCACCACTACAACCTGTTCTTCGACCAGACTGTGGATGATGCGGTCGGTCCTGACCGTGGCATCAAGGTTCGTACCCAAGCGGCCTATGAGGCGAGTTCGCAGTTCCTCAACTCCCTGATTGGGGCACTGCCACCAACCTCGCCAGAACAACGCATCGATTTGGCCTGTCAGGTGTTTTCCAGTATGGGGCATGGGACCCTACAGCTGGAAGTGAGCCCCGATGGCGGCATTGCGCGCGGTTACAATCTGCACTACGGGTTCTCGTGGCGTGAAAAGTACGGCGCCCATATTAGGCGACAACACCCCGCCGACGCATTTGCCGCTGGCTTTATCGCAGCGGCTACCGAATCGGCGTACGGCTTGCCCTTTGGCTCGGTCGATTGCTCGGAAAAAGCCTGTATCGCAACTGGGTTCGAACACTGCGAGTTCGAAATTATTCGTTCTGATCAGACGCGTTCGACCTTCGGTGTCACGCAGGAAGACATTGTAGGTACGTTACCTAGGGCATTTAAAGGTCTTCACGAAGAGCAGATTCATACCATTGCCTCCGGGCTGCGCCGCTTCTTGTCGTCGGTGACAGGAGATAGTCGTGGCCTCATCGAGGCATTTGGTGTGCTGGTCACGCAAAATCTCTCCAATTACTACAACCACTGCGCCAACCGTTCGCTAGACATCATCGTCTCGGAAAAACCCGAGGCCATTGAGGTTGCACGCGAGCTGTTCCGAGAGAGCGGTCATCAATGCGGCTTCCATACCTTTGGCGGCATTCTGTCATCGCCAGAATGGGAAGCGCTGGTGGCGCCCCTGACCGGCGACCCGATGGAAATCATCACAGGCAGCCTGGCTATTTCGCGAGCATTGGGCTTTGGTCATTGGGCGCTGGAGTCGTATGAACCGCAAAAGAGCCTGATATTCCGCAGCCCGGCCACGTATGAGAGCGTGTACCGCAAGGCGGCCTACCCAGTTGGCGATTCTGGTTGCTGCTTTCTATATCAAGGAGCAGCACTGGCCGTGATGCAGTTGGCCAATCGCATCAACTGGAATGAAAAACCGTCACTGTCCAATAATCTCTATCTGGACCTGCGACAGGGCGTTCCCTGGGCAGTAGATGAAACCCACTGCGTTGCAAAGGGCAACGCTATGTGCCGCGTCGTGGTACAGTAAATCGGATGTCATCTCCTATTGCGCCATTGAGCAGAGATTTCTGCTGTCGCAAAAACATGCTGTGGGCGACACGTCTCGACGATTCGATTTCGACCGAGGCGTTCACCCAAGCCCTCGAATGCCACCAGTTTGCGGCGGCGTCTGGGGGAGCAGCAGTCGCCGGTATGTATATGTACGAGCACAGTCATACGCGTCATCGTGTCATATACATTGCCCGCACTGGTCGTATTCAAATTCGCCTCGATCCGCTGACGCGGCATCCAGACCGCGCCGAGGCGGCCAAAGCGATATATGATTTACTCTATGCCGCTAGCGAACAAGCGTGCATCAAGCCGTCAGAGTGCATACCTGAGAATACTTCTACAGGTGATGCTGGCTGATTTCTCTTGCAATTTAACAAGACCGGACGATGTCAAAGCGAACGGTTCTCATCGTTGACGATGAATTAACACTGCTGCGGTCACTGCGCGACGCATTGCGTGCGCAGGCCTCCGAAATGGAAGTTCTTACGGCTGGTCGTGCAGACGAGGCGCTGGAACTCATGGAGTTGACCGAGGTCGATCTCGTGGTAACCGACCTCCGGATGCCCGGACAGGACGGCCTGTCGTTTATTGCGACGGTCAGTCATAAGTATCCCAAGACTCGCTGCATTCTCATGACGGCGCACGGGGATACCGAGACTCGCAATCGCTCGCTATCTGGCGGTGCGGTGTCGTTTATCGAAAAACCATTCGACCTCGATAAGTTCATCTCCGAAGTCAAGCGTCATTTGACGCCGTCGGGTGGCTTTACCGGCCGTAGCCTCGTCGGGTTCAGTCTGCTGGACATCCTGCAGCTGGTATCCATGTCGCAGCAGAGCGTCACAATGACGATCCGCAGCGGGGAACGCGTGGGCTCGATGTACATCGAAGATGGCATCCTCATCCACGCCGAGAGTGATAGCGGCCGTGCCGGCACCAAGGCGGCATACGAAATCGTCACCTGGAGCGACGGCGATATCGCCTCGAGTCGCGGGGTGGCGGCCGATTGTAAACGCACCATGAGCGTACCGCTCATGACGTTTCTCATGGAGGCGGCCAAGCATCAGGACGAGGCCAAGCGACTCAAGCCGGTAGAGGATATTCGCGATATCGCAGCGGCGATGATGGAGATTAACGGGATTGCCGCCGTCTCTATCGCGGTGGCCAATTCGGCAGCCGAGATCTATGGCAGTGGGATTTCTGACGAGTATCCCAGGCAGGCAATCACCAAGAGCATGGTGGATTCCTATGTCGCACTGAGTGATGCGCTGAACCAAAGCAGATTGGTCGGGGTGAAAGAATGCTCCATGATTATGGCAGATGGCACCCAGGCGCTGGCGGTACCGATACTTGAAGGCAGATTCCTGGTAATATGTTGCATGTCCAGTCCGGATAATCTCGAGGATATTCATGCAGCGCTGACCGCGAATCGCGGCAACCTTGTGTCGGCGCTCAGTGAATATGAGTCGCAATTTGATCTGCAGGGAGACAACGCTCTCGATGCAATGAATCTCGGCGAAGATCTCGACCAAGCGTTCGGGAGTCTGGATATGGGCTCCGACGAACCGGGGTAGAAGTGAACAGCGAAGAGGAGCGGAACAGCGTCCATTTATTATCGTGTATGGTGGCTATCGTCTTGCAGATCGATGCGACGAGATGGTCCTACAATTGTGCTAGAGGCGCAAAATCGCTATCCTTTATATCTTACGGGAAGGTGAGAGGAGCTGCGTTCGATGCTCGAGCTTCGTGAGATCGAAGGATTACGCGTGCTATACGTCGGGGAGCATGGCGCCAGCGCAATGACCATGGACTCTGGCAATCTTCCCAGAGATTTAGTGGAACATTGGATTTCGGTACCGACCCTATCCGCGGGTATCGAACGGTTGCGTACAGAACCAGAGATCTCCTTCAATCTCAACCTTCTCATCTTTCACATCCACGCCCTTGCGGAAGAACCCCATCTGGCGCTGCAAATCCTGGCATTTGCCCCGGTGGCGGCACGGGTTCTGGTCTACGAATCGCCCACCGATCGAGCTCTCATGGAGATGTCTCCGCTCTTCGACATGACCTGGGCCCGTCCCGATTCGGGGGTCGTCCATCCGGAAGTGCTGTATTGGTTCCGCGCTGGCATGATGGGGACCATACGGGCCTTCACCCAGGCGCCAACCGCGTTTCTCTTTGTTCATCGCGAGACCAACATCGTCGTGAGTGCCAATCAAGCCGCCCTCCATGTCCTCAACCGCGACGGGTTTGACGGCGGTTATCTCGACGCAGTGCTCACGTTGCCAGAAGAGGCACTGCAGGGAAGTGAGTGGCGCGGTCAAATCGAGCTATCCGACATGGGTGACCAAGTGATTGGAGTGAGCGTACGGGAGCTTGAGCGGGCATGGCTGTTCATCTCCTTGCGCGACATCACCTCCATTCATGCGTCGCGAGAACAGCAGCGCCAAGACGATGGTCGTATGATATTGGGCCGGGCTGCCGCCATTTTGGCCCACGAAGTCTCGAACCCATTGGCGTCGATCAAGAGTACGTTGCAGCTCATCGGTAGCGCCAATTATTCCAAGGCGCAAATCGAGGATTACATCGCCCGTGCGCTGCGCGAAATCGAGCGTCTGAGCACCATCGTCAAGAGTTATTTATCGATTGTTCGTCCGCCCTCCAAGCTCGACGAGGTGTGGCCCCTCAAGGAGTTGGTGGAGAGCTCGTTCGTCTACATGGATGATTATCTGGCTACCGTGGGGGTCGAGTGTGTGATCGAACCCATCGACAAGAGCTTGCAGGTGTACTTTGGCACCGATCAGTTCAAGCAAATCTTGTGGAATATCGCCAAGAATGCGGTGGATTCGATGCTCAAGACCCGTACCAAGTCACCGCGTCTCACAATCGGCATCATTCGTCCCAATAGCCAGACGGTGTCCATTTTCTTCGATGACAACGGCGAGGGCATTGATGACGCCATTGCGGAGAAGGTGTTCGAGCCCTATTTCACGCTCAAAGGTTCGTCGGGCACAGGCCTGGGCCTTACGATTTGCCGCATGCTGGCCAGTCGTTACAAGGGCTCGCTCATCCTCAAGAACAACGACAGCGGTGGCGCTCGCGCCGTGCTCACCATGCGGGTTGCCGATGTAGGCTGATCGGCAAACGGCGAACAAAACCGCAGCTTAGGGCTCACGCAAAACCGAGTCGGTAGATAGATGGGCCTTCTCCGCCTTGTTGCCGCAGCACATGGCGGTATTCTGATGGCCATGACAGACAAGCCCAAAGCGGACCCTCTCAAGGCCAATACACGTATCGTGGCGATCCTCAACGAGGACGTCGCGCTCGGTGAGCGCGTCACTGTTGAAGGCTGGGTGCGAACCCGGCGCGATTCCAAAGCCGGCCTGTCGTTTATCCACGTGCATGACGGCTCCTGTTTCCATCCCATTCAGGTCGTGGCCCCGGCCGAGCTCGACAATTACCAAGACGTTGTGACCAAGCTCTCCACTGGTTGCGCGGTGCGCGTTGTTGGAACCATTCTCAAATCCGAGGGCAAGGGCCAAAGCCTCGAAGTGCTCGCGGAACAGATCGTGGTGGTAGGCTGGGTCGACGATCCCGAAAGCTACCCGATGCAGCCCAAGCGCCACTCCATGGAGTATTTGCGCGAAGTGGCCCATCTGCGGCCACGGACCAATATTATCGGCGCGATTACCCGTGTGCGCCACACGCTGTCGCAGGCGATTCATCGATTTTTCCACGATGAGGGGTTTTACTGGATTCACACGCCCATCATCACGAGTTCGGATACCGAGGGGGCGGGCGAACTCTTTCGCGTATCGACGCTGGATTTAGCCAATCTACCGCGACAGGATAATGGCGACATCGACTTTGCCCAGGATTTTTTTGGCCGCGCGGCCCATTTGACCGTGTCGGGCCAACTCAACGTGGAAGCCTATTGCTTGGCCATGAGCCGGGTATACACCTTTGGACCCACGTTTCGCGCTGAGAATTCGAACACCCGACGTCACTTGGCCGAATTCTGGATGGTGGAGCCTGAAATTGCATTTGCCGATTTGTCCACCAATGTGGCATTGGCCGAGCACTTTCTCAAATCGATTTTTGCCGCCGTGCTCAAGGAGCGCGACGATGACATGCAGTTTTTTGCCAAATGGGTCGATAAGGGCTGTATCGAGCGGGTAGAGAAGTTCCTGGCTGCTCCCTTTACCCGGATGGACTACAGCGACGCCATCAAACATCTCGGTTCAGCAAAAAAGAAATTTGAATATCCCGTATCGTGGGGGACGGATCTGCAGAGCGAGCACGAGCGCTTTCTCACCGAAAAAGTCGCCAAAGGCCCGGTGGCCGTGGTCAATTATCCCAAGGACATCAAAGCCTTTTACATGCGTATGAACGACGACGAAAAGACGGTGGCGGCCATGGATATCTTGGCCCCGGGAATTGGTGAGATCATCGGTGGCAGTCAGCGGGAGGAGCGCTTGGAAATGCTCGATGCGCGTATTGACGCCTTGGAGTTGGACAAAGATGAGTATTGGTGGTACCGCGATTTGCGCCGCTACGGCACTGTTCCTCATGCGGGATTTGGCCTGGGACTGGAGCGCGCTATCCAGTATTTGACCGGCGTTGACAACATCCGCGATGTGATCCCGTTTCCGCGTGCACCACGGCAGGCAGAGTTTTAGGGCCCGCGCCCGTACTTATCCAGCATAAGGGGCTGTCTATTGCGGGCTCTGACCAAATTGCCCCGCGTCGCCGGGATCACGGCTGCCTGGTCGTGGAGTCTCGTCAGTTCCTCCATGAGGGCTGGATGGCGTTCTCCTTGCAGATAGCGGCCCAGCGCGCGACCACGGTCGGCAAAGTACGTCACCCATTGCACGTCTTCGCCCTGTACATAGTCCACGATGGCAGTGGCGTGCTTTTCTAGTAAGCGCCAATCGCCCAATACGAGCGCCAGGTCGATGGCGTCACGATGAAAGTAGAAGTGGTTGTGACAAGGTGCACCCTTGCGCAGGAGCTCAAGACCTTCTTCGTAATAGCGACGGCGCTCGACGTCGCTCCGTGCCAGCCGGGCCAAGAGGCCCAGAATCATGGGGCCGACAAACGCCAAGCTGCTGGCCCGCGCCATAGCAAGTGCTTGTTCAAGCTCTTGCCTGGCTTCGTCCCAGCGCCCCAGGCAGACCAGTGCGCGGGCGTAATAGAACTGGCCATCGGCTTCAAAAAGCGGCATACCGTTGGCCCGCGCCAGCTCCATGGACATTCTGGCTTCGCGTTTGGCTCTATCGATACGGCCAATATCGAGGTACGTGAGTGGCAAAATGCCGGCACGAATGATAACTTCTGCCCGTTTCTGCCCCAGCCGGCAGGCCATCTCTAGCGAGTCATCCATATCTTTGAGGGCTTCTGGGATACGAAGGCAGTAGAAGTGAGTCAGTCCGCGCATACTCAAGTTGCCGACGCTGAATTCCTCAAGGCCGTGCGCCTGGCACTTCTTGATGCAGTCGTCAAAGTAGCGATTGGAGGTCACGACTTGGCCTTTCATGTAATAGACATCGGCCAGTCCACTGAGAGCCTTGGCTTCGGCCTCGGGAGAGCCGGCTTTGCGCGCGTAGTGACGCGCCTGGTTGTGGGCCCTCGTACAGCCGTCGATGTCACCGCGGGGAAATAGTAGTCCGCCGCGCAAATAGAAGATGGTGGCCAACTGCCGGTCGGGCTCTGCACACGCTTGGGCCAACGTCTCGGCTTCGACGAGATCGGCGAGGGCCTCGTCGGCGCGGTTGAAAATGCGCAGGGCCTCGGCCCGGCCGATATACGCTTGGCAGCGCTGCTGCGCGTGTGCGGCATCGGCCTTTTGCCCGTCGTCGTCGGAAGTGAGTTCGAGGACCTGGCTGTAAAACACGATGGCGTGCTCAAAGGCGAGCTGGGATTGGGCGAGCCTGGCAGCCTTGAGATAGAGGGCGCTGGCCTGCGCATGCTCCCCAGCTGCCTGATGATGGCGTGCCAGACGTGCTGGGGGCACCGCAGGCTTGCCGTCGTCGGTACATGATGCCGCATGCAGGGCCGCAGCCAAGGCGCTGTGGAGCGCGCGGGCACGCTCTGATGCGATGTGATCATCGATGGTTTCGCGGATTTTATCGTGATACGCGTCGACGGCGGCACGTTTATCGCCAAACCATGCGCGCACCAGGCGGGAGCTCTGCAAGATAGTGAGGGCGCGCTCGCGTTGAGAAGGCGAGATGCCGGCAGCGGTGGCCAAGGGCTCGATGTCGGTGGGTTCGCCGGCAATGGCGACCGCAAAAAGCAGCGCCCGCGCCGGTTTGGGCAGCTCGACAATGCGCTGCCACAACACATCTTCTACGCGTGGTGGTGCGCTGGCTGTGCTGGAAATACGACCGCTGTAGCGGGCCAACTCAGTGATGAGCATGGGGTGGCCACCGGACTGCTCGGCGAGGGTTTGCGCCAACTCGACGATGTCCTCGCGGGCGGTGGGCGCGTTTTTGCCAGCGATGTGCAAAAATAATTGCCGCTGTTCATCACTGCTGAGCGGGACGACGTCGATCCACTGCAGGTCACAGTGGATATCGCGGCGCGCGGCCAGAGCGGCCAAGGCGTGGTCGGCCGCACACCGATGGTGCTCGGGTCGTACGTGGCCGAGGTGTGGACTCGGTTGGTCCAGCGCGCGGTCACCGGGAACTCCGTACGTGCGAATTGTGGCGATAATGAGCAAATGTTGATCGCGCACCTGTTCCACCAGGTGCGTGAGCAAGTCCAGGCTGTCGTCGTCGGCCCATTGTAGGTCCTCAATGCGGACAATGACCTCGCGGGTATCGGCCAGATAACACACGATATGGGCCAGCGCCGCAATCGCCCGCTGGCGCAGATCCATGGATGGGGCCGTGGTCGCAGTCGGCCGAATTGGCGATGCGCCGCTATACCAGCGGTCGAGATGGCTAAACACGGGAAAGAGCTGGCACAGCGCATCCAACTCGATGGTGTCGATAATGGCGCGTTTATCGCCGTCATGGGCTTCGGCGAGGTGGGCGCTAACTTGGTCCACAATGCTGTCGAATCCCTTGTAGGGCAAGGTCTCGCGCTCGTGACAGCGCCCTTGCAAGAGGAGTCGTCTCGCTGGTTCACCAATACGATTGCTGCTGGCGGCGCCGTCGATACGCTCGAGAAAACGCTCTACGAGCATGGTCTTGCCCATGCCCGACAATCCCCGCACCACGGCAAATACCAGGCGCCCTTGCCGCGCCCTGCAATAGGCGTGATGGAGGGCGCTAAGCGCGTCTTCGCGGCCTATAAACTGATCGCCAAACTGATCGCCAAATTGGCCGCCGACACCGGTTGGCGTCGGGCGGGTCCGATCATGAGCTGCGAGACGGCGGCGGACCTCTTCGCCTTCATAGCGTTCCGTCGGATCTGTGCTCAATAAATTCATGCATAGAGCGACCAGATCGTCGGGTAAGCCCGGCACGAGCTGTGCGGGCGATGGCGGTACGTTGGCCCGTTTGGCCCGCATTACCTGGGGCACTGTGCCGAGAAAAGGCAATCTGTCGGTGAGGGCGAAATAGAGTATCGCGCCAAACGCATACCAGTCGGCTGCTGGACCCGGTGTCTGGCCCATGGTCTGTTCCGGGGCCATGAATGCCGGCGTGCCGAAGATGGGGGCGCGTTTGCGCGGGCCTTGTTTGGTATCAAGAATTTGCCCGGTATGGTCGCGTATCGCGCCGTGCTGTAGACTCCATGCTGGCATCAATTCGGTGATAATGCCGAAATCGACCAAGACCAAGCGACCGCTGCGGGTAATTAGGATGTTGCTGGGTTTCAAATCGCAGTGAACGATGCCAATGCGATGCAGTGCGGCGACGGCGTTGGCCAATTGGCCAAAGGATGCGCGGATCCGGTGCAGCCGGGCGCGAGAGGGTGGAGACTTGAGGCGATTTGCCTTGGGCGTTGCGGCCCGCGGGAGCACGACGGCTGAATCTCTGCCACGCTCCGAATCAATTTGAGAATCTTCCTGCAGAGGGGGCGCAGAATCGGTCGAGACCCGGGTCCAGGTCGTATGGATCACGTCGGTCGAATCGATCCGGGTGGAGAGAACATCGTCCTCGATGATGGTGCTCAGGGGATCGCCGGCAGAGGCGTCAGGTGGCGAGCTGCCCTGTTCAGCCTCAGCGGTGACATCGGTCGTGACAAAGCTGGTTGTGGTAAAGCTGCCAGTACCAAAGTTCGTTGAATCCTCGGCGGTGTTGTGTTCATGGCTCTTGTCGCCGTATTGCAGATAGGCCATGAGGTCCACACCGCGGATGAGTTCCATGGACAGGAACCATTGCTCGGTCTCGTTGACGAGATCGTACAGAGCGACGATGTTGGGGTGGCTGAGATCGCTCAGTGCGCGAAACTCGCGTTTGAACCGATAGATGCGGCCGGGGTCGACCTTGCGCAGCTGTTTGAGGGCGACATGCAAGCCGCGTATCCGATCATAGGCGGCATGGACAACGCCGCTACTGCCGGTGCCGAGGCGGGAGAGGATGTGAAATCGGGAAAGGGCGTCGCGGTCCACGGATACCCGTTGATGGTAATCGATCCGGTAAGTTGGGGCAACTGAAGTCATGGCTCCCCCGTAACCCGCGACGAACTTCGGAGCACCAGCTATTTGGCCTGCATGTAAATGCGGCCGTTAGCGCTCTGGGGAGTTTCGCCGCAATATATATCTGACGTTGCCGGCGAGAAGTTCGCAATTGTCAAAGCCAATGGCCATTCATTCGTGCCAAGCTGGCGCCCCATGACGTCGGATCGAGCGAGACAAGTTGTAGTTACTGGCGTGGGTCTGTGCACCAATATGGGCCATGACCTGGCGCAGATCGCGGCCCGGGTGCGAACGGGACAAAATCAGCCGTTTTCCACGTACGGCGAAGCGGTGGAGTACGGTTGCCGATGCCAACTCATCGGCCTCTATCCGGAGCCGATTTCGCCGGCTGATTTGGGGTTGAGTAAGCAAGAGGCCCGATTTATGGGTCGAGCCTCGCTGCTCGCTCTGCGGGCTGCGCGGGCGGCCGTCGAGCAATCGGGCATAGATGCCGAATCCCTCGCCGTGATCGCCAGCAGCGGCACCGGCGATGTGGCGACTCACCAGGATATTCACACCCATTTGCAGACGCGCAAAAGTGCCCGTCGTCTGCCGCCCACGCTGGTACCGCGCCTTATGAGCTCCACGGTGGCCGCCAACCTGGTCAACGTGATGCACTGCAAGGGGCCCTCGTTCTCGGCCTCGGCTGCCTGTGCCACTGGGCCGTATAACATGCTGTTGGCGGCCAACTTTATCCAGCAGGGCCTCATCGACGCGGCCATCGCCGGGGGCGCCGAAGCCACCGATCTCCATTTCTACGTCGGCTTCGATTCCATGCGGGCCTATAACGGACGCGATAACGATCATCCTGAGCGGGCTTCGCGGCCATATGCGGCAGATCGGGCTGGGTTTATCTTTGGTGAAGGCGCCGGCATGGTCGTGCTCGAAGCCCGCGAGGTGGCCGAGGCCCGCGGCGCCGATATTCTCGGTGTGCTCCACGGCTATGGAATGTCGTCCGACGGCGTGGGGCAAATGGTCGCGCCCAATGCCGACGGCGCCTACGCTGCGATGCGGTCGGCGTTGCAGGTGGCCGCCATGGTGCCCGAGCAGATCGACTATATCAATACCCACGCCACGTCGACGCCGGTCGGCGATATCTCTGAATTTCGCGCCATACGGCGGCTCTTCG
>JAAUYH010226462.1_pt1 | contig 13140 bp, 10 predicted proteins | sample 7278061 | NCBI WGS metagenome assembly JAAUYH01 (sample SAMN14350203, study PRJNA611818) | marine sediment metagenome | isolation source: surface marine sediment (0.6m) | place: French Polynesia: Moorea | collected 2018-08
CCCGCATTTCGCAGCCTGTTATGCGCCGTCGTCAATACGTCGGTCGGTCCCACCGTTATCGTCGCGCGCTCACCATGCGGGCGGCCGATCAGGTCGCGCAGGTCGCCCGTGGTTTCGCGGCGGATGAAGCCCTGGTCCTCTAGCCAGAAATCGTTGTAGAGCTTGGACAGGTACTTGTTGCCGGTATCGCAGGCGAACGAGACGACGGTCCTGGCCTCGTCCTGCTCACGACAATACTTCAGCGCCGCGGAGAGCAGCGTACCCGACGACGACCCGGCCAGGATGCCCTCCTTGCGCAGCAGCTCCCGCGCCGCTGCGAACGAGTCGGCATCCGATATTGCATAGGACTTCGTGACTTTCGAGAAGTCGGCGATGTCCGGAATGAAGTCTTCGCCGATACCTTCGACGAGCCAGCTGCCACCCTCGCCGAGCTCTCCCTTGTTGATGTAGTCGGTCAGCACTGAGCCCACCGGATCGGCGAGCACAAGGTCGACATCGGGTGCGTGCTCGGCCAGGTAGCGCCCGAGTCCCGTGACCGTGCCGCTCGAACCCACGCCAAGGACGATCGTATCGACGTCGGGAACCTGCTCGAGAATCTCGGGCCCGGTTGTCGATTCGTGCGCCAGCGGGTTGTCGTCGTTGCCGAACTGGTTGATGAAATAGGCGCCCCGCTCTTCGGCAATGCTGCGACCCAGGTCCTGGTAGTACTCGGCGTGCCCCTTGCCCACGTCGGAGCGCGTCAGCACCACTTCGGCGCCCATGGCGCGCAAGTTGAAAATCTTCTCCTGGCTCATCTTGTCAGGGAGCACGAGGATCAGCTTGTAGCCCTTCTGTGCGGCGACGAGGGCCAGACCGAGCCCGGTGTTGCCTGCCGTTGCCTCTACCAGCGTGTCGCCAGGGTGGATTTCGCCGCGCTTCTCGGCCTCCTCGATCATCGAGATGCCGATGCGATCCTTGATGGAGCCGCCCGGATTCTGGAGTTCGAGCTTGAGGAACAGGCGGCAGAGCCCGGTATCGATGTGGTTGACCTCGAGCATCGGCGTTCGACCTACCATCTCGAGAATGTTGGAATACACCTGCATGCTAGTGTCCTGCCCCGTTAACTCGCATAGTTGCACCTGAAATCAAAGGCGATTCTACGACATGACTCAGCCGGTATCGATTGAAAACGCGTTACGCGCTGCCGTCGCGCGTCTCGAGTCCGTGAGCGATTCGCCGCGCCTCGATGCCGAGCTGCTCTTGTGCCGCGCGATCGGGCTGCCGCGCAGCTACCTGTTCGCGCATCCCGAAGACACGCTCGACGAGGCGGCGCTCGAACGTCTCGACGCGACACTCAGGCGCCGGGAGTCCGGCGAACCCATGGCGTATATCTCCGGCACGCGAGAATTCTGGTCGCTCGAGCTCATGGTCACACCGGACACGCTCGTGCCCCGGCCGGAGACCGAGATCCTCGTGGATCTCGCACTGCGCGAGATCCCGCGCAAGGCGGAGTGGAGAGTACTGGACCTGGGCACCGGCAGCGGCGCCATCGCGATCGCGATAGCCACTGAGCGTCCGTTTTCGCGCGTTACTGCGGTCGACCTCAGCAAGGATGCACTGGCTGTCGCCAGCCAGAACGCACGGCAACACGACCTCGACAATGTCGAGTTCATTGAAGGCAGCTGGACCGGGCCCGTCGAGGGTCGACGCTTCGATCTCATCGCGGCAAACCCGCCGTACGTGGCCGAGGGCGACCCCTTTCTCGATTCGCTCCGGGCCGAACCCGAACTCGCATTGATCGGCGGCAGAGACGGGCTCGATGCGATTCGTGCGATCGCGCACGATTGCACTTCCATCATGGCCGACGGCGCGATGCTGCTGGTCGAGCACGGCTCGGAACAGGAAGCGGCTGTCGCGCTCATTTTCGCCGACGCCGGTCTTGTCGACATTCGCTGCCACAAGGACTACGCTCTCCTGCCGCGGGTGACCGTGGCGCGCAAACCCACCAAAAAAGAGACATCATGATCACGATCAAAACCAATCACGGCGACATCGGCGTCGAGCTGTTTGACGACGAAGCACCGATCAGTTCCGAGAATTTCCGTCAGTACGTCCGGGACGGCCACTTCAATGGCACGGTGTTTCATCGCGTCATCCCGAACTTTATGATTCAGGGCGGCGGCATGGACGAGAACATGTTCCAGAAGCCGACTCGCGAGCCGATCAAGAATGAGGCCGACAACGGCCTGGGCAACGATCGCGGCACGCTGGCAATGGCCCGCACACAGATCGTGGACAGCGCAACCTCGCAGTTCTTCATCAACCTGCGCGACAACGACTTCCTGAACCACGGTGGCCGTGACTTCGGCTACGCGGTTTTCGGCAAAGTGACGGACGGCATGGACGTCGTCGACGCGATTGCTGGTGTCGAGACGGGCAATCAGGGCGGACACCAGGACGTTCCTGTCGAACCCGTCACGATCATCGAAGTCTCGCTCGACGAGTGAGCCGCAACGCGCGCCATCTCGCGTTACCGCAGATCGGCCGCGACGGCCAGCGCCGCATCGAAGCGGCGCAGGCACTGCTCATTGGCATCGGCGGCATCGGCTGCGCCACGGCGAGCTTTCTTGCCGCAAGTGGTGTCGGTCATCTCGTCCTGAGCGATTTCGATACCGTCGATGAAACCAACCTCGGGCGGCAAACGCTGTACGGCCCTGGCGACGTTGGCGAATACAAGGCCGCGCTCGCCGCCCGCCGCCTCGGCGTCATCAACCCGGACATCGAGATAACGCCGCTAACCGAACGCCTGAGCGGCGACGCTTTGCTCGCGGCCGTTCGCGACGCCGATATCGTCCTCGATGCCACCGACAACTTCGCGAGTCGCTTCCAGTTGAACGACGCTTGTGTCGCGGCGAACCGTTGTCTCGTGAGCGGGGCGGCGATACGCCTCGAGGGACAGATTGCCGAATTCGGGCCCGATTATTCGCGCTCTCCCTGCTACCGCTGCCTGTACACCGAGGCGGACGAATCCCTGGAAGACTGCGCGGGCAACGGCGTGCTTGGCCCGGTTCCGGGCGTCATCGGCTCGCTGATGGCCGTCGAAGCGCTGAAGTTTCTCGCCGGCATCGAGTGGCAGCGCGGCATCCTGCGTCTGTACGACGCCACGAGCGGCGAGTTCCGGCAGGTACGGATCAGCAAACGCGGAAATTGTGAGGCGTGCGGCTAGCCCGCCGGGGTCGCTCGACCACGCTCGCCGGGCTCGTCAAAGCCGGCGGATTTGTCACGGCGCTGTTCGCGTTCGCCACGGTGATGAACCAGTATCACCAGTACCTCGAGCTGTTCTCTCATTTCCGGCTGCAGTACCTCGTCATTGCCGCGATACTGCTCCTGCTGTTCCTGCTCATGCGCAGCTGGCTCTACGTGTGGCTGATGCTCGCCACCGTCGCGCTCAACGCATGGTTCGTGGTGCCGTGGTACCTGCCCGCCGACGAGGCACCGCACAACGAGGGCCGCTTCAAGGTGCTGCTCGCCAACGTCTTTGCGGAAAACAACGATCATTATGTCTTGCGTGCACTGCTCGATGCCGAACAGCCCGACATCGTGTTCCTGCAGGAGATCGGCATGGGTTGGGCGCTGACGCTGGATACCTGGGAAGACTATCCGCACCGGCACATCGTGCCACGCTACGACTATTTCGGCATTGCCGTGCTGTCGCGCCTGCCGCTCGACACGGTCGAGGTCGTGGGCAGCCCGCCGCGCGGGTTCCCGACGCTCGTTGTCGGCACGAGCATAGACGAAAACGCCGTGACTTTCGTATCGACGCACCCGATGCCACCAATGAACACGGCGAACTTCGAAGCGCGCAACATGCAGCTGGCAAGCGTGGCCGAGCTGGTCAACGAGTCCGACGGGCCGAAAGTGCTCATCGGCGACCTCAATACGACTATGTGGAGCGAAAACTACCAGCGACTCGTCGGTAGCACGGGCCTCGAAAACGTGCGAACGGGCTTCGGTGTGCTACCGAGCTGGCCTGTGTTTCTGCCGTTCGCGATGATCCCGATCGATCACTGCCTCGTATCCGGCGAGCTGCACGCCAGTGACGTTCGACTCGGCCCGGACATCGGCTCCGATCATCGGCCGCTGATCGCGACCCTGCAGTTTCGCTAGGCGGCGTCCGCGGCGTTCGGATCGTAGCCGAGATTCGGAGCAAGCCACTTCTCGACTTCATCAACGGACATGCCTTTGCGAGCCGCATAGGACTCGACCTGATCCCGATCGATCTTGCCCACTGAAAAGTACCGCGAATCGGGATGCGAAAAGTAGAACCCGCTGACGGCAGCAGTCGGAAACATCGCGTAGCTGTCGGTGAGCTGCAGACCGATCGCAGCCTCGACATCGAGCAACTGCCAGAGCTTGTCTTTCTCCGTGTGGTCCGGGCAGGCCGGGTAACCCGGTGCCGGCCGAATGCCGCGGTACCTCTCCGCGATCAGGTCGGAATTGTCGAGGGATTCGTTCGGCGCATAGCCCCAGTGTTCTGTCCGCACGCGCTCGTGCAGATATTCTGCCAACGCCTCTGCGAGTCGATCGGCGAGCGCTTTTAGCAAGATGGCACTGTAATCGTCGTGGTGCGCCTCGAAGCGGGCGACGTGTTCATCGATCCCTATGCCCGCAGTCACCGCGAAGCCGCCGACGTAGTCGGCCGCACCGCTTTCCGAGGGTGCAACAAAATCCGCGAGGCAATCCTGCGACTGTCCTTCGGCGCGAGAACGTTGCTGCCGCAAATGGCACAGCCGCATCGCTTCCTCGTTGCGCGATTCGTCACTGTAAACGAGCAGGTCGTCGGCGCCGTCCGAGTTTGCCGGGAAGAATCCGAACACTGCACGCGCCGTGAGCCATTTTTCATCGATGATCCTGTCGAGCATCGCATTGGCGTCGTCGAACAACGATGACGCGGCTTCGCCAACGACGGCATCTTCGAGGATTGCCGGGAACTTGCCGTGGAACTCCCAGGCGTTGAAAAACGGCATCCAGTCGATGTAGTCACGAAGCACGCCGAGGTCGATATCGTCCAGTACCCGGGTTCCCGTGAACGCAGGCGCGGGAGGCGTGTATGCCTGCCAGTCGATGGGTCGGCGCCGGTTGCGGGCGTCACCGAGCGACAGCTGAGGCGCCAGCCGTTTCTTGCCGGCATGCCGCTCGCGACGCCGCGCATTATCGGCACGTGTCTTCGCGACGATTTCAGCGCGCGTATCAGGTTGGACGAGCGCCTGTGCAACGCCCACCGATCTCGACGCGTCCTTGACGTAGATGACCGGGCCCTCGTAATTCGGTTCTATCTTAACGGCCGTATGCGCCGGCGATGTCGTCGCCCCGCCAATCAGGAGCGGAAGATCGAAGCCGAGTCGCTGCATCTCGCTGGCGACGTGGACCATTTCGTCGAGTGACGGCGTGATCAGCCCGCTCAGGCCGATCATTTCTGCGTCCTCGCGCCGTGCGGCCTCGAGGATCTTGTCGCAGGAGACCATGACGCCCAGGTCGATGACTTCGAAGTTGTTGCACTGCAGGACGACGCCGACGATGTTCTTGCCGATGTCATGCACGTCACCCTTGACCGTTGCCAGCACGATGCGTCCGTTGGAACTCGCGTCGCCGGATTTCTCCTCCTCGATGAACGGCACGAGATGTCCGACCGCTTTCTTCATTACCCTCGCCGACTTGACCACTTGCGGCAGGAACATCTTGCCTGCACCGAACAGGTCGCCAACGACATTCATGCCGGCCATGAGCGGTCCCTCGATCACGTCGAGCGGACGCGTGGATTGCTGCCGTGCTTCCTCGGTGTCATCGATGACAAATTCGTCGATGCCGTTGACGAGTGCGTGTTCGAGTCGTTTTTCGACAGGCAGCGCGCGCCAGGTTTTGTCCTCCTTTCTGGCCGCCGCACCGGACTTCTGGTCCTTGTAGTCATCGGCAACGTCCAGCAAGCGTTCGGTCGCATCGGCACGGCGATTCAGTACCACGTCCTCGACTGCATCGCGTAGCTTGGCTGGCAGGTCTTCGTATATCGCGAGCTGGCCCGCATTGACGATGCCCATGTCCATGCCGGCACGAATTGCATGGTAGAGAAACACCGAGTGGATCGCCTCGCGGACCACGTTGTTACCGCGAAACGAGAATGACACGTTGCTGACGCCGCCGCTGACCAGCGCGTGCGGCAGGGATTTCTTGATCGTCCGGGTTGCCTCGATGAAGTCCAGCCCGTAGGTGGCGTGTTCCTCGATGCCGGTGGCTACAGCAAAAATATTAGGGTCGAATATGATGTCGGCCGGATCGAAACCGACATCATTGACGAGAACGTCGTAAGAACGCTTGCAGATCTCGATCTTGCGTTCGACCGTGTCCGCCTGCCCCGTCTCGTCGAACGCCATGACGATGACAGCGGCGCCGTAGTCGCGCACGAGATTTGCCTGCTCGATAAACGCCGCTTCGCCTTCCTTGAGGCTGATCGAGTTGACGATTGCCTTGCCCTGGACGCACTGCAATCCCGCCTCGATGACCGACCACTTCGACGAATCGATCATGATCGGCAACTTCGCTACATCGGGTTCCGCAGCAATCAGGTTCAGGAACGTGATCATCGCCTTCTCGGAGTCGAGCATGCCCTCGTCCATGTTGACGTCGATAATCTGCGCGCCGTCTTCCACCTGAGTACGTGCAACCTGTACAGCCTGCGTGTAGTCGTCCGCTTCGATCAGGCGCCGGAAGATCGCCGAACCCGTGACATTGCACCGCTCTCCGACGTTCACGAACAGATCGTCGGGACCGATGTTGAGCGGTTCGAGTCCGGACAGTCGACAACGCACCGGCAAACTCGGAACCTGTCTCGGCGGAGACGCTTCGACGGCCGCACGAATAGCGGCAATGTGCTCCGGGCGCGTGCCGCAGCAGCCACCCACGAGATTGACGAAGCCGCTCTCCGCGAATTCGCCGACGATAGCCGCCATCTCCTCGGGGGTTTCGTCATACTCACCGAACTCGTTCGGCAATCCGGCGTTGGGATGCGCGCTGACGCGCGTTTCGGCAACACGCGACAATTCCTCGATATAGGGTCGCAGGTCTTTCGCGCCCAGGGCGCAGTTCAGGCCGATCATGAACGGCTCGGCGTGACGCACCGAGTTCAGGAACGCTTCGGTCGTCTGGCCCGATAGCGTCCTGCCGGAAGCATCCGTGATCGTACCCGAGATCATCACGGGCAAGGTCTCGCCAGCCGTTGCGAACGCTCGCTTCGCGCCCAGGATGGCTGCCTTGGCGTTCAGCGTGTCGAAGATCGTTTCGATCATAATGAAATCGGCGCCGCCCTCGATGAGCGCGAGTGCGGCCTCTTCATACGTTGCAGCGAGATCGGCGAAACCGGTGTTGCGAAAGCCGGGGTCGTTGACATCGGGAGAAATCGACGCCGTGCGATTCGTAGGGCCGAGCACACCGGCAACGTAACGCGGGCGGCCCGTCGTCGCGGCGACGTCATCCGCACACTCGCGCGCAACTCGCGCGGCCGCCAGGTTGAATTCGCGTACGAGGTCCTGCATGCCATAGTCGCCAAGCGAAGGCGCATTGGAGTTGAAGGTATTGGTCTCGATGATGTCGGCGCCCGCGGCGAGGAACGACGAGTGGATGTCCCGGATGACGTCCGGTCGCGTTATCGAGAGCAGGTCGTTGTTGCCCTTCAGGTCGCGCTGCCAGTCGGCAAAACGTTCGCCGCGAAAGTCGTCCTCGGTCAGGCCGCAGCCCTGGATCATCGTGCCCATTGCGCCGTCGAGAATCAGGATGCGCTCGTCTAGCGCCTGCATCATCGAACGAATGCGGTCATTGCGAGTCATGAGCGTCTCCCTACGCGGCTGCCTGCGACGGGCGTACGCCCAGCGCATGGCAGATCGCTACCGTCAATTCGGATCGATTCAGCGTGTAGAAGTGGAATTCGTTGACGCCTTCGGCCCTGAGTTTCTGCGCCTGCTCGATAGCGACGCTCCTGGCGATCTGGTGACGCCTCTCAGGATCGTCATCGACACCGGCAAAGCGCTCGCGCAACCAGTCGGGCACGCTGGCACCGCACATTGCGGCAAAGCGCTCGAGCTGCGGGAAGCGTGTAATCGGCAGGATGCCCGGCACGATCGAGGCTTCGATGCCTGCGGCCGCGCAGCGATCGCGAAACCGTACGTACACTTCGGTATCGAAAAAGAACTGCGTTATCGCGCGCGATGCGCCTGCGTCGAGCTTGCGCTTGAGGTTGTCGAGGTCGAACGCCGCATCGCGAGCCTCGGGATGCACTTCCGGGTAGGCGGCGACCGAAATATCGAAGTCGGCGACCTTCTTCAGCCCTGCCACGAGGTCGCAGGCGTAGGCATAGCCGCCCGGATGCGGCGTATAGCCGTCACTATCCTTGGGCGGGTCGCCCCTGAGGGCGACGAGGTGACGAATGCCCATGTCCCAGTAGTCGCGCGCAACGTCGTCGACTTCGCCGCGGCTCGCACCCACACAGGTCAGGTGCGGCGCCGCCGTCAGTTCCGTTTCCTGCACGATTCGCTCGACGGCTGCATGCGTGCGTTCGCGCGTGGAACCGTCGGCGCCATAGGTCACCGACACAAACCTCGGTCGCAGCGGTGCAAGCCGCTGCACCGACTCCCAGAGCGTCGCTTCCATCTTCTCGTTGGCAGGCGGGAAGAATTCGAAGGACACGCAGATTTCGTCGTTTGCAGTATTCATTCTGTTCTCACGCGGCTTCGGACTCGGCGCCGCGCGTGGCGACGGCGAGCAGCCAGTTCGGGTTCCTTGCGGGAATGCGTCGCGGCTTCGCGAGCCTCAGTCCGGCGGCGGCCGACCAACTCGATAACTGTTGCTCGCCCGATGCCACTGTTTCCCCGTCATATCGCGACAGGAGCACAAGCCGACCGCCGGGCCGCAACAAACGCTGCGCTTCGGCGAGCGCAGCGTCGGGCTGCTCAGCCTCGCCAAGTACGTCGTCGAGAATGATCGTGTCGAACTCTTCGTCGCCGAACGGCAGCGAGTACATGCTGCCCTGTCGCAGGCTGCAGTTCGGCAGCCCGGCAAGCAGCAGCTCGGCGCGAGCCAGCCGGCGGGCGTCGGAGTCGATGTCGACGCCGACGGCACGTTGCGCACGTGACGCGAGCAACTTGAGAATCCGGCCCTGGCCGCAACCAACGTCGAGCAGGTCGCCCAATGGCGCCACGACCGTCAGTTCGACGAGCGCGCGATGAAGGGATCGATCGGCTTCGTTCACCCTTACTTCTGCACGAGCGCCGGTCGCGGCCCGCAATGACTTGAGCTTCTCGAAATCGCGACGGAACTGTGGCTCGTCGTCCGGCAGAAGCGCCAGCAACCGCCGTTGCAGGCTGCTGCCTCGGACGGGGACGCGGTAGTAGACGTAGTGTCCGTCGCGAAAGCGCTCCATGAGCCCGACGTCGCAGAGCTGTTTGACGTGCTGCGACACTCGCGGCTGGCTGAGCGACGTGACCCCGGTGAGCTCGGATACCGAACACTCGCCGAGCGAGCACAGCATGACCAGCCGCGCCCGCACGGGGTCGGCCAGCGCCTTGAACTGCTGCAGGAGCTGCTCGGTCGTCGTTAACATAAATATATAACGATTTCTTTATATTTAATGCGGAATAGAGTACCACAGTGGATTAACGGACACTAGGGATGCTGCATGCTCTCTATGTGTGGGAGGGCCGTCTCGGCCCGAATCGCGGCGGGACGCCGCTCCCACAGGTTCAGGAGAGCTTCTTCTTGAGGATCGCGTTGACGGCGCCCGGGTTCGCTTTGCCGCCCGTCTCTTTCATGACCTGGCCCACGAAAAAGCCGATGAGCTTCTCCTTGCCGGCCTTGTACTCGGCGACCTGACCCGGGTTTGCATCGAGCACCTTGTCGACGATGGCCTCGATCGCCGAATCATCCGTGATCTGTTTGAGACCCCTGGCGTCGATGATCTCGTCTGCAGTGCCCTCGCCCGCCCACATGGCTTCGAACACGTCTTTCGCGATCTTGCCCGAAATCGTGTGGTCTGCAATGCGATTGACGAGTGCCGCAAGATCGGTTGCGGCAACGCGACTGTCTTCGATGCTCAGCCCGTCTTTTTTCAATGCGCCCGACAAGTCACCAATGATCCAGTTGGCAACGACCTGCGGCTTCGCGTCTGACGCTGCCGCAGCGGATTCGTAATAGTCTGCCGCAGCGCGGCTCGACGTCAGGATGGCCGCATCATCGGCCTTGAGGCCGTAGTCGTCGACGAAGCGCTTGCGCTTCGCGTCCGGCAGTTCCGGCAGTTCCTGCCGCACCGATTCAACGTAGTCCGCGTCTATCTCGACGGGCAGCAGGTCGGGGTCGGGGAAGTAACGATAGTCGTTCGCTTCTTCCTTGCTGCGCATCGGGCGCGTCTCGTCGTTGTCGGAATCGTACAATCGTGTTTCCTGCACGACCTCGCCGCCGTCCTCGATGACGTCGATCTGGCGTTCGATCTCGAAGTTGATCGCCCGCTCGACGAAACGGAACGAGTTCAGGTTCTTGATCTCGGTGCGCGTCCCGAACTCTTGCTGCCCTTTCGGGCGTACCGACACGTTGGCGTCACAGCGGAACGATCCCTCCTGCATGTTGCCGTCGCAAATCCCGAGGTAGCGGACGATCGTGTGAATCTTTCGCATGTATGCGACGGCTTCCGCCGCCGAACGGATGTCGGGTTCGGACACGATCTCGAGCAACGGCGTGCCGGCGCGATTGAGATCGATGCCGGACGAATCCGCCAGGCCTTCATGAATCGATTTGCCGGCGTCTTCCTCGAGATGCGCGCGCGTAATTCCGACGCGTTTCTCGTTACCGTCGCCGTCCTCTATGAACAACTCGCCGTGCTCGACGATCGGCAGCTCATACTGGCTGATCTGGTAACCCTTGGGCAGGTCGGGATAGAAGTAGTTCTTGCGCTCGAATACCGATCGCGGGGCGACGGTCGCGTTGACGGCCACACCGAACATCGCGGCCATGTGCACGACTTCCTTGTTGAGCACCGGCAGCACCCCCGGGTAACCGAGGTCGACGAGGCAGGCCTGCGTGTTGGGCTCGGCCCCGTACGCCGTCGACGCTCCCGAGAATATTTTGCTCGTCGTTGCGAGTTGCGCGTGGATTTCGAGTCCGATGACGACTTCCCAACTCACCGGTAGCCCTCCGGGCACTGTTGGTGCCAGTCGGTAAGCTGCTGGTACTGGTGTGACACGCGCAGCAGCGTCTCCTCACCCCAGTGAGGCCCTACGAGATGCAGGCCGACCGGCAGGCCGTCGACGAAACCGCAGGGCACCGACATGCCGGGCAAGCCGGCGAGGTTGGCGCCGATCGTGTAGATGTCGTTCAGGTACATCGTGATCGGGTCGTCCGTCTTCTCACCAAGTCGGAAAGCCGGCGTCGGAGCCGTAGGGCCGGCGATGACGTCTACGTCCTCGAACGCCTTCTTGAAATCGTCGGCAATCAGGTGACGTACTTTCTGCGCCTGCAGGTAGTACGCATCGTAATAGCCTGCCGACAGCACGTAGGTGCCGGTCATGATGCGGCGCTTGACCTCGTCGCCGAAACCCTCGCCACGGCTACGACAATAAAGGTCGAAGAGGTCTTCGGCACCCTCTGCGCGATGGCCGAAGCGGACGCCGTCAAAGCGCGACAGATTCGAGGAACACTCGGCCGGCGCGACCACATAGTAGGTCGGCACCGAAAGGTCGATGTCCGGCAGATCCACGTCGACCAGCGTCGCTCCGTGAGCTTCGAGTACCGCCAGTGCGTCCCGGACGGTTTTCTCGACGTTGCCGTCCAGACCATCGTCGAAGTGCTGCCGCACCAGCCCGATGCGCAGGCCTTCGACAGACTGGCCGAGCACGGCCCGATAGTCCGGCACGGGGTGATCGATCGACGTCGAATCGCGCTCGTCGAAACCGGCCATGACACCCATGAGCAGCGCCGCATCCTCAGCCGTGCGCGTGATCGTGCCGGCCTGGTCGAGACTCGAGGCGAACGCGATCATGCCGTAGCGCGATACGCGGCCATAGGTCGGCTTGAGCCCCGTCGTCCCCGTCAGTGCAGCCGGCTGCCGAATCGATCCGCCCGTGTCGGTGCCCGTGGCCGCGGGTGCGATGCGCGCAGCGACGGCTGCAGCCGAGCCGCCCGACGAACCGCCCGGCGTGCGGTCGTGATCCCACGGATTGCGCACGGGTCCGAAATAGCTGGTCTCGTTCGACGAGCCCATCGCGAACTCGTCCATGTTGGTCTTGCCGAGCATGATCGCACCCGCATCACGCAATCGTTCGACCACTGTCGCGTCGTAAGGCGAAACGAAGTTGTCGAGCATGCGGGAACCGCAGGTAGTCTTGACGCCCCGCGTACAGAAGATGTCCTTGTGAACGAGCGGCAGGCCGTTGAGAACGCCACCCTTCCCTGCGGCGCGGGCCTCGTCGGCGTCCTTCGCCGCTGCGAGCGCCTCGTCGGCGGTCACGGTAACGAACGCATTGAGCTGCTCGTCGAGACTGCCGATACGAGCGAGCAGATCACCGGTCAACTCGACCGATGAGAAGTCGCCCGCTGCCAGCCCCGCGGCCAGCTCGGTCAGTGACTTGTCGTGCAGCCCCGCCATCACTCGATCACCTTGGGCACGAGGTACAAGCCGTCGCTGACTGAAGGGGCATTTTCCTGGATGTGGTCGCGTTCGTTGGTCTCCGTGACCTCGTCCGGGCGGAGTCGCTGAGTCGCGTGCAGGGGGTGCGCCATTGGCACTACGTCGTCGGTCGCCGCCTGCGACAACTGGTCGACGAAATCGACGATTCGCGACAGCTTGTCGACGGTCTCGGCGAACTCGTCATCGGCGAGTCTCAGCCTCGCAAGCGTTGCGATGTGATGAACCTGATCCTTATCGAGAGACACGGCCTTGTCCGGAGGTTTTTTCTACAAAAACAAAGGCTCTGGTCGAGCGGGCGCAATGATACACGGCGCCTTGTGCAATGTCGTGCGCATTGTTAGATTAGGCCGTTATTCGTTTGGCGAGACCCCACCCCACATGTTCAAGAATATCCTGGGTTATTTTTCGAATGACCTGTCGATCGATCTTGGCACCGCGAA
>JAAUYH010033882.1_pt1 | contig 13138 bp, 13 predicted proteins | sample 7278061 | NCBI WGS metagenome assembly JAAUYH01 (sample SAMN14350203, study PRJNA611818) | marine sediment metagenome | isolation source: surface marine sediment (0.6m) | place: French Polynesia: Moorea | collected 2018-08
ATCATGGCGACTTCGTCGTCGAGACGCACATGTCGATTCACGGCCAGGCAAGGGACCACCAGGCACTCTCGCGCTTCGTGCGCGCGCTCTACAAGCAGCACCTGATCGCAGACGTCAGCGTACAGAAAACTTCCCGTACTGATTTCGCGCGCAGCAACGTCGTCGATTTCGACCTGACCGTCGTACTCAACAGTTCGGTGAAGGGCAGCTGATGCAGGAAATTCTCAGGAAAATCAGCCTGGCGGAACTGCGCCTGATCGTGATCGGGCTCGGCGTCATTGTCACCGTTGCGCTGGTCATGGGGTCGGTCATGCCGCGCTCGAAGGCTCTGCAGACGGCGTCGGAAACCGTCAAGACTCTTCGCTCCGCCGCCATTGACGGAACCGAGCTCGATCGGCACCTGCAGGAAGAGGCGCAGAAAATCGAGGACCTGAGATTCCGGCTGTATGGCGACATGGCGAATCTGCCGGTCAAGCAGGTCGAGGCTTACATCATTGGCCGCCTGCAGGAAATTTCCTGGGGCACCAGCGTCGACCTCGTCACCGTCCAGCCGGCAATGGGCGAGCAGGTACAGATCTTCCAGGAAATACTGTTCAACGTGGAGGCCGTGGGCCACTACGAGAACCTTTACGAATGGCTCTGGGAGGTTCGCAACGAGCTCGGCTACGTTGTCGTCAACGAGTACAAGCTGAGACGCAAAAACGACGACGATGAAGAGCCGCTGCTGATGGCTGAACTTAGCCTCGCATCCTACAGGGCGGTCGAATGAGCAGCGGGCGTCACATAGTCCCAACGCTGCTGGTACTGTTGCCGGCCGCGACCGTTCTTGCCGACGATGCGCCGGAGCTCCGGCATAACCCGTTCTCGCGGCCGCCGTCGAAGGTCGTTGCCGAGGTCGAGGCACCCGGCAGGCCGACGTCGACGAATGAAGTTGTTTTGACCGCCACACTGGTGACTGATGGCAAGGGCATGGCGCATGTCAGTGGCCTCGTCCTGCGACCCGGCGATGAGATTTACGGCAAGAAGCTACTGCGCGTTTACGAAGATCGCGCGGTGTTCCTGGAAAATGGAAAGGAGGCGACGGTCTACGTGAAGCCGGCGCAAGACGAGGACGATGAAGAGAAACCCAGACGCAGGCGGCCGAGATAGTATGCGCTTCCGGCTAGCCACACTTGCACTGGCCCTGTGGTGTTTTGCCTCAGGCGCTCTTGCTGTCGAGCATCGCATCAGCATGACGATGAAGGATGCCGATCTCGCAGACGTCATGGACATGATTTCTCGCGAGCAACGCGTGAACGTGTTCGTATCGACTGATTCCGTCGAGACCGTGTCGTTCAGCCTCTACGACATGGAGCTGCCGGACGCCATTCGGGCAATTGCAAATGCTGCCGGCATGGCCGTCGAGGTGCACGAGGGCAACTACTTCGTCGTCGATCGCGACGAAGCCGGCAAATACTCCCCCGACTCCCTGACGAAGGTCAGGGCATTTCCGCTCGAATACGTCAGCGTCGAGGAAATAGAGAGCCTGCTGCGACCGTACCTGTCGGAGTACGGCGAGATCACGATCTTCGAGGACCGTAACCTGTTCCTCGTCGAGGATACGCCGGGGTTCTTGCGCCGCGTTTCTGTACTGGTAAACCAGATCGACAAAGCGCCGACGCAGATCCTGATCGAGGCGCGAATCCTCGAGATAACCCTGACCGACGACGATTCGTTCGGGCTCGACTGGTCGAATGCGTTCACCGGCGGAGGGGGCAGCGGCAACTTCGGTACCCAGGGCCTCAACAACCCGACCGACCCCGGTTTCTTCTTCGACTTCGCCGATGACAACTTCGCGGCAACGCTCAATGCGTTGACGTCACAAGGCCGCGTACGCACGCTGTCGACGCCGAAGCTACTGGCCACCGAGAATGCCGAGTCGTCAGTGATCATCGGCGACCGTCGCGGCTACTCGGTAACCACGACCATCAATCAGGTCACGACCGAGAGCATTGAGTTCCTCGAGTCCGGTGTGATCCTGAAGGTGACGCCTATCGTCGACGATGAGGGCTTCATCATGATGGACATCCATCCCGAAGTCAGCACTGGCGTGATCGATCCGCTGACGGGCGTGCCGTCGCAGACGACGACAGAAGTATCGACCCGCATGATCGTACCCGACGGCCAGACGATTTTCGTCGGCGGCCTCATCAAGCACCGCATCGACGAAAGCAAGTCCGGAATTCCGATTATCAGCCGGGTACCGGGCGTCGGCCGCTTGTTTTCCAATCGCACGATGACGACGACCAACACCGAGACGATCGTGCTCATTACGCCGACCGTCGTTCGCGCTGCCAAAGACACGATCGATGAGGATTCAGCCGATAAGATCGATCGCATCGAATTCGATCAGAAAGACCGGACGCGCGATTTCGACGACGAGATGGACGGCTTCTTCGGCGCCAGTCGCGGCCAGTAGCACGGCAGCCTGATCTGTGTAAGGCTTCGCCACATGTACATCAGTGGCGAGATTCGCTGGTTCTTCAATGGACCATTGCCTTCAGACGTTCGCGCATGGTTCGAGTCGCCCGGGCTCGGTATAAGAGAGCCGCAACGCACCGACCACTACCTGTTGCTCCCCGGTTGTACGACGACCGGCGTCAAGCTGCGCGAAGGCCGTTTCGAGATCAAGGCGCTGACCAGGTCGCCAATACCTGCGAGTTACGCCAACCGGGTCAGTGGTCTCAAGGATGGCTGGATCAAGTGGTCACGCAAGGTTGAAGACGAGCGAATGCTGCGCGACATCCTCGTCAGCGACGAGGACACGTGGGTATCCATCGAGAAGGCACGTTACTTGCGCCTGTTCTCGCTCGAGAACGGAAAAACCGAGGAATTGCCACCGCGATCGCGCATGCTCGCGAAAGGATGCCAGGTGGAACTCGGCTCAATCGAACTCGGTAGCGATCGTCAGGCGTGGAGCCTGTCGTTCGAGGCTTTCGGGCAGGCAGACGAAGTGCTGGGGCTTCTCGACCCGGTCGTGGAGCTGTTCGCCGAAAATACACCGCCTGTGGCGCTGCGGCAGGAGCAGTCGATGTCCTACCCGGTGTGGCTGGCGCTTAATCGATAGAGACGAGGTTCATCGGCACCGTAACGGCTTCGTCTCCGATCGTCACGGCGGCATCCTTGAATTTGGGCGGTCCGAATCTGCCTTTCGCGTCGTTGCTGACTGCAGTCGGCTCCTTCGGAATGCCGATGAAGTTGGATTTCATCTTGCCGTCGTCGTCCACGTCGTGAAACACGTGAAAGGCGTATTGACCCGGCGACAGCTGGACCTCGAACGTTGCCGAATCTCCATCGACCACGACGGAGTCGCTGAGCATCGGCTTCTTGAGCCAGGCCTTCTTGCTTTCGAAGACGTTGAGAAACAGCTTGCCTGTCTCTTTGTCTATGCCGGATACCTCGACAATGACACTGGTATCGGCCTGTGACAGACCCGCAAAGCTGAGCGCCGTTACCGTAAGCACCCCTTTTATCAGTCGCGAGTTCATTTGCCCCAAGGGTAGCTGCCCTTGACGTGTGACGCACCTGTCAGTTAAGTCGTGGACCTGGTATGCAGATCTTCTTTCTCCTCGCTGCTGCGCTGCATCTGGCGATGCTCGTAGTTTCTTTCCGACTCAAAGCCGGCGTGCCGGAGTGGTTGTGGCGCTTGCTGATATGCGGATTCATCTACGACAACGTCATAGTCGGGCTCGGACCTGCTGCCATTGGCGGGTCCTGGTACGAATTTGCCTCAGGGATGCGCTACCTCACCCACGTGATTGTCTTGCCACCGCTCGTGGTTGCTGCGCTTTTCATTGCCCGGCGGACCGGTGCCGAATGGGCCCATGGCAGAACCGCTTTCCTCATGGCCGGTGTTTTCGTCGTTGCGGCCATCGATGTCGGCATCGTAACCGAGATCGCCGGACTGCAGCTGGTGCCCGAAACGCTGTACGGTCATGAGCGGCTGGTCAGCGCACAGGCTTCGTTGCCCCTGGCGACGATCGCAACCCATGTCGTGATCTTGGGCATCGGCGTCGCCATCTGGCGGCGTACCGGCTGGACGACATTGTTCGCCGCTGCACTGGCAATACTGCTGGTCAATGGCGCCACGGCGACGCAGCCCTGGGGGGTCCTGGTCAGCAATCTCGTCGAGGTCGGGTACGCCTATGGCTGGTTGTTGACGCTGCGGCGCTTTCCGCGCTAGCAAGTACCTTTCCAGCGTGTACGAAAGCAAAGTGAGAGTGATCGCGGTCTTACGACCGCTCCTACAACTTCTATTCGAACGTGTAGGAGCTGTTGAGCGTAGCGAAACTGCGATTCCCGCAGATAGGTTTGAGATCAGAGCCCCAGTTGCCGGGTCAGGAACTCCCGGAATTCAGGGATACGCTTCGGGTTGATGATGTTGATAGCGTTCAGCCCCGTCAGTTTCTTGACAAGGGCCGTCGCCGATGACGTATTGGTGGCTGGTCCTGCTACCAGGTCTGCATCGAGCCCGAACGCCTGCTTCACGCCCACGACGGCGTAGGGGTCGGACGCGCACAGTATCGTGCAGGCGATATTGTCGCCGAGTTCTTCGATTGCCGCCGCACCGTTATACGGCTCGAGCGGCGAGGCACCTGCTTCGCACACGACGAAGTCGGGATGCTCGCTGTCGATGTGCTGCAACAGCGGTCTGACGGCGGCGCGATAGACATCCTCGGGAACGACGGTCGACGGCAATCCGACGTCCACGAAATCGTAGATGCGGGATGCGCCGCATTTCTGGAAGCTCAGGATGTCACGGTAGCGTCCCGCGCCCGTCAGTTTGATACCGGTCACATCGAGTCCCTTGTCGCGCAGGAACTCGCAGGCCGCCCTGCCGGTCCAGGTCTTTCCAGCCGACATGGAAGTGCCGACGAGCAGGATCGTCGGGACGGCAAACCGGTCGTTATCGGACTTGAGCGCAAACTGCTGCATCTGGACCTTGTCGCCGTTGCGCATTACGTGTCCCTGGTAATGCAGGGAGATCGGCTTGGGCAACAGCTGCGAAAACGACGTAAACCGCCCGAACAGGCCGGCATTGGTCAACGCGTGCATTTTGCTGTCGTCGATATCCATCCAGCTGCCCGTGCCTTCGAGCGTAGCCGCGCGGTGGCCAAATGCACCAATGGCCAGGTCGCCCGGTTCTACGGGCTCCATCGCGCCGGACTGGTCCTCGACCCGGTAGAGGTCTGATACCGGCGGCAAGATCTCTCCCTGAACGTAATCACCGGTTTCCCAGTGCGCTTTGTCGAGGGCCAAAACCTCGAAGGGCTCTTCGGCCAGGTTCGAGATGCGGGTCAGCGATCCGAACACGGTCTTCAACATGACGCGGCTTCCTGCGATGCGGTCGGCTGAGGCGGCGAGGTCAGCAACAGCGCCAACAACGCCGCTCTCTCCAGTGTCTTGTCGATATAGAGGAACTCGTGTTCCGCGTGCGCGCCATCACCGACCGGACCGAGTCCGTCGAGGGTTGCGGTGTACTGGCTGGTCGTGTTGCCGTCAGATCCGCCACCGGCACGCGCGCTGGTCAGTTCGAGGCCGAGTTCGCGACCGAGCTGCTGCGCGTGGGCCCAGAGTGCCTGGTTGCGCGGCGTTGCTTCCATCGAAGGTCGCCCGATCGCGCCTTCGATTCTTAAGCGTACACCGTCGGTTTCGGGTTTCAGGGAGTGAATCGCTTCGTGGATGGCGTTGCCGGCAGCGACCGTAGGCACGCGCACGTCGATGACGCAGGTACTGTGAGGTGCGATGACATTGGGCTGGATCCCGCCATCGATCGTGCCGACGTTGACCGTGACGCCGGCGTCGGGATCGTTGAGCGCAAACAGCTTCTGGATGACGTGCGAGAGTTCGAGTATCGCGCTGGCGCCTCCCTCGGGGTCCAGCCCGGCGTGCGCCGCCTTGCCGTGCACCGTAACCGTAAACCGTCCGATGCCCTTGCGTTCCGTCTTGACGATGCCGTCGTCGCCCATCGCAGGCTCCAGCACGAAGGCGCGATTGGCGCGCCGCGCAAGCTGCTTGATGAAACGCGTCGAGGTTCGGCTGCCGATCTCTTCGTCGGAGTTGATAAAGACGACCGGCGTCACCGGCACATCGAGGTCGAGCCTGCGTATCGTCCGAATCGCGAGCAGCAGCTGCACGATGCCGCCCTTCATGTCGAAGACACCCGGGCCGCTGATGATGTTGCCGTTTACCGTAAACGGACGTTCGGCCAGTGTGCCGACCGGCCAGACCGTGTCGTAATGACCTACTACGAGCTGCAGAGGAGCGTGCTTTACGCGGGCCGCGGGCCGGGCATACAGGTGATGCGGACCGCCGGGCAGACCGATTTCGTGCACGTGAAAGTCGATGTCACTGAACATCGCGAGCAACGAGGTTCGGACGCGATCGTGAATGTGCGGGTGCCTGGACGGAGACTCGGCATCCGTCAGCTCGCGAAGCAGTTCTATGAGCAGAGGCTGCTGCGAGCGAATGTGTTCGGAAACCTGTGTCGCGAGAGTGCCCGCCATCGTTGCATCACTTTTTCATTTCTGCAGGAAACGGGAATGCGTTGGTACGATCGATCGTGGCAAATCGCCCCGGGGATACATAGGCAAGTAGCGGTGAAGAGTGCAGCAGGTCCTGGTCGTCGAGCTCGCTCGCCCGCAGCCAGGCCGAATCACCGTAAGCCGCGACGATTTCGCCCGTGATCAGGCAGTTGGGGCCGAAATCGTCGTAAGTCTTGTGATGCCGGCACTCGAAGTAGAGGTAGGCGTCCTCGATGAACTCACCGTCGACTTGTTCCGCCGGAAATGTTTCGAAATAGCCGAGTACCGGTTTGTGACCGTCGGCCCGCGGCGAGGCTGCGAGACTCGAGTACAGGACCTGGGACGGCTTCGGATAGCTGACGGTGAATTCACCGGTCCTCGCGATATTGCTGCACGTCGAATGCGTCGGCGCACACACGAAGCCGAAGTAGTTCTGCCAGCCCATTGGCGTAACCATGTGCTTGGGCGCCAGGTCGAGAGCACCGTCCTCATCACGAGTACCGACGAGGACGAGCGGGGCAATCGTGAAAAACCTGTCCCAGATCGGCTTGTCTGTATTCAGCTGGACGCGGTGGCCTTTGCGGGGTGCATCACTCACGTGTCACCTGCCTTGTCGCGTTATTCCCCGCCTATCAAGCTACAAGGCCGGAGGCCAACTGAGAATAAGTAGTTGCCGCTCCTAGTCTTTCTGCGAGATGTGCACACTGACGAGCATCGCGATGAGGATCGCGACGTACATCTGGCCGAAGATGCCTTCGAACATCGCGAGGCTGCGCGCAGCCTGGCCGACCGGTGCGATGTCGCCATACCCGACCGAGGTCAGCGTAATGAAACTGAAGTACAGGAAGTCGGATAGCGCCGCTCGCTGCGACAGCTCTGTCGTATCGGACACGCTGCTGATCACGTTACCGGGATCGAGCGTGTTCAGGAACTGGAACGCCAGCGCCATGACGACGCCGAACAGCAAGTAGGCTGCAATAGAGCCAAAGATCACGTCCGCAGTGACCCTCTTCGCATTGACGATATTCGCCAGTATTGCCCCGAGCGTCACGACGAAAAATGTCATTGTCGCTACGTGCCCGAGCCCGTCCAGGTACGGAAAGTTGGCGGGATCGGCAAACCAGTTCACGAGGATCGTCGGCACCATGAGTACGGCCATTACACGAAAAAGCCGCCGCGATTCGACGACGGCGTAAAGTGCGCTGAGCAGTATTGCCGTCGTGACGACCTGCAGAACGAACGCGCCCAGCAGAGTAGCTGCTAGCGGAAAAGCGAGCGTTGCCAACAGCAATACGCAGGTCAGGATAAAATACGGGCCCCGATACCACATCAGGCTTGCGATTATGCAGTCGCCGGCGTACAAGTATCAAAAACCCAGGCACCGCCTACTCACAAGAAAACAAGCAGGGTTCATCCAAATGACACAACCGAGATCGCCGCTTCGCCCGGTTGCGGCAGGACTAACTGCTTTGCTGTTGCTGGTCGCATGCTCACAGGAAGTCGAGGAACGCGCGCCCGTCATCCGTCCCGTGAAGATTCAGACCGTCGCGTCGTTCGAGGGCGGCGTCTCGCTCAACTACTCGGGCGCTGTGCGCGCTGCAGAAACGGCAGACCTCAGTTTCGAAGTCCCGGGGCGCATCATCGAATTGCCGATAACCGAAGGGCAGGACGTCAGCCGGGGCGATCTCGTGGCAAGACTCGATCCTGCCGATTTTCAGCAATCGGTGAACCAGGCGAGGGCAACGTACACGGCTGCCGAGGCCGAGTTCAAACGATTCGAGGAGCTCGTCAAGACGGGGGCCGTGGCGCGCAGGCAGGTGGACGTCAAACGTCGTGACTACGAAGTCGCGGCGGCCCAGCTCGAACAGGCTCGCAAGGCGCTGGCGGACACACGCCTCACGGCGCCGTTCGATGGCCAGATAGGGCGCCGCCTCGTCGATAACTTCACGAACGTCCAGGCCAAGCAGGCGATCGCCGTGCTGCAGGACATGACCGGATTCGAGGTCGTCGTGACCGTTCCCGAGCAGGACTGGGGCCGAGCCCGGCCCGGTCTCACGATGGCAGAGCGAAACGACCTCGTTGACGCGACGGTGGCGATGTCGGCGGTCCCGGACAGGCAGATACCGCTGATCGTTACCGAAGTATCGTCGGTAGCGGACCCCGTCACGCGTACCTTCGAGGTAACCGGCCGCTTCGATCCGCCGGACGACATCCAGGTGCTGCCCGGCATGAGCGCCAGCGTATCCGTCACGGTGCCCGCCGAATTGTCGGATCGTGTTCCCGAGATAATGTTGCCGACGGCAGCCGTGCTTGCCGACGACGATGGGAATACGACGATATGGCTCGTCGACCCGAACAGCATGCAGGTCAGCCGGGCAGCCGTCGAGCTCGGCGAGATCTCGGGCGCCGAGGTCGAGATCCGGTCCGGCGTCAAAGCCGGGGATCGCGTCGCAGTCTCCGGGGTGCACGCACTGCGCGAGGGCATGACGGTTCGCGAGCTGACGAACTAGCACGATGAAAATCACCGAATTCTGCCTCGAGAACCGCGTCACGACGCTGTTCCTGACCGCGATCGCAATCCTCGCGGGCCTGGTCGCGTACCAGTCGATGGGCCGGCTCGAAGACCCGGAGTTCACGATCAAAGACGCCCTGGTCATCACGCCGTACGCCGGTGCCACGGCCGAGGAGGTCGAGCTCGAGGTTACCGACGAGATCGAAATCGCAATACAGACGATGGGCCAGCTCGACCAGGTCGAGTCGCGATCGGCCAGGGGTATGTCCACCGTAACCGTCACGATCCAGGACAGCTTCGACAAGGAGACGCTGCCGCAGGTGTGGGACGAGCTGCGGCGCAAAGTCGGCGACGCGCAGGGTAAGCTGCCGCCCGGCGCCGGGCCGTCAATGGTCATTGACGACTTCGGCGACGTCTACGGGGTCTTTTTTGCCGTCTACGGCGAAGGTTACGGCTACGACGATCTCTGGAACTTCGCCAAGCTTTTGCGGCGCGAATTGTTGCTCGTGAAGGATGTGGCACGCGTCGAGATCTTCGGCAGTCGCCGCGAGGTCGTCTACGTCGAACCCGATCGCGAACGACTTTCGCAGGCAGGCATCTCGCCGCAGGTCATCGTCAGCGAGTTGCAGTCGAGAAACCTCGTCGAGAATTCGGGGCGCGTCGATGTCGGCGACGCATTTGTGACGATCGCTCCCACCGGTCTCGTCGATTCAGTCGAGGAAATCGGGAGCATCCAGCTTACCGGCGTTGCCGGTGGTGCCCAGGTCTACCTGCGCGACGTCGCCACGATCCGGCGTTCTTTCCAGGAACCACCGTCGAACATGCTGCGATTCGACGGCGAGAACGCCGTCGGCCTGGCGATTTCGACGGTTTCCGGCGGCAACGTCGTCACGATGGGCGAAGCTCTTCGGGCCCGAATGACGGAGCTCGAGAGCCAGATTCCGCTCGGCATGAAATTCGGCATTGTCTCGCTGCAATCGGAAAACGTGCAGATCGCCATTTCGAGTTTCGTCGTGAGCCTGATGCAGGCCATCGCCATCGTCATTGTCGTGTTGCTATTTTTCATGGGGCTCAATTCGGGATTGCTGATCGGATTCGTCCTGTTCCTGACAATCTCCGCGAGTTTCATTTTCATGCAACGGCAGGGCGTCATGCTCGAGCGAATATCGCTGGGCGCATTGATCATTGCCCTCGGCATGCTCGTCGACAACGCCATCGTCGTCGTCGACGGCATGCTGGTCCGGATGCAGCAGGGCGTCGAACGAAGCAAAGCCGCAATCCAGGTCGTCAAGCAGGCGGCGTGGCCGTTGTTGGGTGCCACCGTCATCGCGGTGCTGGCGTTTGCTGCAATTGGCACATCCCAGGACAGCACCGGCGAGTACACGCGCTCGCTCTTCACGGTGATTCTGATCTCGTTGCTGCTGAGCTGGGTGACCGCCGTCACCGTGACACCTTTGCTCGGCGTCATGTACCTGAAGGTCAAGGAGAATACAGACGGGAACGCTGACCCGTACTCGAGCGGCTTCTACGGCGTGTTCAAGGCTTTCCTGCGAACCTGCATAAAGCTGCGCTGGGTCACGATGGCCGTTGTCATCGCGACGTTCGTCGGCGCGGTTTACGGCTTCGGCAAGCTCGAGCAGAGCTTTTTTCCATCTTCGACCCGACCGCAGTTCATGGTCGATTACTGGCTGCCGCAGGGTACGTCGATCGAGCGCACCGGGCGCGACGTCGAGAGAATCGAACAGGGCATCGCGGCCATTGAAGGCGTTACCCACGTTACATCCATTGTTGGCCAGGGGGCGCCGCGATTCCTTCTGACCTATTCGCCCGAGCAGGCAAATTCGGCGTACGCACAGCTGCTCGTCGACGTCGAGGATTCGCGCATGCTCGACCGCATCGGAGATGCGGCGCAGGAATTCGTGGAAACGGAATTCCCGGAGGGTCAGGGACAGGTTCGCCGCTTCATTCTCGGTCCCGGTGAGCCGGGCAAGATACAGGCTCGGTTCATTGGCGACGATGCCAACACCTTGCGGCGCCTCGCAAGCGAGGCAGAAGCGATCTTCGAGTCACACCCGAATTCGATCGGTGTGCGCACGGACTGGCGAGAACGCGTAATGCTCGTGCGTCCGGTTGTCGACGAGGAACAGGCTAATCGCAATCGAATCAACCGCGGCAATATCTCGGCGACACTGTTGCAGGGCTTCCAGGGCGCCACGGTTGGCGTCTACCGGGAGGGCGATGAATTGCTGCCGATCATTGCCAGGGCTCCCGAAGCGCAACGACTCGACGTGTCCAGCATCCGTGACCTGCAGATCTGGAGCCCGGCGGCGTCGAGGATGATCCCGTTGCGCCAGGTCGTGACGGACTTCCAAACGGTGTTCGAGGACGAGTTGATCTTCAGGCTCAACCGGCAGCGCGCCATAACGGTGCTCGCCGACCCTAGAGTCGGTGAAGCAGCGCCGTTGCTGGCCGAGGTGCGGCCACTCGTCGAGGCGATCGAGCTGCCGCCCGGCTACCGCCTGGAATGGTGGGGCGAGTACAAGTCGAGCAACGATGCGCGTGCGTCGCTCGCGGCGAGCCTGCCGATGTTCCTGCTGGCCATGATCGTGGTGACCGTTGCGCTGTTCAACTCGCTGAAGCAGACGGCTGTTATCTGGCTAACAGTACCGCTTGCCGTGATAGGCGTAACCGTGGGCCTCGGTGTAACCCGGGAGCCGTTCGGTTTCATGGCCACGCTGGGCTTCCTGAGCCTGTCCGGTATGCTCATCAAGAATGCGATCGTGCTGATAGACGAGATCAACCTGCAAAACAGGGAGGGCAAAGCACCGATCGATGCGGTACTCGATTCGGCGGTCAGCCGTCTGAGACCCGTCGGCATGGCCGCGGCGACGACGATCCTCGGCATGGCGCCACTGTTCCCCGACGCCTTTTTCAAGTCGATGGCCGTAACGGTCGCATTCGGGCTCGGATTTGCAACTATCCTGACGATGGTTGTCGTACCAGTATTGTATTCTATCTTCTACAGGATCGAGGCCTAGGGGGTCGTGATGGCGCGTTTCGCAAGTCGGACCACACTGCTCGGTATTATCGTCATGACCGCGGTGCTCGGCGGCTGCGTGAAGACGACGTCGACTTCGTTCGTGCGCAATTCGAGTTCGCTGGTCGAATATGCCTACGTCAATCCCGAAGCCGATTTCAGCCGCTACTCGGCGCTGATGTCGGACGGGCTCGAGATCTACTTCCCGTCCAATATGGATGCCCCGGATCGGGCAGATGTCGAGAGAATTCGCGAGTCATTCCGCAATGCGTTTCGCAACGCGATCGGCGACGATTATCGGATCGTCGACAAGCCCGGCAAGGATGTGCTGAAAGTCCGCGCGCAGCTGATCGACATGAAAGTTACGGGCGCAGGGGGCGATTTCATCGGTAGCGGCCGGATGCACGACCTCGTCGCACATGGCGAGCTGACTTTCGTCATGGAGATCATCGATTCGCGCAGTGGTGTCGTCCTGGGTCGCGCCGGCGATCGCACGCACACCGTGCCCAGTCACGACCATGATTCGGCGTGGGAGGAAATCGATGCCGCCGCCGAGCACTGGGCCGGCCTGTTCCGCGACTGGCTGGACCGTACTATTCCGAAGAGTTAGCAGGACGAGAACGTGAACATTCCAACTACCGTTGTTCGTATCGCCGCGATAACGGCGATGCTCTGCTTCCTTGCGGCGTGCCAGACAGCGACGACACAGGTTGATCGCGCGGCTCGCGCAAAGGTGCTCGAGAATGCGCCTTACGACAAGATCCTCGTCGTGGGCGTAACGTATCGCAAGGACACGGGGCGCGCATTCGAGAAAGTGCTCGTCGAGGAGCTGGCGAACTATGACACTCGCGCCAGCGCGATGCACACGGTCATTTCGACGACCGAAGTTACGGAAGACGTCGTACGCTCAGCGGCGGAGCAGGTAGACGCCGACGCCGTGCTCATTGCGACGGTCGAGAACGTGGAAACCGACGTCAAGTTCGGCAATCGCCGGGTGGATCTCAAGGAGCGGCCGCAGAACGGTGG
>JAAUYH010183337.1_pt1 | contig 13134 bp, 12 predicted proteins | sample 7278061 | NCBI WGS metagenome assembly JAAUYH01 (sample SAMN14350203, study PRJNA611818) | marine sediment metagenome | isolation source: surface marine sediment (0.6m) | place: French Polynesia: Moorea | collected 2018-08
GTAACTACACGATTCAAAACGGTAGTCGAAAACTTCATATATCCTCACTATCAGGGAAGTACTTTCTGTTGATCCACAGACTGATATAACCCTACTACTTCAAGGTTTAATATGAGGTTAACGAAACTAAAAGTAACGCAGAAAATCTATTTAAAATTATGTTTTTTAAAGCCAAAATAATACTTTTATCCGAATCAAAAAAACGTATAATAATGGCTGCATATTCAATTAATATTAACAAGTTTAAATCTTACAATTACTGAATTAATTTTAACATTTTCACCTAGAAATTAATTATAGATATTAACTATCGAAAAAGACAACATTTTACAGAAAAACAAAAAAAGAAGATGTTTTTTGTATAATTAGTGGAAAAATAATTATTTATTACACATACAAGTAGTCATATCAAAATAAATTGTTTATATTGTAATAAAATATGAAATGTTTTTATTATCTAAATCAATATAAGTTCAATATTTCGATTTTGAATTACTTGTTAAGTATTTAGCGAACGACTGAAAGTTTGACCTCAGAGAATCTCAAAAAAGCATTTTTTTATATTACAAATTCCCTAGGCTAAACATGATTGCTGTAAGAAAAAGCTTTGTAAAGCTTATATATGATAAGGAAATAAACTTAGTTTCTAAAGCATAAACTAAATTTTTGTATCGACATATAACTTCTGTATGTGTGTTTACTTAAAAATCATGGCTAGTTTTTTCTGACTAATTCTCAATTTGCTGAATATAAGATTTATAGTACGAATGAAAAAGTAGCCTAACAATTAGTAAAAATTGGCTTATAAATGATAATTGAAGTATTGTAATTTACGTTATTAATAGTTGTAACTTCTCATTGAATTCTTTAGCAAATTATATTGTAAGTATTAGATACCTAAATTTATACTATTATTAACTATCTTTGTGAGTTAATCTTGTTAGCCTTATAAAATTGTCCTTTAATCTGCATTCTTCCCTTTCATTTCTGTAATTACTGACTGGTGAAATATTGCATCGAACTAAACAGTTAAGATTAATAGAGGCATATTCATGTTCAAGTCATTTTCTGTAAAAGAATTGTTTGTGAAGTTGCGGTCTTTCTTAAATGATTTTCTCTCGAAGTTGCGTAATCTTAAGGATACATCTGTTAAACACCCATTTGTTATTGCATTACTATTATCAGTCTTGGCTCATGTGATCGCGCTTGCAATTCCAGTTTTGTCAGGTAAGGATCCAGACATCGAAACTACCGAGCAAGTAACTTCAGATGAAGATTTTGACAATGAATTCGAAGATGATTTCGAAAATGATTTAGAAGAAAATGACCCAGAAAATGAAGGTTTAGAGGAAGGTGAAGAGTCTTTGGACGTAGAGAAACTTCCCCCCCTACCTGAAAATGAAGATTTTAGCGACGAGGATTCAGACTCTGGAGACGATGTAAGTGATGATTCGGATGCTGGAGATGATTCTGATGATGATACCTTGGATACTGATACTACAAATGAATTAGGTGATGATGCTTCAGATTCGGTGAGTGATTCTAGTGACGATATTGTAGATTCTGGAGATAATTCCTTTAGCGATGATGTTGTTGATCTACCTACACCTTCCGAACCGGAATCTGAACCAGAGATAGAGACTAGTAGTAATACTGTGGAAATATTAGAAGAAGATTCTGGTGATATACCTGATTCTACAACAGTAGCAGAAGATAACTTAGAAATAGAAAGTAATACTGAAGAGCTAGCAACCTCTAATGAAAATACTTCTGAAGAGTCAGTAGCAATACCCCAATCCAACATATTTACTGGAGTAACTGATTATAAAAATGCTCGACCACTGTTGTGTGGATTAAAAGTTGCTCAAGAGGATAAAGACAGTAGATTTACAACCGATCCTCTTGCTCAAGTCAGTGGCTATTTTGCCCAAAGCCTAGCCGAAAAAGGATATCAACCAAAACAAGTCGCAGATTCCCCAGATACAAAAGTCTATCAAATTTTCAAGGATGGTCAAGATAGATTTTTACATCTATTCAATCAAACTGATAAAGGTACTGTAATTTTACTTTCCCAAGAGCGAATAGATTGTTACCGTCTAAATATTCAATCCTTAAAACCTGAAGATTCTCAAGAAATTAATGAATTAGAGGAAATAAAAAGCTCACAAGAGTCTATGAATAGTCAGGAATCTGAAAAATCTGAAGGAGAGGAAAAAACAGAAGAACCCCAGCAATCTGAGGAAATAAAAAAATCCGAAGACTCAGAACAATTAGAAGAGCTTAAAAAATCTGAAGAAACTCAAGAATCAGAAGAAACAGAGAAAAAACCAGAACTAACTCCTGAAGAAAAAGCATTTGAAAATACTTTCGCGAAGCTTTATGAAGAACTTGGCTGGACAAAATATCAAGACACAGCTGAAGCAAATAAGAATCAAATCCCAACTCCAGGAACAGAAACAGCTTTTAATGCAGATGTTAATAAAAGTCCTGATGAATTAGGCTCGATTGTCAAGAGTAAACTTGAAGAACAAGGCTTTGAAACATCTCAAGTTGAAGATTATATCAATGGTGTTCTATATGAAGTCAAAAAAGGTGATTTTACTAGATACATCACCTTAACACTTAATACTGATGAGGCCAAAGTAATTGTAGCGACCTGGAAAGATAATCCAATAGAATCTCAGAAAGGATAAATACAATTTTAGTTTGACCCTAATCTAGTTATTTTGGGACGTAGCATCGCTACGTCTTTTTTGTGAGTTTACTAAGGATACTTAGAAACTAAAGGGGAAGAACTGGATGTTTTTTAGTACTAGTATTCATTTTTTCGGTATGGTAGATGGGGACAGGAATAAACCACGATTGGAAACAACAGGATTTAAGGCTAGTGTTGTACGAGGACTCATCAGTTATTTTTTATTCCATTGGAAATTTGACCTCGTTTAGTATCACTCTATGATGGTTAGTAAAAGTCGCCAAAGGAAAAACAATCATTGAGTCCAGCAGCATTAAAAGAACAATTACAAACCATCCTGGAGAAGATTCAATCTAATAAGGATGATTCTCCTTTAACCAATTTAAAGCTAAACGAGAACTTAGTTGACGAAATCGAGCAATTAGTAAGGGATTTGGAAAAAGTTAATCCGAATCCTCAACCATTACTCCACGCAACTTCTCTCCTGGGTGGAAAATGGTTATTGCAATATTCGACAGCTAGGGAGATTCGTCGTTTATCTTCTCTACCATTGAATTTGAAAGTAGGTAAAGTTTATCAAGAAATTGATGTTGAAAATAAATCATTTTTTAATTTGGCTTTTGTTCGGCATCCTTTAGGGCTAATATCAGGAAGCGTCAAGGTCACAGCAAGTTTTGAACCTGCGCCAGAAGATACTGAAAAACGCATTAATGTTAATTTTGATAAGCGTTACCTATCAATTGAGAAAATTTTCGCCATTAATACTCCCAAATTAAATCCATTTAAGGTTATTTCGGCTAATAATCCCCAAGGTAGAATTCCCAGCCTTGAGATTACATATTTAGATGAAACCTTGAGAATTGGACGAGGAGGTGATGGGAGTTTATTTGTTCTGAAGCGCGTTTAATTAGGGTTTGCTGTTAAAAAGTTTTTTGGTTAAACTGAGGGGTCAGAAGTCAGGAGCCAGTAGTAGAAACAGTTTTTGAATTATACATCCCTTAATTACAGTCATCTATATTTTACAGTCATCTATATTTTTCAATTTTTGAGAGTTTGCTATTTTGAGAGTTTGTTACCTGTAAAGTAAGATGAAGTAAATTTAATCTAATTAATCTACTGTTACCAATTACTACTAAAGTTAAAGTTTAGTTTCAAAGACTAGCTAACCCCATCAAGTGATGATAACTTAATAATTGAAGCTAATAAAAAGCTTCCTGGGCAGAGAAAACAGCCTTGTTGTTAACAGTTAAAGTCAGAGTTAAGAGGTAAAAGCTGTTTGATTATCTGTCTTGCGGACCTAACAATAACACCCGACTTCGATACTTATATTTCCTCAAGTGGTTGGTAAAGGGGCAGCGTGAATGAGTGTAAAACCTCAAACAGTGTAAGCCTGTATGTCATGAGATAAGAGAGGGAATAACTAAGTCAGTAGATGCTCGGGTGTTGTTGTTTTAGAATAAAAAAATTATTTAAACAATTATTTTCATAATCATAAATTTTACTACTTTAGTTGTAAAAAATAGCTTTGGTAAACACCAAAATTGGGCAGTTTGCCCAATTTTATACCTTTTAAGATTGCCGAGTGTGCAAAAGAAATCGAACACCATAACACTACTTTTGATCTGGGAAGCTCTAATTATAGAATTCCCTAAAAAATAACCTTAATAACGCGATCGCGAAATGACAAAATTTTAAATTTCAATTAATTGTTAATTTTGGCAAAGGTATTGTTATTTACACTCTACAATTTTTTCAGTACTTAGCTCAGATTCAATAGACTGAAAGCGATATAAATATACGTAATTTCTATCCTAAGAACAAATTTTTGGCGATAATTCCCATCACAAATTCCTCATATTCTTTTTCTATAAAGGTAGATGTAGAGAAAAATAAAAAATTATCCATAAAATCATCTTTCATAATGAGTAAAAAACCCAAACTAGCAGTCTGGAAATTTGCTTCCTGTGATGGTTGTCAGTTAAGTTTACTGGATTGCGAAGATGAATTACTTGCATTAGCAGGAGAAGTTGAAATCGCAAATTTTCTAGAAGCTTCTAGCGCTGTTGTTAAAGGACCTTATGATTTATCTCTAGTAGAAGGTTCAATTACTACACCCCATGATGAAGAACGAATTCACAAGGTACGACGAGTATCAAAATACTTGGTGACTATTGGTGCTTGTGCAACAGCAGGAGGTATTCAAGCACTGCGTAATTTTAAGAGCGTTAAAGAATTCACTTCTATTGTTTATGCATCGCCAGAATATATCGAAACCTTGAATAAATCTACCGCGATCGCTGACCATGTTTTTGTTGATTTTGAGTTGCGGGGTTGTCCAATTAACAAATATCAATTATTGGAGGTAATTAGCGCTTTTTTATCTCACCGTAAACCTAATGTTTCCCAATACAGCGTTTGTATGGAGTGCAAGCGTCGGGGAACTGTTTGCGTTATGGTTGCCCAAGGTATACCTTGCTTGGGACCTGTGACCCAGGCTGGCTGTGGAGCAATTTGTCCGGCGTACAACCGGGGTTGTTATGGTTGTTATGGACCTGCTGAGACTCCTAATACTACATCCTTAAGTAATTGGTGGAAAAATTTGGGCGTTAAGGAAGCCGATTTATTACGCAGTTACCGCACTTATAACGCTTACGCGGAAGCTTTTCGGAAAGAAAGCGAGTCTCATGACTCACAGCTTACTTAAATCCAACTTAAATCAAAAATATTCAGGGGAAAGCGATGAATAGGAGTACAAAGCGAGTTCTCTTCTGGGCTCCAAGGGTTTTGTGCATTCTTTTCGCAATATTTTTGAGTGTATTTGCTTTAGATGTATTCAGTGCAGGTTATGACTTTGGAGAAACAATTCTTGCCTTGCTAATCCATCTAATTCCAACATGCATTGTTGTTATGGCGTTACTCATTGCATGGCGTTGGGAGGGGGTGGGAGTATTCCTGTTCATTGCTTTGGCTTTATTCTATATGTTTTCCAGCAGAGGTGGGAGTTGGGTAATTTCCGGACCACTGTTTCTTATAGGCGTTCTGTTTCTACTCAACTGGATATACAGAGCACAGTTGAAAAGGCGATAGTTGTCACCTATGGACAGGTTTAAAGTGATATTTTCCCAGCTTGAGCGCACATAAAAGTATCAAGAAGCATTATTCTGAGGAGGGAAAGAAGATGCAAAAGACTATCTTAGTCGTTGGCGGTACTGGAATGTTGGGACAACCTGTTTCACACCGTCTGCAAGAAGATGGATTTCGAGTGCGAATTATGACAAGGGATGGTCAAAAAGCGAAAAAGCTATTTGATGATTCTTTTGAGATTGTGGTTGGAAATCCAGTCGAAACTAATAGTTTGAAGGAAGCACTAGATGGCTGTCATGGGGTTCATATCAATCTTCCAACTGAAGTGGAACAGCAAGCAACTGAGATGATTGCGAAAGTCGCTTCCAAGACAGCAATTGAGCGAATTTCATATGTTTCAGGAGTAACTGTCACTGAGGAGAACAGATGGTTTTCCCTAGTAGATCGGAAGTTTCTAGCAGAAAAAGCGATCCGAGATAGTGGAATTTCCTACACCATTTTCTGTCCCAGTTGGTTTATGGAGGTTTTACCGAAATTCGTTACTCAAGGTCGAGCCTCTGTTTTTGGAAAGCAACCTCAAGCTTACCACTGGATCGCGGCAGACGATTTTGCCAGGATGGTTTCAACTGCTTATAGTTCTGAGGAAGCAGCAAATAGAAGATTCTTTATTTATGGTCCAGAACTGATTACTATGCATGAGGCGTTAAAACGCTATTGTTCTGTGTTTCATTCGGATATCAAAAAGATATCTATCATGCCTTTCTGGCTAGTTAAGGTGTTGTCATTTATCACGCGCAACCGAGAACTTGGGTTTGCGGGCAGATTAATGTCTTATTTCGAAAAGGTCAGTGAAATAGGCGATCCGGAAGAAGCTAACCATATCTTAGGTGCACCAACGACAACTTTAAATGAGTGGATTGAAAAGAGAAAGGCTAGACTTGGTGTATTTACCAGTTAATTCCATAGGCAACTGTAATCATTACATTCAAGATGCCACTCAACTTTTAAAACAAATACCACTGTAGAGACGCGGTCTTCTTAGGGTTCCCGCAGGGAAACATGTCGCGTCTCTACCAAGAAATTTAGGCTTATCTGTTAGCACGCACCTACGGTGTTAGCGGTAGCGTGACGTTAGTCATACACGTAGTGCAGATAACCGTATTGCAGTAAGTTAGGTTTTGCAAACTTGTTGGTTAGATGGTGGTGAACTATAGGAAAAATGAACAGATCGACGTAATCTTGGAGCAATATGAATGAAAGCAATTATATATACTCAATATGGATCGCCAGACGTTCTTCAGCTAAAAGAGATTCCTAAACCGTTTCCGGGTAACGATGAAGTATTGGTAAAAATCGATGCGGCAGCGGCAAATCCATTAGATTGGCATTTCATGCGAGCCTCACCATTCATTATCCGCTTTATCTCTGGGTTGTTAAAACCCAAAAATCAGATCCTCGGAGCAGATATTGCGGGGCAAATTGAAGCGATTGGCACAAACATTAAAAATTTTCAGGCAGGTGATAAAGTTTACGGCGAGATATCCAGAGGGGGTTTTGCCGAATATGTGTGTGTTACTGAAGATAAATTAGTCCTCAAACCGGTCAATTTATCGTTTGAGAAAGCAGCTGCCGTCCCTGTCGCAGGGCTTACCGCTTTACAGTGTCTTCGCGACCAAGGGCATGTTCAGCCAGAGCAAAAGGTTTTGATCAATGGTGCGTCTGGTGGTGTGGGGACGTTTGCAGTACAGATTGCTAAGTCTTTGGGGGCTAAAGTGACCGGTGTATGCAGCACACAAAATGTGGACATGGTGCGCTCGATTGGGGCAGATCGGGTTATTGATTACACAAGTGAAGACTTCACCCAAAACGATCAGCGTTACGACCTAATTTTAGATAATGTCGGTAATCGCTCAGTTTCAGAGATTAAGCGCATATTGGCTTCCAATGGAACCTATCTCTTAAATGCATATTCTCCGGCTTTGATGTTGCAATTAATCTTCCGTTCGGGGGGTTCAAAGACCGGAGGACAAATAATGCGCAACACGGATGTTACGAAAGCAAACCAAAAAGACCTGGAATTTTTGAAAGCGCTGCTTGAAGCTGGCAAAATCGTATCTGTGATCGATAGAGTTTACCCCTTGAGTGAGGTTGCGGAAGCTATCGGGTATCTTGAAGAAGGACACGCTCGAGGAAAAGTAGTCATAACTTTGGAAAATAGCAACAAAACCTAATAAAACACTGCTTGGAGATGTCTAATGAAAGCAATTATATACACTCAATATGGCTCGCCGGATGTTCTTCAGCTAAAAGAGGTAGAAAAACCAGTTCCCAGAGATGATGAAGTACTAATAAAAGTACACGCAACAACAGTCAATAGAACAGATTGCGCAACAATTAGAGCAAAACCATTTTTTATGAGAATAGTAACAGGACTATTCAAACCAAAAAAACAAATTCCTGGAACTGAATTTGCTGGAGAAATCGAAGTGGTTGGTAAAGATGTATCGTCTCTAAGAGTAGGCGATAAAGTTTTTGGATTTGACGACCAAGGCTCAGGTTCTCATGCCCAATATATGACAATAAAAGAAGATAAAGTTGTAATCATACCAAACAATATATCGTATGGGCAGGCGGCAGCAAGTTCTGAAGGTGCCCATTATGCATATAACTTTATTAATAAAGTGGATCTGAAAAAAAGACAAAATATTCTCGTTAATGGAGCAACAGGCGCGATTGGTTCGGCTGCAGTTCAGCTTTTAAAATATTTTGATGTTGATGTTACTGCAGTGTGCGCCACGAGAAATATTGAGTTAGTAAAATCACTAGGAGCAGATAAAGTCATAGATTATACAAAATCTGACTTCACAAAAGATGAACAAAAATATGACTTTGTTTTCGATACCGTTGGCAAAAGTTCATTTTTTAAGTGCAAACATCTACTCAAACCAGGAGGAGTTTATATTTCTTCAGACTTAGGCTACATGGCTCAAAATATTTTCTTACCGCTTATAACGCCCATTATTAAACCCATGATCGGAAACAAAAAAACTTTATTTCCAATGCCTACAAATATTAGAGGAAGTTTAATTTTAATCAAAAAGCTCATTGAACAAGATAAGTTCAAAGCAGTGATAGATAGAGAATTATTTCCGCTGGAACGAATAGTCGAGGCATATAGGTATGTTGAAAAAGGACAAAAAACAGGAAATGTAGTCATAACTGTAGACCATTAACAATAAAACCTAATAATTTGTTCGAGACAGATATTGCGATCGCAGTCATTTATAGCACTACGAAGTTAGGTTAGGACATGTATTAACCCTAAAAGCCATACGTCTTAGGCTTTTGACTTTTTACTTTTTACTTATGTCCTACGGACACGCTTTGCTAATGACTTGCGCGTAGCGCTATAGCATTTAGCTTGTGGAAATATGTATATGATGCTTGCCGAAAAGCGATTCAACAGCGTTAGGATTGTCAGAGAATATTTTATTTGAAGAAGCAATAGCCAGGGTATTATTCGATCGTAGAGAAGTATTAGTGCTAAAGATTTTATAAATAAACATTGTTAACCGAGCAGTGAGTCATGACAACTAAAACAATCAAAGTCAATTACCTGGCTCGCGTCGAAGGCGAAGGCGCGATGTATGTGAAAATTAAAAATGATAAAGTTAAAGAAGTTAAACTAAAAATTTTTGAACCACCCCGATTTTTTGAAGCTTTTTTACGGGGGCGTAAATATAGCGAAGCTCCAGATATTACTGCTCGTATCTGTGGTATTTGCCCGATCGCATATATGATGAGTGCTATTCATGCGATGGAAGATTGCTTTGGAGTTGAAGTTGCAGGTACTATTCGAGCAATGCGACGGCTAATTTACTGTGGTGAATGGATCGAAAGCCACAGTTTACACATATTTATGTTACACGCTCCCGATTTCCTTGGTTATAACAGTGCTGTTGAAATGGCAAAAGATTACCCAGATGTTGTTAAACGAGGACTGCGGTTAAAAAAAATTGGCAATCAGATCATGTCTTTGGTTGGTGGTAGAGAAGTTCACCCGATCAATGTTAGGGTGGGTGGTTTTTACAAAATGCCGACAAAACAAGAGTTACAGTCCCTGATTCCAGATCTAGAATGGGCAATTGAGGCTGCTGAATCAACAGCACGTTGGGTTGCTGGGTTTACTTTCCCTGAATTTGAACCAGACTACGAATTTGTGGCGCTGCAACATTCTGAAGAATATCCGATGAATGAAGGGCGTTTGGTTTCTAATAAAGGTTTGAACATTCCTATTAGTGAATTTTACGATCACATTGCAGAAATACATAAACCTCATTCTACGGCGTTACATTCAACTATCAAGGAGCGGGGAAATTACTTTGTTGGACCGTTAGCGCGCTACAATTTGAATTTCGAAAGACTAACACCCCAAATCCAAGCAGTTGCTCACGATATCGGCTTAGAATCATTTTGTAGCAATCCCTTTCAAAGCATTATCATCCGGAGTTTAGAAGTACTATATGCAGCCCAGGAAGCATTACGTATTATTGAATCCGAGGAAATGTCAAGTCAGCCTGTTGCAGAATATACAATTAAACCTGGTACTGGACATGGTTGTACCGAAGCACCTCGCGGCATTTGCTATCACCGCTATCAACTTGATGAGCAAGGAGATATTCTCGATGCCAAGATTGTACCTCCCACATCCCAAAACCAGTCAACTATTGAAAAAGACCTCTGGAAATTTGTCGAAGAGCACATAGATTTACCAGACGAACAATTACGGCAACAATCTGAACAAGTAATTCGCAATTACGACCCCTGTATATCGTGTTCAACCCATTTCCTAAAGCTTAATGTCGAAAGAGAACCATAATCATCAAATATTACTGATTGGTGTTGGTAATAAATTCCGCCAGGATGATGCGGTTGGGTTAGTAATTGCGGAAAAATTCCACAACCAAGTAGATCCAGATACCAAGACCCCAGAAATAAAAATTATTGAAGCATCAGGTGAAGGTGTTGCATTGATGGAATTATGGCAACATGCAACAACTGTTTATCTATTTGATGCTGTAATGTCTGGAAGTGAAGTTGGTAAAATTCATCGTATTGATGCCCAGATAGAAGTAGTACCCGCAAAGTTTTTTAACTACTCTACCCATGCTTTTAGTGTTGCTGAAGCAGTAGAACTAGCAAGAACTTTAAATCAACTCCCACCCAAGTTAATTATTTATGGGGTGGAAGGAAAGAATTTCTCCCATGGGATAGGACTTTCTCCAGAAGTTGAACAAGCCACAGAAAAAGTGTTACAAGAAGTATTAGTAGAATTATGCACGAAGCCAGTTTAGTTAATGACCTCATTAAAACAATTAATACTGTTGTTTTAGAGCAAGAAGGTACAAGAGCTATATCAGTTAAAGTAAGATTGGGAGCACTTTCCCATATTTCTAGCGAGCATTTACAGCAACATTTTCAGTTAGCATCTAAAGATACAGTTGCAGAGGGTGCTCATCTGGAGTGTCAGATATCAGAAGATTTGAAAGACCCTTTTGCACAGGAAATATTACTTGAAAGTGTAGAGTTTGAAGTTTAGTAAAACCTATAAGACATAAAAATCCTCACAATTCCAACATTTTTTTTGCTTAATCTAAAAATAAAGCTGACGTGAGGAAATTATTCCTCATCCTTTTTTAGCTCCCGATCTTAAAAAAATTGAGGAGAATATGCATTGAATAATAAATCCCCTACCTACGACCGAGTTGTTATTGCTAGACAAGATTTGCAGCAGCTACTAAATGTACTAGCTCAACAAGAGTATCAATTAATTGGACCTACTATTAGGGAAGGTGCTATTGTCTATGATCGGGTATCTAGGGTAGAAGACTTTCCCATTGGATGGACTGACGAGCAAGATGGTGGAACATATCGTTTACGAACGCGAAACGATAAAGCTGTTTTTGGCTATGTAGTTGGACCCCACTCCTGGAAGAAATATTTGTTTCCCCCCAAGGTTCGTTTATGGAAAGCGCAACGCCAAGGTCAGAATATTCAAGTTAATCCAGAAATTCCTGATTCCACCAAAAGAGCTTTTATTGGCGTCCGCTCTTGCGAATTAAATGCGATCGCAATTCAAGATAAAGTTTTTCTTTCAGGTGAAAGCGTAGATCCCCACTACCAAGCAAATCGGGATAATATTTTTATCGTTGCTGTCAACTGCGCTCAAGCTGGGGGAACATGTTTCTGCGCATCAATGCAGACAGGACCAAAAGCTATTAAGGGATTTGATTTGGCGTTAACTGAGGTTTTAAACTCCGAAAGTCACTATTTTGTGGTTGAAGTTGGTAGCGAACTTGGAGCACAAGTAATTGATAGAGTAGTCCATAAACCAGTCAGCACCGCCGAACAAGCCATAGCAGACGAGATTGTAACCCAAACAACACAACAAATGGGGCGCAAATTAGATACAGAAGGTATAAAAGAACTTTTATATGAAAATTTGGAGCATCCCCGGTGGGATGATGTCGCCTCCCGTTGTCTTGCTTGTGGTAACTGTACCTTAGTTTGCCCTACCTGTTTTTGTTCCACAGTAGAAGATGTGACTGATTTAACAGGCGATCATGCCGAAAGATGGCGACAGTGGGATTCTTGTTTCACGACAGATTTTTCTTATCTTCATGGGGGAAGCGTGCGAACCAGTATTAAGTCCCGTTACCGCCAATGGATAACCCATAAACTAGCAAGTTGGATCGATCAGTTTGGAACATCAGGATGTGTTGGCTGTGGTCGTTGTATTACATGGTGTCCGGTAGGAATTGATATTACTAAAGAAGTGAAAGCAATAAAAGACAGCAGTTAACTAAATCGTGAACAATGATTTGTTAAAACTGGACAACGGGTATCAGAAGAAAACAGCTTTTAAGCCTTAATCTATGGTACTGTTTCTATTAGAATTTACGATTAAAAGATTACCGTAGCACTACGTAATAAGGTTAGAAGATTAGTAAATCCTGTTTGTCCTACGGACACGCGCTTAGGCTGAGACGCGCCTAAAGGCGTAAGCGCAGCCATATCGTCCGTAAGGTTTAACACCGACGCCGCAGGCTCTAGCTAGAGGCTCCGCCGTCGCCGTAGGCTCTAGCTGCGCTACCTACGGATCTGGATCTGGAGCCGCTACCTACGGATCCGCTAATGATTTCCGCGCAGCGGTACTAGTCCCCTATTCCCAATCCCCTCAATATCATGACAATATCTACTTTAGAACCACTTTTAAAAGAACATAGTTTTTTTCAAGGACTCAAACCAGAGTACATTCAGCTTGTGGTTGAATGTGCGTCAAATATCTGTTTTGA
>JAAUYH010243938.1_pt1 | contig 13134 bp, 9 predicted proteins | sample 7278061 | NCBI WGS metagenome assembly JAAUYH01 (sample SAMN14350203, study PRJNA611818) | marine sediment metagenome | isolation source: surface marine sediment (0.6m) | place: French Polynesia: Moorea | collected 2018-08
CTCAGCACTCCGTCGTCTAGTTCTTCAACGCAACCTACGCGTTTCAATTCGGTCCTTATCGCGCCAGGTGGAATATCTCCACCATATTTCTTGATGAGGCGCTTGAATGACTTACGTTCGCCTTCAAATGGCAAGTCGGCGGGACCGCCATGCGTGTCCGCAAACTCGTCGTCAGACACCCATTTATGCAACACATGCCCCATCGGTGTTGAAATACCACTGTAGGTTGGATGGGATACGTTAGACGCATCCCGCAGGCGTCGAACCTCCTTTCGCGTAAGCCCGGTCATGACTGCCACACGAGACATATTGGTGGGACGACCACGTACGCCGTATTCACTGGTAGCGACATCAACAAAGGCCGTCTTAGCGACTTCGGCGAAGGCCCTGTATCCGATGCCGCACTGCAGCATGATTTTGGCAATAGGCCGGAGACACATCAGCAGTGCTTTGAGGATTCTGTCCTGCGTGTCGTCTGGCATGGCCGCTAATATATTGATGCGCAACGGTTTCCGCTACAAAAAGAGGCGAAATGGGAAAAATCGACCAAGTCATGCCACATGTAGAAATGGAGCGCTACATGTGTTAGTGCAAATACTGTTTGGAAACTGATCTGGTTTTTTGAGCTCAGGTATTCAGCAATTCCATCAACGCTGCCTCGTCCAGCACCTCGACACCGAGCTTTTCAGCTTTTGCGAGTTTCGATCCTGCTTTAGCACCTGCGACCAGGTAGCTGGTCTTACCCGACACGCTGCCGGTAACTTTGCCGCCCTGGGCCACGATGAGGTCTTTGGCTTCGTCTCTGGTCATCGAAGGCAGCGTTCCGGTGAGAACGAATGTCTTGCCGCTCAAGGAGCCTGCTTGCGTCTCCCCTGGTTCGGTCTCGGGCCATTGCAGCCCGTACTTGCGAAGCCTGTCAGTTAGTTCCCTATTAAGCGGATCATCAAAAAACTCTCGTATCCTTGACGCGACAATCGGTCCGACGTCGTCAACAGCCTGGAGATCTTCCTCGCTCGCTGCCAACACTGCGTCGAGGCTACCGTAATGCGCTGCCAGCGACCGGGCCGTCGACTCTCCTACTTCGCGAATGCCTAGCGCGAAGAGCAGCCTGGCCAACGTTGTCGCTTTGCTTTTTTCTACAGACGCAACAACGTTCTCGGCTGACTTTTCTCCCATACGCTCGAGTTGCACGAGCTCGTCTTTTTCTAACGTAAAAATATCCGCTGCGTTCTTCAACCGACCCGCATTGACGAGCTGTTCGATCAGTACAGCGCCGAGTCCTTCAATATCAAGCGCGCGCCGCGATACGAAATGCTTGAGCCCCTCGATGACCTGCGCCGGGCAATTGCGGCCCCCGGTGCAACGAGCGACCGCCTCTCCGTCGTCTCGTTCGACCGGTGAATCGCACACCGGGCATCGCTTTGGCAATTCAACTTTCTGCGCATCCTTTGGCCGTCGGCTCGTAACGACACTGACGATCTCAGGAATGACGTCACCCGCACGCCTCACGATAACCGTATCGCCAATGCGCACATCCTTGCGCTCGAGTTCGTCCATGTTGTGCAAGGTCACGTTGCTTACGGTCACGCCGCCGACGAATACGGGTTCGAGTCTCGCGACCGGCGTCAGCGCTCCGGTACGCCCGACCTGGAATTCAACGTCTTTGAGGACGGTCAACTCCTCCTGGGCGGGAAACTTGTGGGCGATGGCCCATCTGGGCGCTCGCGATACGAAGCCGAGTTCCCTTTGATCGGCGATGCTGTCGACCTTGTACACAATCCCGTCGATCTCGTAGGGCAATCGGTCACGCTTTCGTCCCACCGCTTCGTAGTACGCAACACACCCTGCCGCTCCTTCAACAACGTCGCGCTCGGGGCACGTCTTCAGCCCCCAGGTCTGCAGCAGGTCGAGGATCTCACTGTGCGAGTTCGGTAGCTCGCCCCCGTCCTTCTGTCCGACGGAATAGACGTAGATATCCAGCGGTCGATCAGCCGTCAGCTTCGGGTCCAGCTGCCGCAGGCTGCCAGCTGCTGCGTTGCGAGGGTTCACGAAGGTCTTTTCGCCGGCAGCAGCAGCACGCTCGTTGTACGCTGTAAACCCGGCCTTGGGCATGAAGACCTCACCGCGAACTTCCAGAAGCTCGGGGAAGCCTTCGCCCATGAGAACGAGTGGCACGGCGTCAATTGTTCGGACATTGTGCGTAATGTCCTCGCCCGTCGTTCCGTCACCGCGGGTCGCGCCACGTATTAATCTGCCTCTTTCATATAGCAGGCTGACCGCAACACCGTCGAGTTTTGGCTCGGCCGCGTAGCGCACCTGCGCATCGTCGCCCTCGAGTTCCAACCGCTCCCTGACCTTGCGATCGAAATCGACAACTTCGTCGTCTGAAAACGCATTGTCCAGCGACAACATCGGCACGGCGTGAGTAACAGTCTGGAAGCCGTCGACGGGCTGATCGCCAACGCGCTGCGTCGGCGAGTCCGGTGTAACGAGGTCCGGGTGCTGCTTCTCCAGGCCCTGCAACTCGCGCATCAAACGGTCGTACTCGGCGTCCGGAACCTCCGGTTCGTCAAGCACGTGATAGCAATAGTTATGGTGTCGTATCTGCTCGCGCAGGATCTCGATGCGCTTCGCTGGGTCTTTGCCGCTTGCCACGAGAGGTCAGGTCATGCAACCAGGTTGCTGGTCTGGTAGGCGATGATCTCTTCGCGCATGTATCGCTCCCGCTGAATGCTGAGCGTGCTGCCAGACTCGTCAAGGAGCTCGCCGTCGAGCGACTGCGCCAGTGCACGTGCCGCCGCCATCATCAGGTCGAATGCTTCTACGCCGTCGATGGGGCCGGGCAGCACCATGAACAGGCTGATGCCGGGGATCTGTTGTTCCTTGATGTTGGCGACGTCAAAACTGCCCGGCTCGACAAGGCTCGCTGCACTGAAGATCGTACGGTCTTCGTCGGCACCGTCGTAGCGATGATAGATACCGAACTTGCCGTGCCGCATGCCAATGCCGCGCAAACTCAATATCAGCTCGTCACCGCGAAACTGCCCCCCGTTTCGAGCAGTCAGTCGCAAGGTCACGATTTTCTGCGGTGCATCCGGCGCAGGCGCCGGCTCGGCAGGCGCGTCCTCGATCTCAGGCGAGTCAGACTCCGGTTCCGGCGCAGGAAGCTCATCGATCTCCGAAACATCGTCCTGCAACAACGTCGGCTCACGACGTTCGACGTCGCTTTCGGTTTCGTCAGGCTCGTTGCGTTCGCGGCGCGAATACCAGTAGACACCAGCGATCACCAGTATTCCAAAGAACAACAGTAACCAGCGTAGGCCGTCCATCAATCAATCCCGTTCGTCGCGGCGAAACCCCGGCTAGCTCGCCGCCATCTGCACGGCGGAATCCAGGTCCACGGATACGAGGCGTGAAACGCCCGGCTCCTGCATCGTTACCCCCGAAAGCTGCCGTGCCATTTCCATCGTGCCCTTATTATGCGTAATGAACACGAACTGCACCTTTTCCGACATCTCCTTGACGATATCGCAGAATCGCCCGACATTGGCATCGTCGAGCGGCGCGTCCACCTCGTCGAGCAGGCAGAACGGAGCCGGATTCAGCTCGAAAATTGCAAACACCAGTGCAACGGCGGTCAGCGCCTTCTCACCACCCGATAAGAGGTGAATCGTGCTGTTTCGTTTGCCCGGCGGGCGTGCCATCACCGTCACGCCTGCCGACAGCAGGTCGTCCCCGGTGAGCTCGAGGTAGGCGTGGCCGCCGCCAAACAGTTTCGGGAACAGACGCTGGAATCCCGCATTGACGTTGTCGTACGTCTCACGGAAACGCGTGCGGGTTTCCCTGTCGATCTTGCGAATCGCGCTTTCCAGTGTCTCCAGAGCGGCGTTGAGGTCCGCCAGCTGTGAGTCGAGATATTCCTTGCGCTCCGACTGTTCCTTGAACTCATCGATGGCAGCCAGGTTAATTGGACCGAGGCGGTCGATGCGGCGTCGAATCTTCTCGAGATTCTCCTCCCAAGCGTCGATTGTCGCCGACGGATCCATTTCCTCGAGCAGCGTCTTCAGTTCGAAGTCGGTTTGCGCAAGCTGCTCGGCATAGCCCTCTCGACGGACCTTCAGCTCACGCATCGACATTTCTGCTTCGGTAACGGCGGTGCGCGCCGCATCGGCATCCTGGTCAAACTGCATGCGCGTCTGGTCGAGTTCTCGCAGTTCGTTCTCGACACGCTCTACCTGCGCCCTCGCCCCCGCGAGCTCACTTTCGACGTTCACACGAAGCTCGAGAGACTCGGCCAGCTGCGCCTTGTTGGCTTCCAACGGATTCTCGCTGTTTTCGAGTTGCTCACGAATGTCGTGCTCGCGGCGCCGGAACTGCGCAAGTTGCGCCTGCATGCGTTCCAGGTTCTGGGCCGCGGATTCCTTGCTCGAGCGCCGGCTTTCGAACTGGATCGTGATGTTTTGTACGGACTGACGATCTTCGTCGGCTTGCTCGCGCACCCGCTGCAGCTCGACGCGAAGCTCCTCACGACGCTTCTCGAGCGCACGCGCCTCTTCGCGAAGCTGTTCCAGCGACTCTCCAGCCTGCGCGTGTTGCCGGCGCGATTCACGCAGCTGCTCCTCGGCCGAAATCTTCTCACCATCGAGCTCGGTCGCCTCTTCCGCCAGAGCCACGTGGCGGGCATTCGCCTGGTCCATGCGATAACGGGCCGATTCCAGTTCGGCCTTGAGCTCTGCATATTCGGTCAATAGCGAGGCGGCATCCGCCTGCAAGGTCTCGCGTCGCTCTTCGAGCTGCATCAGGCGACTCTTGCCGTCTTTCTGCAACTTGCGGGCACTGTCGAAGCGCGCTCTTGCTTCACGAATGTCGCTCTTCAGGCGGCGCATGTCGTGTTCTCGTGACAACACGCCTGCCCTGGCGTCCTTGTCTCGCGACACGCGCAGCCAGCCCTTCCCCAACCAGACGCCATCCGGCGTAATGACGGATTCGTCCGCTGCGACGTTATCGCGCGCGCTCAGCGCCTGGGTCAGCGTTTCGAAGACGCGGACCCTCGATAAGCGGTGCACGATGGAGCCCGGCGCATCGCTGACCTTCTCGGCGAGCGTCTGTCGGATCGAGTCGGAGTCGACGTCGCCGGCCCGGTCTTCAAGGATCGTCACGCGGCCGGCGCGCAGCTTGCCGATGCTCTCCGTTACGGCGTCGACGTCGCTGACACAAACGGCCTGAAGGTAATCGCCAAGGACCGTCTCGACCGCCCTCTCCCAACCGTCTTCGACGCTCAGCGCCTGCGCAACGCGCCGATTCGAGTCGAGCCCCGCGACCTCGAGCCAGCTCTTTACGCCCTCGTCGCCCTCACCCAGGGCCGCCTTCTGAACCGCCTCCAGCGACGCGTACCTTGCCTCGGAGCCCTGCAACTGAGCACGCCGCTCCTCGACAAGCCGTGTCAGTTTGTCATCCTGCTCCCGAAGCTTGCGTATCTTCTCGCCGATGTCGGCGAGATGGCGCTCGAACTCGTCGCGAGCCTGGCGTTTCTGCTGTTCCCGTTCTGCGAGCTCGTCATGCCGTGCCTTGAGCTCCTCCGGGCTCGCTGTGGAGCGCGCCTCCTCGAGCTTCCTGCTGCGCTCGGTAAAACTCAGCAAGCGCGATTCGATCTGTTCCGCACGGGTCGACTCGACGTTCTGCTGCTGTTCCGACTCGTTCAGCCTGGCAGTAAGATCGTCCCAACGCTGCTGCCACTCTGCCAGCGCCGACTCCGCGCGCTGCAGCGACTCGGCCGACGCGGCCTCGCTCTGGCGCGCCTGCTCCAGGCCTGGAATCAGCTCGCTCAGCGTCAGCTCGAGCTGTTCGATCTCGCTCTCGTCCTTGTCTATGTGATCGGCGATCTCGCGGGCGCCAAGGACGGCTTGCTCGAGATCCTTTTGCTGCCGCTCGCGCAGCTCTCTCGCGTGCTCGATCGATTGCTCGAGTCGCGCGATCTCGGACCCGACCTTGTAATAGCGTCCCTGCACCTCGTTGAACTCGTCGGACCGCTCTGCCTGACGAACGCGTGTCTCTTCCAGCTGTGCTTCCAGCTTACGCTGGCTCGCAATAGCCGCTTCGAGCGTCGTCTTCCGCTCCGCGAGTTCGCTGCGCGCCGCGGTCGATTGTTCGTCGAGGTCCCGGGTTCTCAGGGCCAGCGCCTCAGCGGCTGTACGCCGCTCTTCCTCTTTGTATCGGCCGTAGCGCTCCGCAGTTTTCGCCTGCCGGTCGAGATGCTTGATCTGCTTCTCGACTTCCTCGAGCACGTCCATCAGGCGATCGAGGTTCTCCTTGGTGTGCCGGATGCGGTTCGAGGTCTCGCGGCGACGATCCTTGTACTTGGAGATGCCGGCCGCCTCCTCGAGGAACACCCGCATCTCTTCGGGCTTCGCTTCGATGAGCCGCGAGATCATGCCCTGCTCGATTATCGAGTAGCTGCGCGGTCCGAGCCCCGTCCCGAGAAACACGTGTGTGATGTCCTTTCGACGGCAGCGGGTGCCGTTCAGGAAATAGGTCGAGATCCCGTCACGCGACACCTCGCGCCGAATCGAGATTTCCGCGTATTTCGCATACTGGCCCTCGAGCGTCGTTTCCGAGTTGTCGAACAGGAGCTCAACCGATGCTGCACCGACGGGTTTCCTGGCGCGCGAACCATTGAAAATGACGTCCGTGATCGAATCGCCACGCAGGCGGCTGGCAGAACTCTCGCCCATCACCCAACGAACGGCATCGATGACGTTCGACTTACCGCAACCATTGGGTCCGACGACGCCGACGAGGCTGCTCGGGAAGGAAATGGTGGTGGGGTCGACGAAGGATTTAAAGCCGGCTAGCTTGATCTTGCTTAATCGCATGTGCTGGTCTGGGCCGATATCCCGTCAAATCGGGCTAGTGTAATGTAATTACGTCAATAAAACGATTGTCGCTCAAAAAAGACACCGGGCTCCAAAACCTTGAAAAATAGGGCTTCCATGCGCCTGCAGGCCATGTATAATCCCCGCCTTTTCTCTGTCCGGCAGGAGTCCAGAATGCCCGCAAAGAAGGCCGCGAGTAAGACGCGGAAGAAAGCAGCAGCCAAGCGCAAGAAGGTTACCGCTCGTAAGACGGCCACGAAGAAAAAAGTGGCCCGTAAGAAGGTGACGAAGAAGAAAGCGCCGGCCAGAAAGACGGGCAAGAAGAAGAAAGTCGCGGCAAGGAAGAAAGTAGCCAAGAAGAAGGTCGCGAAAAAGAAAGTCGCGAAGAAAAAAGTCGCCAAAAAGAAGGTAGCCGGCAAGAAGGCTGCGAAGAAAAAGGCTGCCAAGAAGAAGGCTCCGGCCAGGAAAGTATCGAAAAAGAAAGCGGCCGCGAAAAAGAAGCCGAGCCGTAAGCGGGCGCCCGCGAAGCGTTCCGCGAGCAAGAAGCGCCACGCCAGCGCCCGACGCGCCAAGACCGTCCATAAAGTAAAACCCGTACCCCGGCGTCCGCGACCAAAAGGCGACGTGCTGTCCGGACCGATTCACGGCATCGCGCCCTACAAGCCGAGGCGCGGCGAGGAGTACATGAGCGATGGCCAGCTCGAGCACTTCCGCAGTATCCTCAGTGCCTGGAAGCGCGAGCTCATGTTCGAGGTCGACCGCACGGTCCACCACATGCAGGACGAAGCAGCCAACTTCCCGGACCCCAACGACCGGGCCACCCAGGAATCCGAGTTTGGGCTGGAGCTCAGAACACGCGACCGCGAACGCAAGCTGCTCCGCAAGATCGACTCGGCACTGTCTCGCATCGACGACGGCTCGTACGGTTTCTGCGAAGAAACCGGCGAGGAAATCGGCCTGAAGCGTCTGGAAGCCCGCCCGGTCGCCACGCTGTGTCTCGAGGCACAGGAGCGCCGGGAACTCGCCGAACGGCAATTCCGTGACCGGGACGATCGCTACCGGTAGCAGTTCTTCGGGCAGTAGTTACGTTGGCCGGTTCGCGCCTTCGCCGACCGGCCCACTCCACTTCGGTTCGTTGCTGGCCGCCGTCGCCAGCTTCCTGCAGGCCCGGGCCAGCGGGGGATCCTGGTTTTTGCGGATCGAGGACGTTGACCCACCGCGAGAACAGCCTGGCGCCGACACGGCAATCGTGGAGGCGCTTGAGGCCTACGGCTTCGAATGGGACGGACCGGTAATCTGGCAGAGTAGCGCCAAGGCTGACCAGGACGCCGCCGTCGCAGACCTTTCTCTTAGGCATCTCGCCTACCCGTGCAGCTGCTCGCGCCGCGACCTGGCGGACGCCCCGCGCAGCACCCTGGGAATCATCTATCCCGGCACCTGCCGGAAGGGCTGCGAGTCTAGCGAATTCGCCATTCGCGTGCTCACCAACAACGATGAGATCGGCTTTAGCGATGGCCTGCAGGGGCCACAATCGCAACGCCTGGAGAGCCAGTCAGGCGACTTCGTGGTGCTTCGTCGCGACGGCTTGATCGCCTACCACCTCGCCGTGGTCGTGTCCGACCACCTGGAAGGCATCACCGAGATTGTCCGCGGCATCGACCTCATGGACTCGACGCCCCGGCAGATCTGGTTGCAGCGGCTGCTCGGTTACGCAACACCGGCGTACATGCACATTCCCGTCGCGACGCACGCGGACGGCCAGAAACTGAGCAAGCTGACAGGCGCCAGGGGACTCCCGCTGAAAGGCAAGCGGAGAATTCTGCTGGCCGCGCTCGCCGCGCTGCGGCAGGAACCGCCCGCCGATCTGGCAAGCGCATCACTTGACGACCTCTGGGACTGGTCGGTTGCGAACTGGCGCCACGATGTTTTGCGAAATGTCACAACGATTCCGAGCGACAGCGACGCTATGGCTTCGCTCGAAAATCGGCTATGGTAGTAGTCATCCGGAGACCATGAATGCCTGAAGCGCGCGTTATCAAGAAGTACCCCAATCGTCGTTTGTACGATACCGAAGAAAGTCGCTACATCACGCTCTCGGACATTCGCGACCTCGTGGTCGACCAGGTCGATTTCGTCGTGATCGACAAGAAATCGGGGGACGACATCACGCGCTCAATCCTGTTGCAGGTCATCAGCGAGCAGGAAGCCAACGGCGAGGCCGTGATGAGCGAGGACTTCCTGTCGCAGATCATCCGCTCCTATGGCAATGTCATGCCCGGCTTCATGACGAGTTACCTCGAGCAGAGCATGCGCACGATGATGCGGCACCAGAAGAACCTGCGTGGACAGATGAAACGGGTCGTTGGCGTCGACCCGGTCGGCGTCGTGGCGGAACTTACGCAGCAGAACCTCGCGCGTTTCCAATCGTTGCAGGACGAGATTCTCAGCCGCTTTGCCCGCGGCAGCGACGACGACGAGGAGTCGTCCAAGCTGGCGGCAAATGAGCAGCAAAAGAAGGCCGGCTAATTCTGCTTGACAGGGGGGTACCCTTTGCCCTAGCTTCATAACCTGCAACGGGGATACGCTCCCCCGCCCCCTGTTGCAGAGCCTGAAGGAGTTAGCGCTCCACGGCGGGCCCCCTGCGCAAGCGGGGGGCCATTTTTATGCGCGTTGATAAATGGATAGCACCGACACTCGCGTCATACGAAGTACCTTCACTCCGCCTCGCTGGCTCCGCAACCGCCACGCCCAGACCGTCTATTCGAGCCTGCCGTGGGCCTGGCGCTCGTGGCCGGAGCTGCGCCGGGAGCCCCTGAAGCTGCCCGATGGCGATGTAACTGCCGTGGACTGGCTGGTGGCAGGCGATGAACTGCCCAGAACGACGCCGCTTCTGGTCGTGCTGCACGGGCTCGAGGGATCCGCCGAATCTCCGTACGCCAGGATGCTCGTTGAAGCCGCGTTCGACCACGGTTGGCGGGCCTGCGTGCTGCATTTCCGCGATTGCGGCGACTATCGCAACCTGCTGCCGCGGCGCTATCACGCGGGCGAGACCAACGACCTGCGACATTTCCTGAAGACCCTCGAGGACGCCGGTGATACCGGGCCGCTGCTCGCGGTGGGCTTTTCGCTGGGTGGCAACGTGCTCATGAAATACCTGGGGGAATCGCGTGACAACACCCCGCTCCGGGCCGCGTGCGGGGTATCGGTGCCGCTGGATCTCCACGAATGTGCCAAGGCTCTTAATATAGGTTTATCAAAGGGTTATCAAAGATACCTCTTAAAACGGATGAAGAGATCCGTTGCCCAGAAATTCGACCGGCACACCGCAGCATTCAACTGGGACAAGGCGATGAAAGCCCGTACTTTCGCGGAGTTCGACGATGCTGTGACGGCGCCCCTGCATGGCTTCGAGAATGGCGTCGACTACTACGACAAGTGCAGTTCGACGCATTTTTTGAGCTCGATCGAACGGCCGACCCTGATCGTCAATGCGCTCGACGACCCGTTCATGACACCAGGCGTCATACCGCACAGGGATCGCCTGTCGCACCGGGTGTCACTGGAAATCGCCGAGCACGGTGGACACGTCGCGTTCATCGACGGCGGCACCCCCTGGAAACCGACCTTTTACCTGCCCGGCAGGTTGATCGGTTTCCTGGAGGATTTCGCGGCTATGCCAGGCCTGTAGCTGTGGGAGCGGCGTCTCGCCGCGATTCACGAATCGGGCCGGGACGGCCCTCCCACGGCATCAAGCGGCGTCGACTTCCTTCATCGACAGGCGAACGCGACCCTGGCGGTCGACCTCCAGCACCTTGACCTTGACGACATCACCCTCGGCCAGCTTGTCGCTGACCTTCTCGACCCGTTCGTTCGAGATCTGGGAAATGTGTACGAGGCCGTCGCGGCCCGGCAGGATGGTAACGAACGCGCCGAAGTCCATCAGGCGCGCCACACGCCCTTCGTAGATACGGCCTACCTCGACGTCCGCCGTGATAAGTTCAATGCGGCGACGCGCTTCCTTGCCCGATGCACCGTCGACCGATGCTATCCGCACTGTGCCATCGTTGTCGATATCGACGGTCGCGCCCGTCTCCTCCGTAATCGCACGGATGACGGCGCCGCCCTTGCCGATGACGTCGCGGATCTTGTCGGGATCGATCTTCATGGTCATGATCGTAGGCGCCCACTCCGACATCTCGTCACGAGGCGCGTCGATGACCTTGGCCATTTCACCGAGGATGTGCAGGCGAGCGTCTTTCGCCTGGCCCAGCGCAGTGTCCATGATCTCGCGGGTGATGCCCTGGATCTTGATGTCCATCTGCAGGGCCGTGATGCCGCTATCGGTGCCGGCAACCTTGAAGTCCATGTCACCGAGGTGATCCTCGTCGCCAAGGATGTCCGTCAGGACGGCAAAATCGTCGCCCTCTTTCACGAGGCCCATCGCGACACCGGCGACCGGCGCCTTGACCGGCACGCCCGCGTCCATGAGCGCGAGGCTGGTGCCACAGACCGATGCCATCGAGCTCGAGCCGTTCGACTCCGTGATTTCGGAAACGACACGAATGACATAGCCGAAATCGTCGAGATCGGGCATGACCGCCTCGACGCCGCGACGAGCCAGCTTGCCGTGGCCGATCTCGCGCCGCTTCGGCGAGCCAACGAAGCCCGTCTCGCCGACGCAGAACGGCGGGAAGTTGTAATGCAGCATAAAGGGCTCTTTGCGCTCGCCCTCGATGGCATCAATGATCTGCGCATCGCGTCCCGTGCCCAGCGTCGTGACGACGATGGCCTGGGTTTCTCCACGCGTGAATATGGCCGAGCCGTGTGCGCGGGGCAGCACGCCGACCTTCACGTCGATCGGCCGGACCGTCTTGTGGTCCCGGCCGTCGATGCGCGGCTCGCCACGGATGACGCGCTGGCGAACGATCGTCTTCTCGAGTTTCGAGCAGGCGCCTTTCACCTCTTCCGGAGACCACTGCGCACTTTCATCGCCGGCGAGCGCTTCGACGGTGGCATCCTTGGCGGCACCCACGGCGGCCTGCCGTTCCATCTTGTCGGTAATCTGGTAAGCGGCGGAGAGTGCACTTTCGGACTGGGCAGCAACCGCCGCGGCCAACTCGGTGTCTTCTTCCGGAGCGACCCAGTCCCAGGCCGGCTTGCCGACCTCTGCGGCGAGCTCGTTAATCGCATCGATAGCGACCTGCATATGCTCGTGGCCGAACATGACGGCGCCCAGCATGACATCTTCGGCAAGGCCCTTGGCCTCGGACTCGACCATCAGGACAGCATCACTGGTACCGGCGACGACGAGGTCGAGCTTCGAATCCTTGAGCGCTGCCAATCCCGGATTCAGGACATATTCGCCATCGACGTAACCCACCTTGGCTGCGCCGATGGGCCCGGCGAATGGCATGCCAGATATGGCGAGCGCCGCCGAGGCGCCGATCATTGCGGGGATGTCGGGATCCACGTCGGGATTCAGCGACATGACCGTGGCAATGATCTGGACTTCGTTCTTGAAGCCTTTCGGGAAAAGTGGACGAACGGGCCGGTCGATTAGGCGGCACGTCAGTGTCTCCTTTTCGCTCGGACGCCCTTCGCGCTTGAAGAAGCCACCGGGAATCTTGCCGGCGGCATACGTCTTTTCCTGGTAATTGACGGTCAACGGAAAGAAATCGCGACCGGGATCGGCGGCTTTCCTGCCAACGGCCGTGACGAGTACCGTCGTTTCGGCCATATCCACGATGACGGCACCGTCTGCCTGCCGGGCAATCGCGCCGGTGTCGATCGTTACCTTGTGTTCCCCGTACTGGAACGTCTTGATAGTTGAATTCACGATATTTGCTCGCTGATTAACGGCGCAGGCCGAGCCGGGAAATCAGCTCGCGATAGCGGTTCTGGTCTTTGGACTTGAGGTAGTCAAGCAGCTTGCGGCGCTTGTTGACCATCTTCAGGAGACCCTGACGGCTGTGGTGATCTTTCTTGTGCTCACCGAAATGCTCGGTGAGCTCTGCAATGCGTGCAGACAGCAGCGCTACCTGCACCTCCGGCGAGCCCGTGTCGGCCTCACCGGTCGAATATTCAGCAATGATCTTGCTCTTTGCTTCACTGGAAAGTGACATTTCTCAATAACTCCAACGGTTTCTATACTTTTGGCCCTTTTTCAGAGCGCGGTATTCTATAGATTGTTACCGCGCTTTGACAGCGCAAATACAATTAATTACGGGGCTTTTCCGGGCATATTGAACACGCGGCGCGGGGC
>JAAUYH010051134.1_pt1 | contig 13133 bp, 7 predicted proteins | sample 7278061 | NCBI WGS metagenome assembly JAAUYH01 (sample SAMN14350203, study PRJNA611818) | marine sediment metagenome | isolation source: surface marine sediment (0.6m) | place: French Polynesia: Moorea | collected 2018-08
CAATGCCCGGAAACGCTTGATCCTTGGGGAAACCACCTACTGGCGTGCAAACGCGGTACCTATTACACACGCGCGCCCGAAACCGCAGGCACGACTGCATAGTGCAAATAATCGCGCAGATGTTGCGCGAGGCTCAACGCGCGCCGACCATCGAGCCACGTGTTATACATCAACACCTCCACACTGGTCCCGCACCCGATAACACCACCGTCGATGCGGACAGCGACGCCGACGGTGACACCACACACACACACACATACACACCCAACCTGCCTCCCGCCCCGACATCAGCGCCGCAGGCACAACAGGCGGCATTGATCTCGTTGACCTCGCCACTACGCACCGCTTGTATAACACAAATCAACACGCAAGTTCGGCATTCGCACTGCTCTCCAAACGGTACAAGGACAAACTGCAGACACGCAGCATACGCTCGCTCCATGCGTAACGAAGGGGCAGTAGTGCGCCCAGTCATTGTATGCGCCACCGGTGGCCACCACCCCGAGAGCCACACACACCTGCGAGACGCCATTGCCTCTGCTTGCGCATCATCGTGCGCCCCGCTTCAAGCCGCCCCCTCCCTCACCTTCCAACACCTCCCACCAACTCTCGTGACCTACAACGTCCGTTGCTGGCTAGACGGCCGAAACTCGTTAAATCCCTCCCCCCACCCCCATGGATCACTCGCGCGACACCCCGACACGACACAAACAGATTAGTTGCGGCTCCTGACCCAGGCGTTATAACAACGCCAATGTAACACTTACCGTTACGTAATTTTGTGTCACGACCCGGGCGTGGGCACCGCTCACTCAGGGTAGCTTGTAGGAAAGTTAGTAAAAAGGCTGGTTAGTAACAAAATCGCATTCTACAAATGGGTTTATGTTACGATCGGAAGTAAATTGTCTCATTAGCTCAGTCGGCAGAGCGCAGGTCTCATAATGCAACGAACAATGACTTCCTGAGGTCGTGAGTTCGAACCTCACATGAGGCATAATTTTTTGTCCTATTCGCATATTCGCAGAATAACCAGGCACGGTAAGGAATTTTCTTTTATTCGCCTCGCTAATAATTATATTGGCCTCCAAATTTCGTTTTATTATTATGAGTGACTGAAATACTATTTATTTTTTATGTGACTGAATAACCATCCAGTATAGAAATAATTAGAAACCTTATGGTCAAATTCTTTTGTACTTAGCTTTATATTATTGCATCAGATTATTTTTTACGATTTCTTGATACGATCAACTTATCAGGTAGGAAAGTAATAGGCATGCTTCCTTGCATTTTTAATAATGGGGTAGTTCGATGAATTCAAACAGTTTGGCTCGCCTCAACTTTAATTTCAGATATATGCAGATTACGTTTTCATTTCGTCTGATTTCTGATTGAAATTCGAAATAATAACCAAAATATCTGAAAATTCTCAGTACAAACGAGAGATATTAGAATCATCTCCTTGAATACTTACAGAATTCAACCCCATAAAAATATTCTAATTTTTCTGATTGCGCCTTCACTTCATCCATTTGCCAAAGAATTCTTGTTCTCGAGAATCTTCAGAAACAGTACTAAAAATTGCCTTCTTTTTTTGATTCGACACATCATTTCTTATTAGTAGCCGACATCTTTTGTGTTTCAAAGCAGTATTCCCGTTAATCAAAACATTATTGTTATCGAACCGTTTCCCCCTGGGCCGATAACGTTTCATCCTCACGCCCTTTTCCTTGCATTAGTTACCAAAAATTGATGTGGATGCTACATGCAATGTTAATCAGAAAGCCCTGACCTAAATACAGTTTTCTAAACAACTTATATGATACTTTCTCTTCGAACAATCCTAAATAAGTTATTCATCGGCCTTAAATATGACAGATTCTCCCCAAACTGAAATCGAGAAAATATTGAAAGAAGACAATACAACAAGGCGACTTATTTCTTCCATCGCTAAAAAGAATAAGGTAACAGTTGATGAAGGGACAAAGGATCTATCAAAGCTGTTCGCGCAGTATAGAAGGTTCTTGATTGCGAAGGAACAGTTGAGTCCAACTGTAGAATCTGAGGATGCAGAGACATGTGGTTCAGTTTCCCATTTTTTGAACAAATATAGCCTAAACTTAGATATGGTCGATTCAATAATAGATACAATGAGAACAGGCCTTACGTACAGTGCAGACATCCCATCCATTGCATATGAACCATACCATGATGAGGAGGATGGAAGAAAACAGGAAGAAGGAAAGAGATTCAAATTATTTCTAATTTCTGCCACAGCTGTGCTCATGGTTATGAATATCGCCCGGAAGCCAAAGGATAAGGTTGAATGAAATAGTTTTCAGGTCTAGAAATATGCTCTATAATAATTTTAAGCTCGAATAAATGAGCTCTGCCTTTTTTATTATTACTGTTCATTATTACAGACTTCTTTGTAGTTTCTCACTATTATTTCATAATTATTTTTAAATCAGCAAAAATATTTAGGGATGCAAATAGTTTTTATTTTTCATCTAGCATTCCGAGGCACGAATGATTCTAGTATTCGCTGCAAGATACGAATAGTGATTGCGGGAATCAACAATAATTTAGTGTATCCCCATCAATTGAATTTCGCAATGTCATAGACATTTGGCAACCGACAATCTTCAATTTTTTATCTTGTCTCTTTTTATTTACATTTTCTACGCCTCTTCTTAAAATTGTCTGTTCTATTACAATCCTGTCAGGGAAAATAAAAAATACAGTATTATCAAAGTGCACTACCCGTAAATATCTTGAGTGCACTCCAAAAACAGGTGGGTTACCAAAGAAAAAATGGAAAGAGAATCGTTCACACGAATGGAAAGGCAATCCAAGTAACTTGGAAAGAGCACAACAAGACTAACGAAACTAACATGTTAGATTTGTGAATAAATGATTGGAATTCCAAGGAGATCCGGTCGGCATCACGAGGTTCAATCCGCGCTCCCCCGTATGGCTTTCCTCACGTCATTGCCGTTGGTGGGGCAACGACCTGCGAACGCAATTTTCGGGCGAGCAGCACGATGCACACGAATTTTGGTACTACCGGCTCAACGACGCGCGGTATCGGCAACTACAATGGCGCTAATCGCGGGGCGTGGAATCAACGACCAGGACCGAGACGAACCGTGCGTCGAGTGGTTGGTGATGGAAGCGTTCGAGGAGCTCGGCGAGGGCGTAAAACCGGAGCTTGCCATATTGCACATGACGGCGGATCGGCCTGTATCGAAAGTGCTTTCGATGGTCCGCGAGCAAATCGGTAGGGACGTCCCAATCATGGGCGCGACCAGCAATTCGGGGGTTCTTATTCAACAAGGAGCCATCGAGCATGGTATGTCGTTATTACTGTTGAGTGGTACGGAAAACCGAGCGTTTGGAACGGCGTCCGCTATTATCGAGGGCGATGATTTTGAGGGCGCTGCGAGACAAGCAGCCGCCAAACTGGTTGCTGGGTTTGACGGGGATGAAGTCGCGGCTGTTTGCGTGATGTCTACGCCAGGAAGCGAAGAGGCGGTATTGCGAGGCTTGGAAGCGGAGCTCGGAAGCTCAGTGCTGATATTCGGGGGCAGCGCGGCGGACGAAGACGTGAGTGGCAAATGGCGAGTGTTCGAAGGCGATGATGTGTATTCACAGGGCATCGCATTGTTTGGAGTGCGAGCGAATGCGGGGGTACGGGTCGGTGCGCAACTTGCCTCACCGTACGTGGCAACAGATACCGTCACTACAGTTACAAAAACGCAAGGCCGTACGTTGGTGGCACTCGACGAGAAACCAGCCGCGGATGTGTTGTACGAACAAGTTGGTGATGCAGTGGAAGAGGCTTACAAAGCGGGCGGTGCCGTACTCAAACCGATGAGTACACGGCCGTACGCGATACAACGAGACGGAAGAGAAATCGCGGTGCATGTGGCGGGCATCAATCAACCGGCAGGCACGGTAGACCTATTTGTTGACCCGAAAGAAGGCGACAAATTCGTGGCCATGTCAACGGTGGAAGGACAGGAAACGGAGTACGCGGTAGGCGATGGGATTCGAGACAGTTATGCGAAGGCGTGCGCAGCGGGAGAGATTGACAAGCCCGTCGCGGCGCTCATGGTGTATTGTGGCGGACTTGGTATTGCAGTTGGCAAGCAGATAGACCGAAATTGTATGGTTGACTTGCAACAACTTGATGGATTGCCTCGCTCTACGGTTGGATTCACAGCATTCGGAGAACAAGGCCCGAAAGATGGCGTGAACATGCACACGAATCTGTCAGTTGGATTGATGGTAATGCAATAGCAACTCGGTTAACTCATTTACATTGGCCTGACACAAACCAATCTCATGGTAAAGACTACGGTGTCACATGGCTTTGACAGTGAATAGCGCTAGCAAGTGTGATAGATGCGAGAATAGACGACGACCTTACATGATGAAGTGATGTGATGGACATGAGCAACTTGGAAGCAATATCATGATGAGTTGCAAGTTGTATCAAAAATGAGATTGATGCAAGAAGAGTGTTCGAACAGGATGGTGTATGTTTGTGGGAGCGGCAATCTGTCGTGTAGATATTTGTCGTTACCCGTCAGAAAACGATAGAAGTGGAGCGATGAACTGTACAGTAATAATTTACTGTACAGGATATACACAATTAAAAATATAGATCCGGGGAAGTATGTATGCATGTCCATGTGCAGGTGTCCTGAGTACTGTACAGTGGACCTGGGAACGATGGTCAACTGTATCAGCATTGGCATCATCGAAACGGCAATTCGGGAGAGGGAAGAGGAGCCAGTGACTCGGCGGTTGGTACAGTGGTAGCACTGCCGAACGGAGTAGCCAAGTCACCGACGGCAAGCAGCGCAGTCGCGGCAGTGCTAGTATAATTTACTGTATATGACTTTGGCGCTGGTGGGAGGGAAGATAGAGAAGAAAGTTGTGACAGAAAATCACCAATGGAAAGCGAAGCGGAATGAGTCGTGCCAAAGATGAAAAGGAGAAAATATCTGAAGAGTAAAAGCCAAGTGTAGATAAGGAAATAAGTGCGAGCGTAGAGTGGTTGATGTCATAAAAAATCAGTGCGGTCGACGGCGTTAAGAGTAGGCGTGCATTTCTAAGCAAAACTTAGATACAGTAGCTGAAACAGGCGCGAGTACACACGGAAAAGGGTATGTGGACAGTACACGCCAAACTCATCGATTGTGTAAAGACGATAGATAGAAGACGAAGAAGAAAACGACGTGTGCAACACATTTACACCGATGCTGACGTCCGCCTTACTCACCAACCTACTAGAACCTTAGTCGGCGTCGCGTTGCGTTGCAGTTGCAGTTAGAAATTAGCGTCGGCAAATTTTGGGAAGACAGAGACGGACAGACCGAGTTAATTGGTTGTGGTTGTGGCTTAGGTTTAACAAGATGGCTACCGTATCGGTACAATGGTCCGATAGTTTTGAGGTTGGCACAAGGTTATCTGAAGTTTAAAAATGCTGCACCCAAGTTCAGAACTGGAACATGGTTCCTGCTGCCGCAGTCATTAGTCAGGAATGTGTACGCATCCGAAGCACATGAACCAGTGAGTTGTACCCTACTGTAGCCAGTTATGTGTCAATAGGCCATTGAATGGTTAATGATCGATGGTGTGGTGTGCCATGTGCGAGTGTCACCAACACCTTGTGTATTACGCGTGAACGCGCTCGCCAACACGTCAGTGATATCCACTCATCATCGACATCATCATTCGCACCGCACTTGAATGAAGGCTGAACGCTGAAGGCTGACCCATCGAAACTTACCAAACTTAGAAACTAAACCCCAATCGAGCGAGCATCTACAATAAACCAATCCGGCCGATCTACCATTGTACAGTACTGCACTGTGAAACGAATGAGTGAATCACAGTACGCTCGCTTGCTAGCCTCATGATTAAAGACAAGCTCAACTGTCGATCCAAGTCCACAATTGTTCTACCGTACGGCACGGTCCAGCACGGCACGGCACGGTAGCGCGGCGAACAGGCGAGCAGTGCAGGGTACAGTAGTGGTTAACTAGGGTCTGTAAGCAGGGCAGAGATGACATCGGAAACCACAGGCAAGTACAGATCAGGGGTGGCATCTGAAATTCAAAGGGGAACATTTGATAGGCCGACAGCGAGGATCAACAAGCGTTGCATACGTATCGTCGCACGGCGCCATTCAACGGCACTCTTTACACTACCACGCCTAATTGAATTTGAGTGTATTCTGCGTTGCTATTGATACCAGCCACACTTGTTTCATTCCCCTACCTGTTTTCGCATTCTTCCCTCCTCTTCCCTTCCGCACCTAAATAATGCCACTTCACGCGCCGACTACCATCCCGTACAACTTATCTACCGTTGCATTCCCTCAACCCCTGAAGCAACAACAACAACAGCCGCAGTGGCATCGACCTGCGCCCTCGGTCAACCTGCAAGCCCGTCATCTTCTAGAACTTCTTCACATCCCGCCACCACAACTCACCACCTCACACCACTTGCTCCCACTACCGCACTCGCGTCGAATGGTTACGTTGTAATCCTCTCATTTCTGCTTCATATAATCAACTCTTCTCACGTGCCCTGCCGACTGTAGTGCGGTCCCCCCTATGATGAAGGCGTACACCGCCCTCACCCTTCTGCTGCTGCTCACCCTGCTTGCGGTTGCGACCGCCGATACCGATCTCGACACTTCGGTGCGTCGTCAACGCGGCCGACCATGGACGCGTTGTCGCCGCTACAAGATCTTCCAGGGCTGGAACCCATCACCACGTTGTTTCCAACACGCCAATATCCCATTCTGGCGCAATCACCGCTTCCGATATGTGCCCCAACTATCGGAAGACTTCTACACCTACGGTGGCGTGCCCAATCCACGCAAGTGGGAAATTCATGACCCGCACCGCGGACGCGGCAATTGGGCTGGTCGTCAACCTGGTTTGTTTATTCGTGAGAATATCTGGGTTCGCAAATGGAAGGCATGGAACTTTGGTGGTCTCCGCATTAGAGCTAAAGGGCATCCGATGGACACACAGGACTACAACCGCGTGTTCCGTAAGAGTGGGCCCGGTATGCAGGGCGACACTTTCGAGGACCGTGGCTACTCCGAGTACAGTATGGGCATGCTGAGCAGCAAGCGAGCGGTGCGCTATGGCTACTTCGAGGTCGAGAGCCGTAACATGAAAACACAACTCGTCAACAGTTGGTGGTTCTCGTCGAAGGTGAATGGCATCTGGACAGAGATCGACGTGTATGAGAATTCGCATGTGTCGCATCTTGAATCCAAGTGGAGAATCGACATGAGGCTCAAGGTGGTGCCCAACGCACACGCGGCAACCGAGCCAATGGAGATTATTGAGCCCGACAAACTCATCACTGCCAAGCCGGCGTGGTACACCCATTGGGAACATATTAGCAAGCGGCCTCATACCTATGGCCTATTGTGGACCCCGAAGCGTATCGTATGGTTCTTCGATGGCAGGCCATTTGTGTCCATTCCCAACCGTCATTGGCATCGCAAGCTGTTTGTGCGTTTCGATGTGGAAACCAACATGGCGTGGCACGGGATTGTGCCTAACGTGTGGAGTCTCCGCAAGCACCCCAAATTGTACCACGTACACTACTTCCGGGTGTGGTCCATTAACTTTGCACCACGTGGTGGACCTGTACGTGCAGTTGCTCGTGTACAGTTTAGTGAAATGGAGGACGAGGCGCTCATTCAGGGCACCACACGTATGAAGAAGACGACAGGAGTGGCGCGAGATGCGACAGAAACCGACGAGTTGTTGGCAAGCTACTTCGCCGGTGTCGCGGATAGCACCGATTCCGACTGGACCATGCAGACCAAGGCCATGCTGGCCAAGGACAAACTCAAGACACCGTTCTGTTTGGCGCGTGCGCCCTACGGCAACGAAGTGTACGGAATGGAGAACAAGCCACCGGCTAGTCTCACTATGCACCAATACATCAAGGCGCTCATGGCTGAGCCCGAGAACGTTGGCTTGTTTGAACGGGTCAAGGATTATTTCATGTCGATGTGGGAATAATATAGGTTGGGGACGATGACGTCTTGCCCGTGTTGTTTGTAAAACTATTTTCGTAGACAGTTATTCGGGGTGATGTCGAATCGGTTACGTGTTAGGAATGGGCGTGCGATGAATGCCGTTGGCAGTACACTGTTATCCCTAGGCACACTGTAGGCACGTGCACTCACACGTCCCACCGAAGGTTCAGGGCTTCGACCACTACCGTACGACGCTATGCTGAGTTGCTGCGAAACCCGGTGAACTATTCGGCCGTACAGTATTTACGACGGAGGAACCACCGGTTTCTTCCAGAGTCTTGAGGCGAGGCGTATCGCGTCATGTCTGTTGTTAAATGCCGTGGTTATTTCGTTCCTCTTGTGCTCGCTCGCCCGAGTACTGTACTGCACCCATCGCATCACGGGATCATGAGGCTTGCTGATTGAGCAGCAGCGGCGACTTGCTTAACGCTCGGTAAATATAGCACAGGTCCTGTTTGCATTACATGCACGAAAGTTATCAGCGTCTTCAATTGCAAAGTATTGTGAAAGCCTGGCACACACAAAGTGAAACACTGCCCGTGGCGTGCGGGCACTCGAGCGATTGCGGTGTGCAGCGTGTGCCGCCAATTCAACACGTAGATAAAATATAATATTGTGCAGGGAGGTGGCAAGCCCGTATTCAAGACTGATAACTATCGCATTGACTCGATCCATCCGGCCTTATTCGAAAAGTCGCTACTACCGCTAACCAAGTGTTCGTTTCGCGCTGTAGCTCAACCGTGCCGGTACGGTACCTTGATGCGCATTCCGACCTCGTCTGAGACTTGACATGGATTTTGGAGCGCATCCAGTGCGGATAGAATCCCGCAGCCTCTAATCTAACAGTGTCGACACCTATATACTAACCATTGGAAATCACCTGAATTACTCGTCAATTGGAAAATGCGATCAATGACAGACAACAATGTACGCAATTCACGGCGCAAGCACAATTCAATGTGCAATCCCAAACAATCCACTCCTTTGTCCCACCCCTCGATTTCTCGCTACAATACCCACACGGCAAATACCACCGTTCAGCAACCGATACACTGTATAAATCTTGCCAGCGCCTACGGCACGAACCTACGAAACGTTGAGTTCGAGTTAGCCCCCAATCTGATTCGGTTACCGGGTCGGTTACAATCGAGAACAATTCAGGTCGGGGAGAGCGAAGGACTACGTCGGGGACATGCATGCGAGGTTGTGGCGGGGGACGGAAGGACCAACACAGCGGCGCGACAGCAAATGAATTTGAGACTTGCATTCCGCACTAGTCGCGCAGGTCGCTGATTTGCACGTATTTGTTTGAAAGCGCAGCATCTGCACGTCTGATTACAGCCATCCTTCATATTTGATAGCGACCCCTCAACCGCTGCGTTGCGTATTCTTCTCCGCTAACTGCTTCGACACGGGTCCGATGCTTCTATTCTTCTGTTGGGTCGGTTTCGGAATGCCTCTTCAGACCTCTGTCCTCCGTCGTCTTTTCCTAGGCCGTACCAACTTGTTTGACTACCCCCACTGAGCAGTGCGTGTCCAACCTTCTTCACTCGTGTGCCGTGCCACCCTCGACAGCTGTCGTGTGTATGTGTTGGAGTGTCAACAGCTTCGTGATGAGGTCGGCCATCGCCTTGATCTTCCTAGGCAGTATACTCGCTATTACCACTAGTCGTGTGGATGCGATTGCTGTGAATTCGTCTTCGAATCAACATTACCTCGATGCGAGCATTCGTGCCCCGATACAACGTGATTGGGTGCGTTGTCGAAGGTGGAAAATCTTTCAAGGCAAGAACCCAGGCCCACGATGCTTCGGGTTCTCCTATATCCCATTCTGGCGTAATCATCGTTTTCAGTTCGTTCCTGAACTTTCCGATGATTTCTTCAATTACCATGGGAATCCCGATCCTTCCAAGTGGATAGTACATGATCCGTACAAGGGACGCGGGAATTGGGCTGGCCGACAGCCAGGGCTGTTTATCAAGGACAATGTGTGGAACCAGAGATGGCGTCCGTGGAACTTTGGTGGGTTACGCATTCAAGCGAGAGGTCATCCGAAAGATAGCGCTGAATACATTCGTCTGTTCAGGAAGGGTGGACCTTCGATTCCCGGCGATACATTCGAGGGTCATGGCTATGAAGAATACACCATGGGCATGGTGAGTAGTAAACGTGCTGTGAGGTATGGCTATTTTGAAGTAGAGAGCAAGAACATGCCCACTCAACTCGTCAACAGTTGGTGGTTCTCGAACCGTGAACGCGGAATTTGGACTGAGATCGATGTGTATGAAAATTCCCATGTGTCACATCTGGAAAGCCAGTGGAAAATCGACATGCGAACGAAGGTCGTGCCCAACGCGCTGGCCTACGTCGACCCTGGAAAAATCATAGATCCCGGCAAACTCGTCTCGTCGAAACCCGCCTGGTACAACCATCACGAACACATAACCAGACGGCCACATACCTATGGTCTGCTTTGGACACCGAAACGAATCACCTACTTCTTCGATGGCAAGCCGTACGTGAGTGTGCCCAACAAGTACTGGCATCGCAAACTTTTCGTGCGTTTCGATGTGGAGACCAACATGAAGTGGCATGGAATCATTCCGAACGTTTGGCGGTTGAACAAGAACCCGAAGATCTATTCCGTGCACTATTTCCGCGTGTGGTCGATTGACTACGCGCCGCGTCGCGGGCCGATACGCCCTCTGGCGCGCGTGTCGTACAGTGATGTCATGAAGGACGAGCTGGTTCTCGAGGGCACTACACGCCTGGCACGTACCAGCGAGGCACAGAGGGATGCGTCCGAAGCTGACATGTTGTTGGCCAACTATTTCGCCGGTGATGAGGAGGGGACGACACCGGAGTGGGATATGAAGCAGAGGATATCGCGCAAGCAAATGCTGAAGGAGATGACGTGTTTGTTGCGTGGCCCCCATGGAGACGAGAAGTTTGGGGAGGAGGTGAAACCGCCTGGCAACCTCACAATGCACCAGTACATCCGTGCGCTGGAAGCAGACGCCGATCATAGGGGAATATTCGAGACCGCAAAGGATTACGTTTCTGACTTACTTGGATGGTAACTTGCGACGACCTGCTTTCCGCGTCGTTTATTTTACTTTCTTTGACTGATGCAGGCCACACGTGCGTCATCCCGATATTTGCACTCGACTAGGATTAAACTCAAAACATTTGCAAGCAAACCCTCGTGTGCATTTGAAACATGCGTCTTCATCTTCTTTTCCTTGATCGACGAGTTGAATGACGCGCGGGACATTTTTGAATAGAGATGATTTCAGGCATCGAGTAGAAATTACGTCATCCGTACAAAGCCAACTACGTTTACCATACAGTGATCTTGTCATCATGCGTCGTGTACAATTCATCAGGCGTGGGTTACGAAGTTGAATCTCTACCTGCAATGTGCGCCATTCGCGCGTTGTGCTGTTCTATTTTTCGAGAATTACGGAAGGCTTGTTTTTGAATTTGTTTCCGCACACTTGGGATAGACAGTGAGATAGAGTTCGCGAATGATTTGAGGAATACACAGTTCTAGATTGTACTACACAGTTGCATCCTAGAATCATCCCCGCAAACCGGTTGATAATGCTATCTAGACAAGCGAAATCTGTGTGACATTGATGCTGCAAAACACAAAATCGAGATGGTTAGGGCTGTAGAATTGCAAGCTCTTTCAGAAGAGCTTAGATTTCATGCGATATCACACTTCTCAGTTGTTCCTGAAGAATGAATTGCAAATCGTGTAATGGGCGAGTTTCAAAGAGCGATAGTATAACATTCTTCAGTTCATTTCTTCAGTTCAAAATTTTCTCGATCTGTTCTGCTGCTGTTTTGATCTTCGTGAATACTGGCGAGAAGTCGAACGAATGGACTTGGGATCGAAAACCTTTCGATAGATGTATCAATACTTTTGTAATTCTTTGAAATATTAAGTTAGTATTAAACACTACTCTTCATTTCTACCATTTGATATGATACTGATTTAAGATCACTATTCCGCAGATTCCAGAATTGCTTTCTTGGGTAGAAAGTCTTAGTATTCTTTGGCTATTGGAATTATGGGCTTTATTGGGATCAAACAGAGCAGCAAAGTCAGATTTTTTCCTTGAACTAGCTCCAAGTAAAAACTGGATTGTATTTGATGTATTGCACTAAGTAACCGCTCATTCAGAAGTTCCGATTCCATCCTTAATTCTGACTTTCTTTGGAATCTGCGTTTGTTTAAACAGAGCATTCATCGAGACTAATAAAGAAAATCGATGAAACTTAAATCAGAAAGATTGGATAATCAAAATAATGAAAATTTCACATTATTCAGAGCTACTGCATCGTAGTCAGCAAAATTGGGGCTAAAATATGTCGGAAATACTGATCAAAACTTGATGAAGGAAGATTAAGATTCGGTTTTATAATCAGTAGTATTGATAAAATGCATCTACCTCTTGATTTTATTCATCTATCCCTTAAAAACCTTCTCTTTTCTTCATCAATTGACAGAGATCCCAGTGGGATTCAAGTCAGTTCATTCACACATGGGGTAGGATTTCCTTCACTCTACGTATTTCTCGCAATACATCTTAAAAGGTAGTAAAGATTGTTTACTGAGTAAGAGAAATTATAATTTTGTTGGAAGCCTGTCTGCTTTAATGGATTTTGATTTCTGGTTTACTCAAAAAAGATTTACACTACATCCTTTCGCTCTTAAAATTTCACATCAAATATCAGTGAAATGTGTGGTAATTCCCTGGTTTGACAATTAGTATAGTTTTCTACCTTTTCTTTTAATTTACAGTGATGCTGGGAATGTCAAGATTGAACCGATTGGAACAGGCAAAGAAAAACTTAAAGAATTAACTAGTGAACCTGTAAGAATCTCTTTAATACTATGGATTCGGAGTATGTGTCAAAAATTCTGATCAACAATCACTTGAATAAAACAGAAGCACAATCAAAAAGCGAATACAAGTAAATAAGTTTAAGTGGTAATTGGTATTAGAAATCTAATAATTGGATTCACTTTAAATATATACAA
>JAAUYH010060775.1_pt1 | contig 13130 bp, 14 predicted proteins | sample 7278061 | NCBI WGS metagenome assembly JAAUYH01 (sample SAMN14350203, study PRJNA611818) | marine sediment metagenome | isolation source: surface marine sediment (0.6m) | place: French Polynesia: Moorea | collected 2018-08
CTCGTCCTGCGCCGAGGTGAAGTGCAGCTGCGGAGCGTGGACGACGAGGTAGTCGGCACCGATGTCCTCGCAATAGCGGGACAGCTCGATAACCACATCCATGTTCGGATCCGATACCGACATGATCGTCTGCCCGTGATCGCCGGTGGCCTCGACTGCGAGCTCCATCGTCCTCTTTCGCTCCTCGAGCGTCATGGCGTAGTACTCACCCTGCTTGCCGGCAATGAACAAGCCCTCGATGCCGAGCTCTTGCGTCCAATGTTCGATGTTGGAGCGAAAGCCGCGCTCGTCGATCTCCAGATCGTCGGTGAACGGCGTGAGCGCCGCCGCCCAGATCCCGCCCAGGTGCTCGCGTGCGTAGGCCTTGGCGTCTTGTCGTGCGTACTTCATGTCTCTACCAGTTACTCGGGGAGGTCGGGCTCAGACGATGGTCATGCTGTGGGACACGTTCTTGACCACCATGTAATGATGAAGGCCCTCGGCGCCTCCTTCGCGGCCGTAGCCGCTCGACTTCACGCCACCGAAGGGGGTCTCGGGGAGAGACGCTTCGAGGGTGTTGATCGAGAGGTTGCCCGCCTCGACCTCGTCGACCATGCGGTCGGCGTAGTCGGCTCGGTTCGTGAACCCATACGAGGCGAGGCCGTAGGGGACGGAGTTGGCCTGAGCGATTGCCTCGTCGAGAGAGCCGACCGGGTTGATGATGGCGAGCGGTCCGAACGGCTCCTCCTGCATCACCTTTGCGTGGTCGGGCACGTTCGCCAGGACCGTGGGCTCGAAGAAGTACCCGGTCTCGCCGATCCGGTTGCCGCCGGCGACCAGCTCGGCGCCGACGCTCGTCGCATCGTCCACGAACGTCCGGAGCGCGGCGATTCGACGATCGTGGGCGAGGGGACCCATCTCGACACCTGGCTCGCGCCCATCACCGACGACGACCGATTCAGCACGACTGGTGAACCGGGCGAGGAATCGGTCGTAGATCGAGTCGTGTACGAAGAATCGGGTGGGTGACGTGCAGACCTGCCCGGCGTTGCGGTACTTGCGGATCGCTGAGGTCTCGGCGGCCGCATCGACGTCGGTGTCCTCGCAGACGATGACCGGCGCATGGCCGCCCAACTCCATGAGCACCGGCGTCATGTGATCGGACGCCATGCCCGTGAGGTGACGGCCGACGGCGGTCGACCCGGTGAACGCGACGAGCTTCGTCACCTGGCTCCGAATCAGGTGGTCGGAGATGTCGGCGGGATTACCGAACACGAGGTTCAGGACACCGGGCGGGAGGCCGGCGTCCTCGAACGCCTTCACGATGTGCATCGCTCCGGCAGGTGTCTCTTCGGCGGCCTTGAGGATGATCGAGCATCCCGAGGCGAGTGCGCCGGCGATCTTGCGGGCCGGTTGGCTCATCGGGAAGTTCCAAGGCGAGAACGCCGCCACCGGCCCGATCGGCTGATGATGCACGATGTATCTGACACCGGGAGCGCTCGGAATGACTCGGCCGTATGTCCGGACCGCCTCACCCGCATCCCATTCGAAGAACTCGGCGCCGCGGATCACTTCGAGGCGCGCCTGGGCGAGCGGCTTGCCGTGCTCGAGGGTGATCGATTGGGCGATCTCCTCCTGTCGTTCGCGCATCAAGCGGGCGGCCTCGCGGATCAGGTCGGCCCGATCGCGCGGCGCAACCGCCCGCCACGCGGCGAACCCGTGACTCGCGGCCGCCAGCGCTTCGTCGCGCTCCGCTGGGCCCGCCATCGGCAAGCGGCCGATCTCCTCTTCCGTCGCCGGGTTGACGACTGGCAGCGTGTCTGCGGTCGTGCGCCATTTGCCATCGATGTAGAGCTCGAGTTCCGGGTATGACGGCATGGGGGAGGCCTCCTAGAACGCCGTGCGGATCGCCCACAGATCGGGAAACGCGGGCCTGAACAGGGTTGAAGCGAGATACGTCGCGCCATCGGAGCCACCCGTTCCGGGCTTGGTGCCGATGGTGCGGCGGACCATCATCACGTGCCGGTATCGCCACTCCTGGAGTCCCTCGTCGAGGTCGGTCAGGGTCTCGACGAGATTGGCGAATCCGTCGTCGGCGTACTGTTCGATGATCGCCGCTTGAAGGGCTGCGTTCTCCTCGATCGGCTCGGTCACGTCACGCTCGAGCACCTCAGCGGGAACAGCGAGGCCGTCGCGTTGCGCGGCCCGTACGAACGCATCCCACAACGTGGGGGCGTTGTAGCGGGCCTCGAGTCGCCTGCCCTCGTCGCCCGAGAACCAGTCGAGCTGGATCCGGTCCTTGATCCCGAGCACGAACTCGAGCTCGCGGAACTGCGCCGACTGGAAGCCGCTCGCGTTGGCCAAGAAATTGCGGAAGCTCGCGAACTCAGCCGGCGTCATCGTCTCGAGCACGTCGATCTGGGCCACGAGGGTCTTCATGATCTTGAGGACTCGCTTGAGCGTGTGGCGGGCGCCGGGGATGTTGTCCCGGTCGAGCTCCTCGACGATGTGGTCGAGCTCGTGGAGGACCTCCTTGAACCACAGCTCGTAGACCTGGTGGATGACGATGAACAGCATCTCGTCGTGCTCGGGGCGGCCGGTCTCGGGATCGACCGACACCCGGTTCTGAAGCGAGAGCAGTTCGGGGATCTGCAAGTAGCTGCCATAGGTGAACTGGTCGTCGTTCTCGAAGGGGAGGCTCATCGTTCGTTCGGTCCTGGGTTCACGAGATGGAGAGCGCGCCGGGGTCGGCGAGCGGGTCGAGGTCGGGAAGCGGGTCGAGTGCCGTGACGAGGGCATCGACATCGAGTGTCGGGTCGGCAATGGCGGCGGCGATGATCTCGGCTTGGCGGGCGGCTCTCGACTGGGCCTCCTCGTAGGGCATCGTCGAGAACATGACCATGTTGTAGCGAGGACTCAGGTGCTCGGGATGGCGCTGCTCGAGCTCGAGGGCGAGTGAGCGCTTGGCCAAATAGTCGGGGTCGACGACGCCGGCCCGCATCTCGATGTAGTTGTCGAGCGCCATGTCAGCGATGGCGTCACCGCTCGGCTTGCGGTCGGCCTCGTACCGGCGAAACGCCTCGGCGACGTCGTCGGGTGACTCGCAGAGATGGCGGTCGAGGGCCCGAGCTGATTCCATCGCCGCGTTCATGCCCTGTCCATGGAAAGGGACGATGGCATGGGCAGCATCGCCGAGGAGAACAGCGCGGTCCTCATGGCTCCAGCCGGTCGCCCGGATCGTGCCGAGCAGGCCGGTCGGGTTGGCAAGGTACTGCTCGGCGAGGTCGGGGAGATGCTGAGTGAAGTCGGCGAAATGCTCGGCGAAGAAGGCATCGATGTCGGCGGGGGATTGCAGTGCTTCGAACGTCTGCTTGGGGGCAAAGAGGGTGACGGTGAAGTCGCCTTCCGGGTTGGCGAGCGCGATCACCATGAACTCGCCGCGAGGCCAGATGTGCAGTGCGTTCGGGTCGAGTCGATGGGTGCCGTCATCGGCCGGAGGAAGAGTCAGCTCCTTGTAGTCGTGGTCGAGCCACTCGGTCCTCCACTCGCACGAACCGGCTTCGGTGATGGCGTCGCGCACTTTCGACCCGGCCCCGTCGGCGCCGATGATCGTCCCGAACGGTTCGGAGGATCCGTCCTCGAAGTCGATCCGCGACCGGTGGAGGTCGACGTGTCCGATCGAGCGATCGAAGTCGATGGTGACGTTGCCGGTCGCCTCGGCGGCGTCGAGCAAGATCGCATTCAGGTCGCTCCGGCTCACCGAGTGGATGACCTCATGAGGCTTCGAACCGTAGGGCTGCAGATCCGGCGTCGGATCGTCCTCCATGTGGATCAGGCGGCCCCGCATGGGGATCGTGATGGCGTCGACCTTGTCGATCACGCCGATGTCGATGAGAGGCACGATGCCTCGGGTCGCAAGTGCCAGGTTGATGGAGCGACCGGCGTCGATGTCGACCTTCCGCAGGTCGGGCCGGCTCTCGTACACGATGACCTCGTGGCCCCGCCGGCCGAGGTACGTGGCGAAGAGTGCGCCCGCTGGTCCGGCGCCGGCGACGACGACCGGACCCTTCATGGCGAGACCTCGACCGGTCGTGCGGCTTTCTTGTGGGGAACAATTCGGTCGAGGATCTGCACGAAGCGCTCGATGTCGCCGAACGTGTTGTAAAGGGGAACTGGTGCGGCGCGGATCACGTCGGGCTCCCGCCAATCGCAGAGCACACCAGCACCGGTGAGCTCGTCGAATACCGCCTTTCCGTCGCCGGAGGTGACTCGTAGGGCGAACTGGCAACCGCGCGCTTCGATCGGACCCGCCGACAGGTTCTCGACCCGATCGGCGAGCGTCTCGGCCAGGCGACGGTCGAGGAACTCGATCTGCTGCACGCTCTTCCTTCGGAGCTCGACCATGCCGCCGGCGTCGTCGATTATGTCGAGCGAGGCTCGAAGCGTGGCCATGGCCAGAACGGGAGCGTTCGAGAGCTGCCACGACTCGACGGTCGGGATCGCATCGAACTCGTTCACCATCGCAAAGCGGGTGGCTTTGTTCGTGCCCCACCAGCCGAGCAATTTGGGGAGTGACTGGTCGGCGACGTGACGCTCGTGCACGAAGGCACCGCCGACTCCGCCCGGTCCGCTGTTCAGGTACTTGTAGGTGCACCAGGCGGCGAAGTCGACGCCCCATTCGTGTACGTCGAGCTCGATGTTGCCGACGGCGTGGGCGAGGTCGAAACCGACCGTCGCTCCCACGGCATGGCCGGCCGTGGTGATCTCGGCCATGGGCAGGACCTGACCGGTGTAGTACTGCACGCCCGGCAACATGACGAGTGCGAGCTCGTGACCATGCTCGGCGATCGCGTCGAGGATGTCGTCGGTTCGTAGCGTCTCCTCGCCGGCGCGTGGCGAGAGCAGCACGAGCGAGTCGGCCGGGTCGAAGCCATGCAGGCGGATCTGCGATTCGACGGCGAAGTGGTCGGAGGGGAACGCGTGGCTCTCGATCAGGATCTTGTGGCGTTCAGGGGTCGGCCGGTAGAAGCTGATCATCAGCAGGTGGAGGTTGACGGTCAACGCGTTCATGGCTACGACCTCGGTCGTCCGGGCCCCGACAAGCGTCGCCAACTGCTCCGTGAGCAGCTCGTGGTAGTCCTTCCAGGCGAGCTCACCGGTGAAGTGGCCCTCGACGCCCAGGTTGCCCCACCGGTCGAGCTCGGTGGCGACGTTCTCACGAGCGGTGCGGGGGAGTGCTCCGAGGGAGTTGCCGACGAGATAGATCGCGTCGGGCAGCTCGAACCGGTCGCGAAACCCGGCTAGGGGATCGGCTGCGTCGAGCTCGTCGGCCGTGGGTGCCGCCCGTTCGCTCACAGGCGCCCCCTCTTGCCCGGATGCAACGTGCCGCAGTTCGGGCACGTGCGCGCCGCCTCGTCCTGGTCGAAAGCATCGAAGAGCGGCGGCAGGTCCTTGTCGATTGCCTGCAGCTGCACCTCGACTCGATGTACGAGGCTGGAGCACTCGAAGCACACCCACTCGAACCCATCGAGCTCACCCGGGCTGCGCTGGTACTCGACCACGAGGCCTATCGACTCGGGCTCGGGTCGTTGCGGGGAGTGGCGAACTCCCGGAGGGAGGAGGAACACCTCACCCTCGCGGATCGGCATGTCGTATGGTTCGTGCCCTTCGCCGGGCCAGATCACCAGGTTCATGTCGCCCTTGAGCTGGTGGAAGAACTCTTCGCGCGGGTCGTCGTGGAAGTCGCAGCGTTCGTTCCCACCCCCGACGATCATCACGATCATGTCGGCCTCACGCCAGATCTGCTTGTTCGACACCGGAGGGCGGAGCTCCTCACGGTGCTCGGCGATCCACTGGGACAGACTGAACGGCCGGCGTTCGAGTGGACTCGGATCGTACACGGTCATCGACGGTTCTCTCTTTCGCTCGGGGCGTTCGTACGGAGCGCTCGCTGGCCGACGATCACACGGCCTCCGTGGCCTGCGGGGCTTCGGCGATACGGGCGTCGATTCCATCTGTGAGCTCGCGGAGCCGCTCGATGAGCCCGCTGAGATCACCAGCGCCTTCGAGAAGCTCGGTCTCGAGCCGCTTGGCCTCCTGGATCAACGCCGAGGTGAGCCTCATGCCGCTGTCGGTGAGGGATACGATCCGCTGCCGCTTGTCGGCGGCGCCCGACCTCCGCGTGACGAGTTCCCGCTCCTCGAGGCGGCGTACGGCGTGGGTGACGGTGGGTTGGGGGCTCAGCGCGGTTGTTGCCAACTCGAGGATGCCCATCTCGCCCAAGTCGTGGAGTACCGCCAGTACCCGCCACTCCGATCGAGCGACGCCGTAGCGGGTGAGCACTGCATAGAAGGGTGCAGACAGCGTTTGATCCGCTTCGCGCAGCACATACGGGAGGTACGAGTCCAAAAAGCTGGGCGACACCACGTGAACAATAAATTCACATGAATGAGAAGTCAATTCGAATGAATGTGATGTCGAGCTGTCCCTCGACGACCTAGCGGACTCGAACAGGTCTACCGGGGTGTCGCGTTGCCGCTGGGTGCCGTCACGATTTCGCCGGCTAGGGCTTCGACGGCGTCGAGATGCTCGACGAGGTTGTGTTCGTTGGCGCCGATGGTGATCTCATCGACGGCGCCGGCGTCGATGTTGGCCTGAACGTCGACGGCTGCGGCGAAGTCCTCGTCGGGGATGGTGACGCAGACGCGCTCCCAGTTGCGGCCCCACAAGTCGGTCTCACCGGCCCGATCGGCCGGCACCATCATCGTGAGGCGTGCGGTGGTGCGGGTGGGGTCGGTGGGGTGCGGGCGGAGCGAGAACAGCTCGACGTGTCCGGCCTGCCACTGCACCACGGTGGCGGGTACGAGCACGATGGCGCCGGTGAGACGGTCGAGCACACGCCAATGGTCGCGTGGTTCCTCTGTCACGTTGGTGACGAGGCGGTTCTTGGGAAGCCAGCCCGCGAAGTGATCGCCCCGGCGTGAGTAGACCATCGTGTTCGCCGGGAAGTACGGGGCGATCGAGTTCCGGTGGAGGTACTTGAGGTGGTAGATCTCGAGGAAGCCGTCGGTGAGCAGCTTCCAGTTGCAGGCCAGGTCGTAACTGATGGATGCGTAGTGCACCATCGAGGCGAGGCCGAGCTCGTCGAGGAGATCGTCGGCGTCGCCGAGCCAGTCGGCGACCGGCTCGGCGTGAGCATCGGCGTCGGGGGTGACCCAGATGATGCCGTGTCGTTCCTCGCAGGCGAGGGAGCGCAGGCCCTTGGTGCAGGTCTCGGAGGAGAACAGGCCGGCGTCGGAGACCGATCGCAAGGACCCGTCGAGCTCGTAGCTCCAGGCGTGGAAGGCGCACGAGAAGATTCGCGCTGTGCCCGAGTCGCGGGTTTCGACGGTGGCACCGCGGTGGGCGCAGACGTTGCGCATCGCATGGACCTGACCGTCGCGGTCGCGGCTGATGATGACGGGTATGCCGACAAGGTCGACGGTGACGAACGCGCCGGGCTCGGCCAGCTCGCTCGACGCCAGCGCCGCGACTGGCGACGCTGCGATTGCCGTGACCTCGCGACGGTGCCGCTCGGGGTCGGTGTAGACGCCCGGGTCGACGGTGGTCGCCGGCGAGGTGGCCGGTGGGGGTCCGGCCTCGATGCGTTCGAGGAGGGCGTCGCCGATTTCCAGTTCCATCTCGCGTTGCATGTGGGGTATTATTCGACTCATGGTCGAAAAAGTCAACAGCGGTCGGACAAGCGTCGTCGGGGCAGCCAACTCCCGGGCGGCGAAGCGACGGTCCCAGCGTCGAGACATGATCATCGCAGCGGCCGAGGCCGAGCTCGCCGAGTCCGGCATTGCCGGAACCACCCTGGCTGGCGTCGGAGAGCGGGTCGGCCTCTCCAAGGGAGCGCTCTACTACTACGTTGAGAGCCGCGACGAGCTCCTGGCCCTCGTGCTCAGCGTCGGCCTCGCTGACATCCAGGTCGAGGCCGCAACCGCAGCGGGGTCCGACGCCCCACCGCTGGAGGAGCTGCGGGCGTTCGGACGGGCCCACGTACGCGTCGCCGTCGAGCGGCCGTCCGGGCAGCTGATCATCGGGAACCTCGACTACCTCGCCGCCACCGATGCCACCGCCGATCTGATGCACGGGCACGAAGCGGTCGCCCGCGGGATCATCCAACGGGCCGTTGATTCCGGGCAGCTGCGACCCATCCATCCCGTTGTCGCCTCGGCAACGTTCTTCGGCGCCATGAACACGATCGCCCGGACATTCGATCCCGTCGGCGACCTGACCCTCGCCGAGATGACCGACGCCTCGTTGGACCTGCTCCTGGAAGGATGGCGCCCTTGAGCGCTACCACCTTCGGGTGACCGATCTTGGCGTTGTCGGCGAGCTGGTCAGGTTTGGCTCGTGGCGAGGTAGTGGGCGGGTGTGGTTCCGAATGCGGCGCGGAAGGCGGCGATGAAGGCGCTGGGCTCCTGGTAGCCGCTGTGGGCTGCGGCGCTGGTGACGGAGTGTCCTTGTGTGAGGGCGACGATGCCGTGTTGGAGGCGGAGTTGGGTCCGCCATCGGCCAAAGGTCGTCCCTGTTTCGGCGGCGAAGAGGCGTTGGAGCGTCCGTTCGTGGGCGCCGACGGTCTGGCCGAACTCGCGGAGGGTTCGACGGTCGGCGGGGTTGTGGTCGAGTGCTTCAGCGATGGCAATCGTGCGAGGGTCTCGGAGCTTGGGAAGGCGGAGGGGCATTGCGGAGGCGGCGTCTTCGAGTTGGTCCACGATCACGGCTTCGAGTCGTTGTCGACGGTCGCCGCGTGGCGCTTGGTCGTGGATATGGCCGATGAGTTCCCTCAGCAACGAACTGACCGAGATGACGGCGATGTCGGTCTTTCCGGGCAGGTCGACGGTGGGCTGGAAGTAGAGGGCGGCCATCTCGCTGTCGGCCCGGGCCACGATCGTGTGGGGGGTGCGCGCCTGAACCCAGAGAGCCCGCAGCGGGGGCACCAGCCAGCGAGAGGTGGCCGCCTCGACGGTGAGCAGGCCATAGCTGGCATAGACCAGCTGATGCTCGTCGTGGCTGTGCTCGGGCTCGATCTCGCCGGCCCGATACCGGAACGTCCCGGGCCGGATCAACGCCTGTCTGTTTGAAGGCATTCAAAGTCAACATAGCGCTAACGGGACACTAGGACGGGCGTCCAGAATGCAATCGATGAATCACGCCTTCGAGGCCTCGAGCCGTACACCCCTGCGGATATTCCTGCATTCCGGGCTGGTGTGGCAGCTGTGCTGGTCGAGCTACTGGACCCTCTTCTTCTTGCGGGTGGTCATCGATGTAGGCCTGGACCCTCTCGAGCTCCTGCTGCTCGGAACAACCAAGGAGATCACGATTCTGCTCGTCGAGATCCCGACGGGCGTGGTCGCGGATATCCGTAGCCGTCGGCTCTCGGTGATCCTCAGCTTCTTCATCTGCGGCGTGGCGATAATCGGAGCCGGACTCGCGGACACCTTCGCCCTGCTCGTCGTCACCCAGGCGGTGTGGGCATTCGGCTCGACGTTCCGCAGCGGAGCCGAAACGGCCTGGTTCACCGACGAAGTCGGATCACTCGCCACCGTGGATGCCGTACTGCCTCGCCGTGGTCGCTACGAGGCGGCCGGGTCGATCGTCGGCGTCGCTGCAACTGCGGTCCTGGCCGCACTGACCGGCCTGTCGGTTGCTCTCGTGGTCGTCGGGGGTGTGCTCGTCGGGTGGGGGCTGGTTCTCAGCGTCCGGATGCCAGAAACCGGGTTCATCCGACACGACTTCTCGGCGCGTGATCGATTTCGTCAGTTGCTCGGCGAGGGATTCGCCTCCGCGAGGCGCCCTGGCCTTCGGGTCCTGCTGGTGGTCACGGTCGCCACAGGATTTGCCAGCGAAGCGGTCGACCGTCTCTCGGTCGCCCGACTCGACCAGATCGGCCTGCAGAACTCCATTGACCCGGCCCTACTGGTCGGCGGCGCGACCGTGGCCCAATCCCTCGGCGTCATAGTCGTGCTGGCCCTGTTCGGGCGCAGAATGGCCGCCTCACAGCTCGTGACAGCCATGCTGATCCTCAACGCCGTGACTGCACTCGGTGTGGTCGTCCTCGCCCGAAGCGGCCTTCTGGCGGCGGCGGTCTCGGGGATGGTCCTCGCTGGCGCAGCCCGAAGCGTCGCCCGGACGGTCACGGTCGGATGGACCAACCACTTCACCGATCAAGCGAACCGCGCCACGGTCCACTCCTTCGTCGGCCAATCCCAGAGTCTCGGCGAGATCGCCGGCGGCATCGCGCTCGGACTCGTAGCCAGAGAAGTCGGCATCCAGGCCGCCCTCACGGCCTCCGCGGTCATCTACCTGGTCGCGTCAGGCTGGACCGGCCGCGGGCGAAGGCGGTGGAGCACGTCAACGGCCGGGCAGGTCCAGACCGCATGATCCACGAGGTGGCCCCCGATCCTGGGTTCAGGCAAGGGCTCTGGTCGATCTACGGTCATCGACATGGACCCGACACTGGAGACGCTCCCCGAGGACTGGCATCGGGCCATCGCTGTCGTTGCCCACCCCGATGACCTGGAGTATGGGGCGGCTGCTGCCGTTGCCCGGTGGACTGGCCAGGGCAAGGACGTCCGCTACGTGTTGGCCACGAGGGGCGAGGCCGGCATCGACTCGATTCCGCCGGAGCGGGCCGGACCTCTCCGCAGCCAGGAGCAAGCAGAGAGTGCCGCCGCCGTGGGCGTGTCGTCGGTCGAGTTCTTGGATCATCCCGACGGGCTGGTGGTGAACGGGGTCGAGCTACGCCGAGACCTTGCCGCGGCGATCCGCCGACACCGTCCCGACGTGATCATCGCCTCGAACTACAGGCAGCGATGGGGTGACACGGGACCGTGGAACCATGTCGACCATCGCGAGCTCGGAGCGGCGTTGCCCGACTCGGTTCGTGATGCCGCCAACCGGTGGCTGTTCGCGGATGCTGGTGAGCCGTGGGGCGGCGTTCAGTGGATCGCCTACGCCTCCTCGACCGCGCCGACGCACGCGGTGGACGTCACCGACTCCTTCGATGCCGGTGTCGCGTCGCTCGAATGCCACCGGACCTATCTGGAGGCCCTCGAGAATCCCGAGTTCGATCCCGATACGTTCCTGCGCGGCGCGGCCGCGTCAGCCGGACCGATGCTCGGCGTCGAGCTGGCGGTCACGTTCGAACTGGTGCCCACGTGATCGACTACATCGTCTTGCGAGCGATCCCGTTCATCCGACAGCCCGGCGAACCGCCTATCGTTCCGGAACGTGTCCGCCGCTGAAGTCGTCGATCGCTTCTACTCGGCCTTCGCGCAAGCGGACGCCGAGACCATGGCAGCCTGCTACCGCGATGATGTCGTGTTCGAGGATCCAGCCTTCGGCGAGCTGCGGGGTGAGGACGCTCGCAATATGTGGCGAATGCTCTGTGGCCGGGCGACGGACCTAGAGATCGACCACACCATCATCTCGGCGGCCCATACGGATGCCCAGGTCAACTGGGTCGCGAACTACACGTTCTCGACCGGCAGGCCCGTTCGTAACGACATCATCGCCACGTTCCACATTGAAGAGGGGCTCATCGTCGACCATCGCGACGACTTCGACCTGTGGAAATGGTCGCGACAGGCGCTGGGCCTCCCGGGACTGTTGTTCGGCTGGTCGCCGCCGTTCCAGACGAAGATCCGAACCACCGCCCTTGCCGGCCTGCACCGCTATCAGACCGACAAGCCATGAGCAGACTGAAACGACTGATGGCCCGGGTCGAGTCGGGGGAGGTCGTGATTCTCGATGGCGCCACCGGCACGGAGTGCGAACGGCGAGGTGTGCCCAAGCTGCATAGCGCCTGGAATGGTGGGGCAGCCCTGAGTCATCCCGACATCGTGGGCCAAATCCACCGCGACTACCTCGATGCCGGGGCCGATCTGATCATCGCCAACACCTTCGCCACCCACCGACATGCTCTCGAGGCGGCAGGAGTGGCTGAGGACTTCGAGGCCTACAACCGGCGCGGCGTCGAGCTCGCATTGGAGGCTCGAGTCGAGTCTGGGGCTGACGATGCAGTTGTTGCCGCCGGGATCAGCAACTGGACCTGGGAGGGCGAGCATCCGCCCCTTGATGTCCTGATCCGGAACACGACCGAGCAGGCCGCTGCTCTGGCTACCGGGGGAGCCGAGCTCCTCATTCTCGAGATGATGATCGACATCGGCCGTATGAAGTCGACGCTCGAGGGTGCCGTCACGGCTGGGCTGCCGATCTGGGTCGGGTTCAGCATTGGTACCGAAGAGGGTGAGCCCGTTTCCGACGACGGGACCGTCCGGCTTCGCGATGGTGAGCTCCTGGCTGATGCCATCGAGGCGCTGCGGGCCTACGAGGTGGACGCCATCGCCTTCATGCACACCTCGGTCGGTCTGATCAACGACTGCCTCGATGTCGCGTTCGACCTGTGGCCCGGAACCGTCGGCGTGTACGCGCACAGTGGCGACTACGTCGACGGGGATTGGATCTTCGACGGGATCATCTCGCCGGCCGAATACCAGGCCTGGGCCCGGCGCTGGATCAACCGGGGTGTTCGGATAGTCGGTGGGTGCTGCGGTACCGGTCCCGGACACGTCCGGGCTCTGGCCGAGCTGCGAGACGGGAAGAGTCCTGATTGAACCTATCCACCTGTTCGGGTAGATTGGTACCTATGGCGTTGAGCATCAAGAGCGAGCGCGCAGATCAGCTGGCGCGTGATCTCGCCGAGCTGACAGGTGAGTCGATAACCGATGCGGTCGTCGCGTCTCTCGAGGCCCGACTCGAGCTAGAGCGCCGCCGCCGTCGGGGCTTGGGGCTTGGCGACATCGTGGAACGTTTTGGTCGGTTGCCGTTGCTCGACGAACGACATGCCGACGACATCGTCGGCTACGACGAACGCGGACTACCGGCTTGATCGTCGTCGATACATCGGCGATCGTCGCGATCCTGTTCGACGAGGGCAACAGTGCAGATATGGAGAATCAGCTCCTTGAACAGCAGTGCGTTATGTCGGCGGCGACGCGGGTGGAGCTGGGCGTGGTTATCGAGGCCAAGACGGGTCCAGCGGGCACGCAGCTACTCGAGGAGTTGCTCGGTCGTCTCGGGATCCAGATAGTACCCGTCGATGC